>Ga0209573_1000577_pt1 | contig 73983 bp, 60 predicted proteins | sample TNRBio252014_DNA_FD_185870 | JGI IMG/M metagenome (GOLD analysis project Ga0209573, IMG submission 185870) | Wastewater treatment Type I Accumulibacter community from EBPR Bioreactor in Madison, WI, USA - TNR Reactor_6/25/2014_ DNA (SPAdes)... | ecosystem: Engineered > Bioreactor > EBPR >...
TGATCGTGATGCGGGTCGGGTGGGTCGGCATGGGCAGGAGGTCCTTGCGGGCCTGGAAGTCAAGGGGTGAGGGGAGAGGGGCGAGGGAACGGGTGTCAGGCAGCTAAAGGGCGGTCGAAGGGGCGGCTCGGGTCCTGCCGCCATGGTCCGACCGCTCAGTCGGAGGCCGGCGCCAGGCCCAGGGCGACACGAAGCCGCTCGCGGCTGACCAGCACATGCCCGGTCAGCAGCTGCTCGGCCCGCCGTTCGTCGCGCGCGGCAACGGCGTCGATGATGGCTTCGTGCTCCTGCGTCGACAGCGGCAGGTTGTCGAGGTTGCGCGAGATGGTGGCGCGCCGGTAGAGGTCGAGCTGGTTGACCACGCCGCGGTAGTTGGCGGCCAGCGCGTTGTTGCGCGCGGCGCGGGCGAGCAGGTCGTGGAACTCGACGTTGAGCGCGAAGTAGTCCTCGGCACGGCGCGTCTTCTGCACCTGGTGCATGCGGCGCACCACGGCGCGCAGCTCGTCGACCTCGCCGCTGGAGATGCGCCGCGCGGCGAGCCGGCCGATCAGGCCCTCCAGCGCCGCCCGCACCTCGTAGAACTCGCTCGCCTCCTCGAGCGAGACCTGGCGGACGAACACGCCGCGGTTCTTCTCGACGCGCACCAGGCCGGCCTGGCTGAGGGCACGGAAGGCCTCGCGAACCGGGCCGCGCGACACCCCCAGTGCGACGGCGACATCGATCTCGTTGAGCTTGGCCCCGGCCTCGATCTCGCCGGAGATGATGCGCCGTTCCAGCTCGCGCTGCGCCAGCGTGGCCAGCGAGTGCTCGCGCAGCAGCTCGATGGCCTGCACGGCGTCGTCGGTACGTTTGCGCGTGGCGTCGGGCATCGTTCGGCTCCGCGGGGGTCGGATCGGCGGGCCGGCGGCTCGCGTTGGGGGCGGATCGTAGGCAGCGGGTTGCAGATTGTCAACAAAATGCAAGTGCGGGGCAAACCGGGGGTTGGACGGCACCAGGCGGCACCAGGTGGCACCAGGTGGCACCAGGCAGCACCAGGTGGCACCACGTAGCACCAGGCAGCACCCGGCGGCATCACGTGGCGCCATGGACAGGTGCAATGAGCGGGCGCCCCCGACCGGCGTCACGGCTTGGTCGCGCCGCCTCTGACGGCCCCAGGCTCAGCCATCGACGAACTTCACCCCGGCCGTCTGCGCCCGCAGGCGGGGGTCACGCGAGCTCACCGCCAGGGGCTCGCCACGCAGCGCTTCGCCGCAGCGTGCCAGGGTCTCGTCTTCCAGCCGGCGCATGGCTTCGTGGGTGTAGAAGGTCAGGTGCGGCGACAGCAGCACCTGCTCCATGGCGAACAAGGGCGACAGCGGGTGCCCCTGCAGGGCCAGCGGCTCGCGGCCGTAGACGTCGAGCGCGGCGCCACCCAGCCGGCCCGCCTGCAGCGCATCGAGCAAGGCCTGCTCGTCGACGATCTCGCCGCGCGACACATTGACCAGCACCGCATCGCGCTTCATGAGGGCCAGCTCCGCAGCGCCGATCAGCCCGCGGGTGTCGTCGTTGAGCACGCAGTGGATGGACACCGCGTCGGCGGTGGCCAGCAGTTCGGGCAGGCTGCGGCAGCGCTGCACCGCCAGCGGCCAGTCGGCGTCGGCCAGCCCGGGGTCGAAGGCCTGCACCTGCATGCGAAAGCCCGCGGCCATGCGCGCCATGGCGCGGCCGATTCGGCCCAGCCCCACCAGCGCCAGCGTGCTGCCGGCCAGGTCGCGCGCCAGCCAGCGGGGCTCCGGCCAGGCCCAGCCGTCGCGCGCCATCACCTGCTGCAGCGGCTTGTGCCGCTTGAACAGCGCCATCAGCAGCGCAAAGGCGCCCTCGGCCACCGTGTGTTCGGCATATCCGGGCACATTGACCACCGGAATGTGGCGGCGCCCGGCGGCGGCGAAGTCGATGGCATCGACACCCACACCGTACTTGACGATGGCGCGCAGCCGGCCCGCTGCGGCCAGCACGGGCTCACCGATGCGCGCGTAACACATCAGCAGCAGCTCGGCGTCGGCCAGCTCGCGCGCCAGCACGGCCTCGGGCGTGCCGTCGGGCAGCAGCACGACCTCGCCGCCCACGGCGCGCAAGGCGTCGTCGACGCGGCGCATTTCCAGCTCGCGATCGGTGCGCACGACCTTGAACGGACCCTTGACTCCCTCGAGCATGTCGCGCCTCCTTGCCTTCGCGGCCGCCACCGGCCCCCCTGCCCCGCCGGCCCCTGTCAGGCCAGCCGCAAGGCAACCGCCCCGCCGACGATCACCAGCGCACCGAGCGCGCGCTGCCGTCCCAGGCGCTCCCCCAGCACCCAGGCCGACAGCAGGGTGGCAAACAGCACCGAGGTCTCGCGCAAGGCCGACACCATGGCCACCGGCGCGCGTGTCATCGCCCACAGCGCGATGCCGTACGACCCCAGCGAGGCCAGGCCGCCCAGCGTGGCCAGCGGCCAGCGCTTGCGGGCATAGGTCCACATGGCCTGCCGCGCCGCCGCACTCCGCTTGAACCACACCAGCGCCGGATAGGGTACGCCGTCGAGCACGAACAGCACCGCCACGTAAGACAGCGTGGCGCCGCCGGCGTCGCGGCTGGCACGCACGCCCTGACCGTCGACGAAGGTGTAGGCGGCGATCACACAGGCATTGGCCAGCGCGAACGTCAACGCGCGACGATGGTGCAGCGCCTCGCCAGGATGGGACAGCCCGACCATCAGCACGCCCGCGGTGACGGCCAGCACGCCCAGCCAGGCGCCCGGCGCGAGCGACTCGCCGAGCACCGCCGAGCTGCCCAGCGCCACCAGCAGCGGCGCGCTGCCCCGCATGATCGGATAGGTCGCCGCCAGGTCGCCATGGCGGTACGCCCCTTCCAGCGTCAGGTAGTAGGCGATGTGGATGGTCAGCGAGGCGGCGACGAAGGGCCACGCCGGGCCTGGCGGCGGGCCGACCCAGGCCAGCAGCGGCAAGGACACGACGGCGCCGAGAAAGTGCACCAGCGCGATGTCGAGTTCCTTGTCGCCACTGGACTTGACCAGCGTGTTCCAGCCGGCATGCAGCAGGGCACCGAAGAGGACGGCCAGTGCGGTCAGGGTATCCACGTCGAACGAGGTCGAGCCGCGCGCCAGGCCAGGTCGGCCCGCGTCCGGCAGCCGTCGATTGGAGGGGTCCCCCTTGATCTTGTCAACAATCTGCAACCTGTCGTTGTTCCCGTTGACACGGACCGCCCGCTGTGGGCAGCATCGGCATTGGCGCGTCGTGCTGTCACGGCGCGGTCACGCGGCCGTGCGATCGTGCCGGGTCGGCAGCGGCCTGGCCCTTGCCCCCTGCAGTGCGCTGCCCGCACCAGCGGCAACACAACCCCGAGGAAAGCCCATGCGACTGCCCATCCTGTCCACCCTTGCCGCCACCCTGGCGCTGGCCGCCGCCCCGGCACTGGCCCAGAAGACCCAGCTGCTCGTGTACACGGCGCTCGAGACCGACCAGCTCAAGGCCTACCAGGAGGGTTTCAACAAGGCGCACCCGGACATCGACATCAAGTGGGTGCGCGACAGCACCGGCGTCATCACCGCCAAGCTGCTGGCCGAGAAGGCCAACCCGCAGGCCGACGCGGTGATGGGCGTGGCCGCCTCCAGCCTGGCGCTGATGGACAAGAACGGCATGCTCGAGCCCTACCGTCCGCTGAACCTGGACGCCATCATGAGCCAGTACCGGGACAAGAAGACCCCCCCGGCCTGGTTCGGCATGGACGTCTGGGGCGCCACGGTGTGCTTCAACACCGTGGAGGCGAAGAAGAAGAACATCCCCCAGCCCGAGACCTGGAAGGACCTGACCAAGCCGGCCTACAAGGGCCAGGTGGTGATGCCCAACCCGGCCAGCAGCGGCACCGGCTTCTTCGACGTCACCGCCTGGCTGACGCTGTTCGGCGACGACAACGGCAAGGGCGGCGGCTGGAAGTTCATGGACGCGCTGCACGAGAACATCGCGCAGTACACGCACAGCGGCTCCAAGCCCTGCAACATGGCCGCCAGCGGCGAGTTCGTGGTCGGCATCAGCTTCGAGTACCGCGCCAACAGCAACAAGGCCAAGGGCGCGCCTATCGAGCTCGTCTTCCCCAAGGAAGGCCTGGGCTGGGACCTGGAAGCCTTCGCCATCCACAAGGGCACCAGGAAGCTCGATGCGGCCAGGAAGCTGGCCGACTGGGCGAGCAGCAAGGACGCCATGCTGCTGTACGGCAAGAACTTCGCCATCACCGCGCAGCCCGGCGTGGCCGCGCCGCTGGCCAACGTGCCCAGGGACTACGAGGCACGCCTGGTGAAGAAGGACTTCTACTGGGAAGCCGACAACCGCGAGCGCATCCTGGCCGAATGGACCAAGCGCTACAACGCCAAGTCCGAGAAGCGGTGATTTCACCCCCGCGAAGCGGCCTGGCGGCCGCCTTCCCCCCCGGGGGGGTCGACGCCAGCGCGGCGGCCCCGCCGGATCCGTGGCGTGCGCCTGGGTGCGTCGACTTCATAGACCCGTGACTGCCTTTCTCGAGCTCGCCGGCATCCGCAAGACTTTCGGCAGCTTCACCGCGCTGGAGAACGTCGACCTCGCGATCGAGCGCGGCGAGTTCCTCTGCTTTCTCGGGCCATCGGGCTGCGGCAAGACGACGCTGCTGCGCATCGTGGCCGGGCTCGAGGCGCAGACGGCGGGCCGCATCACCATGGCCGGGCGCGACATCTCGACCCTGCCGCCGGCGCAGCGCGACTACGGCATCGTGTTCCAGTCGTACGCGCTGTTTCCCAACCTGAACGTGGCCGACAACGTCGCCTATGGCCTGGTCAACCGCCGCGTCGGCCGCGCCGAGGCCCGGGCCCGGGTCACCGAGCTGCTGGGCCTGGTGGGCCTGCCCGGCAGCGAGGCCAGGTTCCCCGCGCAGCTGTCCGGCGGCCAGCAGCAGCGCATCGCGATCGCGCGCGCGCTGGCCACCTCGCCCGGGCTGCTGCTGCTCGACGAGCCGCTGTCGGCGCTGGACGCCATCGTGCGCGTGCACTTGCGCGGCGAGATCCGCAGCCTGCAGCGCAAGCTGGGCGTGACCACCGTGATGGTCACGCACGACCAGGAGGAGGCGCTCTCGGTGGCCGACCGCATCGTGGTCATGAACCAGGGCCGAATCGAGCAGGTGGGCACGCCGCAGCAGGTCTACCGCGAGCCCGCGAGTCCCTTCGTGGCCGACTTCGTGGGCCGCATCAACACCTTGCAGGCCAGCACGCAAGCCGGCCACTGGCTGCGCATCGGGCCGACCACCTTCGAATGCCCCCACGCGCGCCCCGCCGGGCAGGCGGTGCGCGCCTACCTGAGGCCCGAGGACGTGCTGGCGCGTCCGATCGCGCCCGGCGACAGCAACGTCTTCGAGGCCACGCTCGAGAAGATCGAGTTCCTGGGTTCGTACTGCCTGGTCCGGGTGGCCAGCCCGGCCCTGGGGGACCAGCGGCTGACCGTCTACCTGTCGCTGAACTTCCTGGCCGAGCAGCGGCTCGAAGTCGGCAGCCGCCTGCCCCTGAGGCTGCTGCCCGAGCGACTGCGCCTGTTCGATTGACCTCCGGATGAGCACCGGCACGCTGCGCCTGCGCGCCACCGTCGACGACCGCATCGCCTGGCTGGCGCTGGCCCTGGTGGCCGCGCTGCTGGTGGCCTTCCTGGCACTGCCGCTGGCGGCCATCCTGCGCGAGGCCATGCACGACGCTCAGGGCCGTTTTGTCGCCGCCGCCAACTTCGTCGCCTACGCGCAGACGCCGGCGCTGCTGCAGTCGCTGTGGAACAGCCTGTGGGTGTCGGCGCTGGTCACGCTGCTGGCGGTGCCCATGGCCTTTGCCGCCGCCTACGCGCTGACCCGCAGCCGCATGCCCTTCAAGCCGCTGTTCCGCGGCATCACGCTGCTGCCGCTGCTGGCGCCGTCGCTGCTGTCGGCGATCTCGCTGATCTACTGGTTCGGCAACCAGGGGGCGCTGAAGTCCTGGCTGGATGCGTTCGGCATCGAGCAGATCTACGGCGCGCCCGGCATCGTGGTCGCCGAGGTGTTCGCCGTCTTCCCGCATGCGCTGATGATCCTGGTCACTGCGCTGGGCATGGCCGACGCACGCCTGTACGAGGCCGCCGACTCGATGGGCACGACACGCTGGCGCCGCTTCCTGACCATCACGCTGCCGGGCGCGCGCTACGGCCTGATCAGCGCCAGCCTGGTCGTCTTCACGCTGGTGATCACGGACTTCGGCATCCCGAAGGTGATCGGCGGCAGCTTCAACGTGCTGGCCACCGACGTCTTCAAGCTGGTGATCGGCCAGCAGGACTTCCAGCGCGGTGCCGTCGTCGCGCTGCTGCTGCTGGCCCCGGCGGTACTGACCTTCGCCGTCGACCGCGTCGTCGCGCGCCGCCAGACGGCCATGCTGGGCGCCCGCGCCGTGCCTTACCGGCCCCGGGCCTCGGCGCTGCGCGACCGCCTCCTTGCCGCCTGGTGCCTGCTGCTGGCCCTGCTGATGCTGGCGATGATGGGCATGGCGGTGTTCGCCTCCTTCGCCAGCTTCTGGCCCTACAACCTGACGCCCAGCCTGCGCCACTACGCCATGGGGCTGTTCGACGCCGAGGTCGGCGAAGGCTTCGCCAACAGCCTGCGCATGGCCGCCGGCACCGCGCTCGCCGGCACCGCGCTGGTCTTCGTCGGCGCCTACCTGCAGGAGAAGACACGCGCGCCGGCAGCGCTCAAGGGCCTGGTGCAGCTGCTGGCCATGCTGCCGATGGCGGTGCCCGGCCTGGTGCTGGGCCTGGCCTACATCTTCTTCTTCAACGATCCGTCCAACCCGCTCAACGGCCTGTACCACACGATGGCGCTGCTGACGCTGTGCACCGTGGTCCACTTCTACACCACAGGGCACCTGACCGCGGTGACCGCGCTGAAGGCGCTGGACGCCGAGTTCGAGTCGGTCTCGGCGTCGATGAAGGTGCCGTTCTACAAGACCTTCTGGCGCGTCACGCTGCCGCTGTGCCTGCCCTCGCTGATCGACATCGCGCGCTACTTCTTCGTCAACGCGATGACCACCATCTCGGCGGTGGTGTTCCTCTACTCGCCCGAGACCAAGGTCGCCTCGATCGCCATCCTCAACCTCGACGAGGCGGGCGAGATGGGCGCCGCCGCCGCCTGCGCGGTGTTGATCACCGCCGCCTCCACGCTCGCCACGCTGCTGTTCTGGCTGCTGGCGCGGCTGGTCGAGCGGCGCACCTCGGCCTGGAAGGCCTGACCCCACACCCGACCGCCACACCATGGACCGCGACGCCATCCTGCTGACCCCGGGCCCGCTGACCACCACCCTGCGCACCAAGCTCGCGATGCTCAGGGACTGGGGCAGCTGGGACGCCGACTTCAACGCCCTCACCGCCCGCCTGCGCAGCCGGCTGCTCGACATCGTGCACGGCCAGGACAGCCATGTGGTGGTGCCCCTGCAGGGCAGCGGCACCTTCAGCGTGGAGGCCGCGGTGGCCACGGTGGTGCCCCGCGACGGCCATGTGCTGGTGCCCGACAACGGCGCCTACTGCAAGCGCGCGGGCAAGCTCAGCCAGATGATGGGCCGCCGCGTGACGCTGCTGCCCACCGACGAGCAGCGGCCCGTCAGGGCCGCCGAGGTCGACGCCGCACTGGCCGCCGAGCCGGGCATCACGCATGTGATCCTGATCCACTGCGAGACCGGCACCGGCGTCGAGAACCCGTTGGCCGAGGTGGCCGCAGTCTGCGAGCGGCGCGGCATCGGCCTCGTGGTGGATGCGATGAGCAGCTTCGCGGCGCTGCCCATCGACGCACGCGCGGTCCGCTTCGACGCGCTGGTCGCGGCCAGCGGCAAGTGCCTGGAAGGCGTGCCCGGCATGGGCTTCGTGTTCATCCGCCGCGCGGTGCTCGACGGCTGTGCCGGCCACAGCCACAGCCTGGCGATGGACCTGCACGACCAGCACCAGTACATGCAGAAGACCGGCCAGTGGCGCTTCACGCCGCCGACCCATGTGGTCGCGGCGCTGGACTGCGCGGTGCAGCAGTTCGTCGAACAAGGCGGCCAGCCGGCACGACTGGCGCGCTACACCGACAACTGCCGTACCCTGGTCGGCGGCATGGCCGCGCTGGGCTTCAGGCCCTTCCTCGACAGCGAGGTCCAGGCGCCCATCATCGTCACCTTCCATGCGCCGGCGCACCCGGCCTACGACTTCAAGCGCTTCTACGCCGCGGCCAAGGCGCGCGGCTTCATCCTGTACCCGGGCAAGCTGACGCAGGTGGAGACCTTCCGCGTCGGCTGCATAGGCGCCATCGGCCCCAACGAGATGCGCCAGGCGGTGGAGGCGGTGGCCGACGCGCTGCGCGAGATGGGCATTCCGAGCGGGGCGCCGGGCTGAACTTTGGCTTGCATGCTGGAAGTCAAGCTTCCAAGGTGCAAGGAATCTTGACCGCCTGCTGATCCCTGCCCTGCAGCGGGCTGCCCGCGGCTTTGCGGTCGTGGTAGTGCCCGGCGCACGCCAGGTGGGCAAGACCACGGCCGCGCGGGCCGCCTTTCCCGCCCACCGCTACGTCGACCTGGAAGCCCCCCGCACGGCCGAGCGCTTCGGCGCCGAGCGCGCAGAAGCCGACGTGGCCGATCAGGCGCCCCATGCCGGTGGCCTCGATGCCCAGCACGAAGGCTGCACGCCGTGGCTCGCCGGGCGACCGGCACCAGGCCGCCGGCTCGGGCACAGCCGCCCGCGCGTCGGCCAGGCTGTCGTACACATGCAGCGGCAGCCAGCGGGCGCTGGAGCCCTCGGCGCCGAGCGCGCGAAGGGTCTCGGCGTCTTCGGGCACGAACGGTCGAAGTCGCCACCAGCGCGTTGACAGGGGCAGGCTTTCCGGCGGCTCCAGCCTCATGGTCAGCGCCGCGCCAGCTGTCGGGCCGCCCGCGTGGCGCTGTGCTCGGGTCCCAGGGAGTCGTCGAGTTCAGCGAGGGCGCGTTCGGCGGCTGCGCGGGCTTCGTCGGCACGGCCCTGGCCGGCCAGCGCACGGGCCAGCTCGAGGTAGGCGCGGCCGTGCAGCGCCGAGCGCCCCTCGGGTGGTGAAGAGATGGCCGCGGCGGCAACGGCCGCCCTGGCCTCGCTCTCAGCCTGCAGGGGCTGGTTCAAGCGGTGCAGCGCGCGTGCGGCCAGCCATCGACGCTCCCATTCGAAGGCCCGGGTCTCCGGTCCGTCACCCAGCGCGCCCAGGGCCTCCATCGTCTCCTGCGCGCGGCCCAGTTCAAGCAACTCGCCCGCCAGGGCCATGCGGTTCATCGCATCACGCAGCGGCCCGCCCTTGCCCCCATACTGGCGGAGGTCCTCCTGCAGCCGCAGGACGGCCTCCTCCGACTCGCCGCGAGCGCGGTGGGCGAGCGCCGTGAAGTCGAGGCTGCGCGCGAACAGCGTCTGCACACGGCCATCGCGCAGCAAGGCGCGTTCGAAGTGCGTGCGCGCCTCGGCGTCACGTTCCAGGTCCAGCAGCAGGCGGGCGGTGACCACCGGGACAAACGGCAAAGCCGGACCTCCTTCGCCGGGCGCATCGGCCAAGGCGGCCGCCCGGCGAACCAGATCGAGCCCCTCGCGCGGGCGCCCCATGCGAAGGTGGAACATCGCGCGCCAGCTCTGGTCGCTGGCCATGCGGACCGACTCGCCCTGCCCGGCCGACTGCATCGCTTCAGCGGCCATGCGGAACATCCGGTCTGCTTCGTGGGGGCGAGCCAGGTCGCCGAGCAACCAGCCCTTGTTGCGCAGATAGGCCACGCCCTGCATGCGGCGCTGGGTTTCGGACGCCACTTCGCGGGACGCCTCCAGCGCATCCAGGGCTTCATCCAAGCGCCCCGCCACTCTCAGGCGTAGCGAGCGGATCGCGAGACACTTCGAACGGACGAAGCGACTGCCTTCGGCATCCGGCAACTCGCCCAGCGTGCGATCGATCCGCGCCATGCCTGTGGCCAGTGACTCTTCTCGCCAGGCGGCCACGCAAGTGGCTTCGGCGCGAACGACAGGGTCGTCGATCTTCGGCAGGCTGGCGGCCAGCACGTCGAGGTTTTGCCTGCGCGCCGCCGGCCTGTCCAGCGGAACGTTGAGGTTGTGGAAGATCACATGCAGCCGCGCCAGCACGTCGGGCTGGTCGTGAAACAGCTGCTGGGCCCGTTGCTGTGCAGCGTCGACCCGTTCGCCCGGGCTTGCCTTCTGCAGCGACAAGCCCAGCAACCCGAGTTGCTCTTCGAGGAAGGTGGACACCGCTTCCGCATTGGCCCGCTGCCGGACGACCGCATCTCGCTCGCGGATGACTTCGCGCCGCTGAAGCTCGGCCACCCCGGCGGCCGAAACGAAGGCCCCGACCGCCACGGCCCCCAGCCCCACGCCCAGCCGGTGCCGCCCCACGAACCGGCTCACCCGATAGGCCACCGAGTCAGGCCGCGCGCTGACCGTATGCCCGTCGAGGTGGCGCCGCAGGTCGTCGGCGAAGGCGGCCACCGTGCCGTAGCGCTCGCCCGGTTCAGGGCGCAGGGCCTTGGCCAGGATGTTGTCCAGGTCGCCGGCCAGGCTGGCGGCCAGCCGGGCGGGCGTGCTGCCCCGGGCCTGCGCCGCCGCCTGCAACTCGTCGTCGTCCGCTCGCTGCGCGTCCACCACCACACGGCTGGCCAGCGGCGCCTCGCCCGCCGGTGCCGTGCCCCGTGCATGCTGCCCGGTCAGCAGCCTGAACAGCAGCAGGCCCAGCGCGTAGACGTCGGTGGCGGTGGTCACGGCCTCGCCGCGCAGTTGTTCGGGCGCGGCGAACATCGGCGTGAGAGCCCGCGTGCCCTCCCGCGTGAGCTGGGTGGTTTCGGCCGGCGCGCCCTCGTCGTCCAGCAGCTTGGCGATGCCGAAGTCGAGCAGCTTCACCTGCCCCTGCTCGTCGACCATCACGTTGGCCGGCTTCAGGTCGCGGTGCACCACCAGCTGCGCGTGCGCGTGCTGCACCGCCTGCATCACCTGGTCGAACAGCCCGATGCGCGCGCGCGGACCCATCTGCCGCGCGTCGCACCAGCGGTCGATGCGCTCGCCGGCCACATGTTCCAGCACCAGGTAGGGCTGACCCTGTTCGGTGAGTCCGGCGTCGACCAGGCGCGCGATGTGCGGGTGCGCCAGCCGCGCCAGTATGGCGCCCTCGCGCCTGAAGCGCGCCTCGAGCGCGCGCTGCACCACGCCGGCGTGCAGCAGCTTGACGGCCGCTCGGCCTTCGAAGTGGCCATCGCTGCGCTTGGCCAGCCACACTACGCCCATGCCGCCTTCGCCCAGCTGCTCCACCAGGGTGTAGGCGCCAATGCGCCGGCCGGCCAACGCGACCGGCGCCGACCAGGCCGGTGGCAGGGCCAAAGGGTCGGCATGGGTGTCGCCGCGGAGCACTGCGCTCAGCTCGGCGGCAAGCCCGGGCTGCTGCCCGGCGAGCGCGTCGAGCCAGGCCTCGCGCTGCTCGACCGGCTGCTCCAGCAGCTGGTCGAGCCAGGGGCTCAGTCGCTGCCAGCGGACCGGGTCTATGGCCATGGGTCGGTGCAGCCGCTCAGTCGGACGCCAACGCGTGCCTGAGCCACAGGCGCGCCTTCTCCCAGTCGCGCTGCACGGTGCGCTCGGAGCAGCCGCGCAGCGCGGCCACCTCGCCGAAGGTCAGGCCGCAGAAGAACTTCAGGTCGACCAGCTCGGCCAGCGGCGGCTCGACCTGCGCCAGTGCATCGAGCGCGTCGCTGATCGAATGCAATGGCGCCGCATCGGCCACCTGCTCGGCCAGCGTGGTGTCCAGATCGGTGATGTGCAGCCCGCCACCACGCTTGCCAGCCTGGCGGCGGCGCACATGGTCGATCACCAGGCTGCGCATGGCGCGCGACGCATAAGCCATGAAGCGCGCCTTGTCCGGAAAGCCGGGCCCGCCGGCACGCGACAGGTCCAGGTAGGCCTCGTGCAGCAAGGTGGTGGCCCCGAGCGTGAGGCCGCCACCACGCAGGCCCACCTCGCGCCGCGCCATGCGGTGCAGCTCGTCGTAGAGCGCGGCGAACAGCGCCGAGCGCGCCGCGGCGTCGCCCTCTCGTGTGGCGGCGGCCAGTTCCTCGATTGTTCCTGCCATTCGCCAGCGCCCCTTTTCGCCCTCCGGGGGGCAAGCATCGCGCAGCGGGACCGGGCGCGCAAGGCAGGGCTGCGGCGCGTCCTGCGGCCGTGCAGCGGCCCACGCGGGGCGGCATGGCATCAGGCCTCAGCGCGGCTGGAACTGCTGTGTCGCCACCCAGCGCGCCACCTGGCGGCCCAGAGTCGCGCCGTCCTCGGTCGCGTAGCGGAAATGCATGCCGCCCCAGATGCGCGCGAGCTGCAGCTCCTCGACCATCGCCGTGGTGCTGGCGTAGCCGCGCCGGCCATCGGCCAGGCCCGCGACCTGGCTGTCGAAGCCGAAGCGCACCTGGCGCGTGCCGTAGAAGCTGCGCAGCGCCTCGGCCACCGCCGCGGCAGCACAGGAGTGCGCGGCCGGGTACTCGGGGTGGTTGGGCGTGGGCACCACCGGCGCCCATGCGGCATCCGGCTCGGTCGCGGCGTTGCCGTCGTCGTTGGCCATCGGGATCGCACTCAAGGGCCGCCAGGCCTTGTAGTGGTACTTCGCTTCGAAGCAGGCGATCGTCGCGTCGGCATGGGCCACCCACAGCAGGGCCATCAGCCGCGCCGACTCGCCCAAGGTGGCCGGCTGGCTGGCGAAGGGCAGCAGGTTGCGCGTCCAGAAGCGCGGCGGCGGCTCGGTGTGGAAGCGCGCCGTGTCAGTCTGCCCGGCGCTGCGGGTGCTGCTGGCGGCCGCGCCCAGGCTGCGCGTCTCGTTGAACGAGGCCGCATAGGCTTCGCTGGCCAGGGCCGGCGGGCCGGCGGGCCTGAACTGGGCCGCCTGTTGCAGCACGAAGGGGCGCACATGAGGCAAGTAGTGGTTGACCAGCGCGGCCGGGTTGGCGGTGCGGAACTGCCCGGCTTCCGTGCCCGACAGGTAGGGTTGCGGCGTGACCGAGCGGTTGTCGTTCTGGCGCCGGCGGAGCACCGCCGCCGCGGCCGACTCGCCCAGCGCCAGGCCGCGTGCCTTGGCGTCGCCCTCGCCGATGCCCGCCAGGGAGTGGTCGTAGGCCGCCTGGAAGTGCGCCGTGCGGTTGGGGAACAGCGCCGCCAACACGCGGTAGGCCGCTGCCGCCACCGCGGCCTGCTCTGACGCGCCGGCCTGTGGCGGCTGCGGGGCGAGGGCGAAGGGCCGGTGCGTGCCGGTGACGGCCATCAGCGCGTCATAGATCGCCAGGTGCACCGTCGCCATGTCCAGCGAGGTGTTGGGCCGCCGTTCCTCGGCCGTGACCGCGGCACTGCCGCTGCCATTGATGGTGGCGGCGGCCACCGCACTCCAGCGGCCCACCGCGTTGGGAGCCGCGGGCGCCGTCACGGCCACTGAGGGGCCCTGGTCGGGCTTGTCTTCGGCCGGGTTGCCGGAGAAGGCGCAGCCGCCACAGGCAGCCACCGCCAGCGCGACCAGCGCCGTGGTGCCCATTGCCAGCGCCCGGCGGGCCCCGCCCCGTCGCGCGGGGGGCCCGCGACGCAGTTCTGCATGGATCATGGAAGTTCCTTCTTGCTTGGGGCCGGACGACCCGGTGGTCCGGTGGCCCGCTGGCCCAGACACTGGGGGACTGCAGCGCGCAGCCCCTCCGCGAGGGGAAAGCGCAAACGGCGCACAAAACACGACAGGCCACGGGGCCGAAAGATCGGTGCTGCGCCGTGCACGCCGGCAAATACGGGCAACCTCGCTGCCGCAGCGGCGGCAAACGAGGTTGAATCGGCATCCGACTCCGGGCGTCGGCGCCTGCCGACCCCCGGTACGCCCTCTGCAGTCCAGGAGACCCGATGCCCACCCGCAAGAGCCGCCCCGCGGCAGCCGAACACCCCGCCCTCGCCGCCATCCGCAAGGAAGGCCACGCCAAGGTCAAGGTCGCGGTCAGCGACATCGACGGCATCCTGCGCGGCAAGTTCCTGCACATCGACAAGTTCCTCGGCGCCGCCGAACCCGCGCCCAGGGGCGGCTTCGGGTTCTGCGACGTGGTCTTCGGCTGGGACAGCCACGACCAGTGCTACGACAACACCCAGGTCACCGGCTGGCAGCATGGCTTCCCCGACGCGCTGGCGCGGCTGGACCTGTCGACCGCGCGCCGCGTGCCCTGGGACGGCGGCGTGCCGTTCTTCCTGGGCGAGTTCGTCGCTGCCGACGGTTCGCCGTTCCCGGTGTGCCCGCGGCAACTGCTCAAGCGCGTGCTGGCGCGCGCCGACAGGCTGGGCGTGCAGGCCATGGCGGGCATGGAGTTCGAATGGTTCAACTTCGCCGAGACCCCGCAGAGCTGGGCCGCCAAGCGCGGCGTGGGCCCGGAGCCGATCACGCCGGGCATGTTCGGCTACTCGCTGCTGCGCATGGGTGACCAGCGCGGCTTCTTCAATGCCTTGATGGACGAGATGGCGGCCTTCGGCGTGCCCATCGAAGGCCTGCACACCGAGACCGGCCCGGGCGTCTACGAGGCCGCGATCGCCTTCAGCGGCGCACTCGAGGCCGCCGACCGGGCCATCCTCTTCAAGACCGGCGCCAAGGAGATCGGCAAGCGCTTCGGCGTGATGCCCAGTTTCATGGCCAAGTGGAGCGCGGCCTACCCGGGCTGCAGCGGTCACATCCACCAGAGCCTGTCCGACGGCAGGCAAAACCTGTTCTTCGACGCCAAGGGCCGCCACTCGATGAGCCGCCTGTTCGAGAGCTACCTGGCCGGCCAGGTGGCCTGCCTGATGGAGTTCGCACCGATGTTCTGGCCCACCATCAACAGCTACAAGCGGCTGGTCGACGGCTTCTGGGCGCCGGTCAAGCCGACCTGGGGGGTCGACAACCGCACGGCGAGCTTCCGCGTCATCGCCGGATCGCCCAAGAGCACGCGGCTGGAGACGCGCTGCCCTGGTGCCGACGTCAACCCCTACCTGGCGATGGCCGCCGTCATCGCCGCCGGGCTGCATGGCGTCGAGAAGGGCCTGACGCTGTCCGCACCGCCGATCACCGGCACCAACCAGGGCGCCGAGCACATCCCGCGCGCGCCGCGTTCGCTGGCCGAGACGACCCGGCTGTTCCGGCAGTCGGACATCGCGCGCGACTGGCTGGGCGACACCTTCGTCGAGCACTTCGCCGCCACCCGTGAGTGGGAGTACCGCCAGTGGCAGGACGCGGTGACCGACTGGGAACGCGTGCGCTACTTCGAGATCATCTGATGGCCGCCTGGCGATGTGTCGTCGTGTCGCTTGCCCTGCTGGCGGCGGCTTCGGCACGGGCCGAGCTGTCGGCCCTGGAGCAGCGCATCGTCGACGCCGTGAAAGCCCGTGCCCCGGCGGCGCTGCAGCTGCTGGAGCGCAGCGTGAGGATCTCCAGCAGTTCGCTGGACCCCGAAGGCGTGCAAGCCGTGGGCCGGCTGCTGCGCACCGAGCTCGACGCCCTGGGCTTTGCCACCCGCTGGGTGGACATGCCCGCGGCCATGAAACGCGGCGGCCACCTGCTGGCCGAGCGCCCCGGCGACCGCGGCCAGCGCCTGCTGCTGCTGGGCCACCTGGACACCGTGTTCGACCAGGCGAGTGCGCAGAGCGACTGGGAGCAGCGTGGCCAACGCGTCCGCGGCCCGGGCGTGAACGACATGAAGGGCGGCAACGTCGTGCTGATCGAGGCCTTGCACGCACTGCAGGCCGTGGGCGCGCTCGAAGGTGCGCGCATCGCGGTGCTGCTGACAGGCGACGAGGAACGGGTGGGCCAGCCGGTGGCGGTGTCCCGCGCCGAACTTCGCGAACAGGCCAGGCGCAGCGACGCCGCGCTGTCCTTCGAAGGCGCCAGCCGGATCGGGGGCGACGACTTCGCCAGCATCGCGCGTCGCAGCGGCGCTGGCTGGGTGCTGCAGGTGCGCGCGCGGCCGGGGCATTCGTCGGGCGTGGGCAGCTCGTCGCGAGGCTTTGGCGCGGTGTACGAAGCGGCGCGGATCCTCGACGCCTTCCGGCAGCAGGTGTTCGAGCCCGGGCTGACGCTCAACCCGGGCTTGATCGCCGGCGGCACCACGGTCGAGCTCGACGCCGACACCGCCTCGGCCAGCGCGCGCGGCCGCAACAACATCATCGCCGCCGGCGTGCAGGTGCGCGGCGACCTGCGCTACCTCAGCCCCGAGCAGGGCGAGCGCGCGCGACAGCGCATGCGGGAGATCGTCGCCGCCCACCTGAGCGGTGCCAGCGCCAGCATCGAGTTCAGCGAGACCTACCCTCCCATGCCGGCCACCGAGGGCAGCCGCCGCCTGCTGGAAGCCTACTCGCGCGCCAGCCAGGACGCCGGCCTGGGCCCGGTGCGCGAAGCCGACGCCAGCACCCGCGGCGCCGGCGACATCCAGTTCACCGCGCCCTTCGTGCCCGGTCTCGACGGCCTGGGCGTGCTGGGCCGCGGCGCGCACACGCCCGACGAGGACATGGACATCGCGTCACTCGAGCGCGGCGCCATCCGCGCCGCCCTGCTGATCCACCGCTTGACGCGGCCCTGAGCCCGCGGGCCGGACAGGCGCCGCCCGCATGTGCGCAGCCGGCGGCGCCGCGGCCGGCCAACGGGCCCACGGCATGCCCACGCAAGCGGGTCGCATGGGCCGCGGCGCGCTACGAGCCGTGGCGCCAGTCCTCGCGCAACAGGCCGAACATGGCCGAGTCGGAGACTTCACCGTCGACCATCCAGCGCTTGCGGAAGTGGCCCTCCTTGACGAAGTGCAGGCGCTCGAGCAGCCGCATGGACCGTTCGTTGCGGGGGTCCGTGTCTGCCTCTATCCGGTTCAGCCCGAGCTGCCGCAGGCCATGGTCGATGAAGGCCGTGAGCGCCTCGTGCATGTAGCCCCGGCCCCACCAGCGGGATGCGAGCATGTAGCCCAGCTCCGCACGCTGGCACTGGGCGTTGATCCCGAAGAAGGTGCAGGTTCCGATCAGGGCCGACGAGTCGGCCAGGCAGATGCCCAACCGGAGGTGGTCGGTCTGCGACGGATCGAGGTCGCTGGAGACCATGAGCCGGCCCCTCTCGTCATGGGTCCAGACCGGTGCGCTCCAGTAGCGCATGGCCCGTGGGTCCGAATGGATCTCGAACAGGGCCTGCACGTCGGCCTCGGCCAGCGGGCGCAGGACCAGCCTTGCGGTTCTGATGGGGGCGCTGTCGAAGGCGCGCATGGGCCGGCGGTGGTTCGTCTGATGCCCGAAGCCGGGTCAGCAGCGCGCGGCCGGGGCTGCGCCCGGGCAACGCCCTAGAACCACAAGTCCGCGACGCACTTGCCGTCCCTGGGTAGGTCTTCGAACTTGTCGAGCCCGTCGAAGTGGTCGATCGGGATCCTGGCGATGGGGTCAGGTTCGGTGAGCCTGAGGTTCACGGCGATTCGCCGCCTGCCGTCTTCGCCGGGACCTTGCGCCCGCCAGAAGGCCACGCATCCGCAGCCAGGGCAGAAGTGGAACTCGACCGACTTGCCCCTGACATAGTGCGCGGTCTTTCCGGAGACTTCGATGCCGTCGTCCTCGAAGTCGTAGATCCAGAGGGCGCCATAGCGGCGGCACACCGTGCAATTGCAGGCCGTCGCGCCCTCGGGCAGGACGGGGTGCTTCCACTTCCAGTGGACCGCGCCGCAGTGACAGGAACCCTGGAGCATGAGCCCTCCCTGTGAGACCGGAGCGATGCGAGCCCTGCGCTGCCTGCCGCAGGCCTGCCCGACGGGCCAGGCAGGTCTGACCGGCCTGGCTGCGGGAACCTCGACGGCCAGGCTGGCTTCATCGACTGCCCTCGCCGCCGGGTCGTGGCTTACAGGTCGAATCGATGAACACGGCGAAGCTCGCACCCGGGGAATGAAGAATTCAGGCAAGGGCTGCCTCCGACAGGTCGACCCGGACCCGCGCTGGACCCCGTCGCCTGCAGGCACAGCGTGCGCTGGCCACCATCGGACGGCGGTGGGCCGCGCGTGGCGGCGTTGCGGCCTTGTTCGTCACGCTTCAGCGCGTGGCACCCGGCGGCGCCGGCTCCGACGGCAGCCGGGTGGCCTGGGACCAGATGGCCACCCAGGAGCCGGACCGCTGCACATAGATGTCGGTGTGCCAGCACTCGACGACGTTGCCGGATGGAAAGGTGATCCTGGCCTGGTAACGGACCGCGGCCATGCCCGGCGTGACCAGAACGTTCATGGGCCCGTGTTCCCACCCGGCGTAGAACACATCCTCGGCCATGAGCTGCAGGTACCGATCGAGGCTCATCGTCCTGCCGGGCACGCTGACCAGTTCGTAGTCCGTGGCATGCAGGCGCCGGATGTCCGCGATCTGGCGGCCGACCAGCGCTTGGGTCCGTTCGACTTCCAGCCGGCGGAAGAAGTCCTCGTCGGGCAACGTGGTCTCGGAAAGTGATGGCGGGTCCATGGCAAGCGCAGCCTTTCTGTCGAGCCTGTCAGGCCTGATCCTGGATTGTGGCGGCGCCACATGGCGGAGGCCGCATCCTCCGGGCCGGAGGAGCTTTCCACCCGGGCTCCTGGACCCGGCGGGGCGAAGTCCATGGACCGGAGAGCCGACGCCGGCGTCGCGCCACCGACGACGCCCGGGCGGCCGCGGCTGAGCAGGTCGGCGGCCCGGCGGGCCTAGACTCTGCGCCGCGGCCCGCCGCCCTGTCGTCTGACGCCGCGCACCCACAAGGGAGTTCGACATGCTGCTGGAACTGGCATCGACCGTGCTTGCGGTGGTGGGCGTCGTCGCCGCGGCGGTGGGGCTGGGCCGGCATCGGCGTGCGTTGCGCGTGCAGGCGCTGCAGGCGCTGGCCCAGGCGCTGGGCCTGGGGCTGGAACACCTGCGGCTCGGTGCAGCCGTCGACGCCGCGGCGGCCTCGCCGGCTCGGCCGCCGCGACGGCGGCCGCTCGCGCAGCGGGCCCTGAGGGCGCTGCTGACCCTGATGCCCGGCCATGACAGTGCACTCGTCAGCGGCAGCGTCGGCACGGCGCGCGTGACCATCGGTGCCGAGTCGGCCGGCGGTCCTGGGTCCAGCGCCACCGTCACCCGCCTGCGCGCGGCTGTCGATCCGCCGAAGGCCCTGGGGCTGCACATCGCGGCGAGCAGCGGGCTGGACCGGCTGGCCTTCGTCGACCGGCTGACGCGTGTGCCCGCCGGGCAGCCCTGGCTCGACGCCCATGTCAGCTGCCATGCCCGTGACGCGGCCGGGCTGGCGGCCCTGCTGCAGGCGCCCGGCGTGCAAGCCGGCCTGGCACGCCTGTTCGCGCTTGCGGACGCCGTGGTCCGCGTCGAGGACAGCCAGGTGGTGGTCTCGCTGGCCGGCTTCGTCGCCGACCCCAGGCGCTGGCGCCCGCTGCTGGACGCCGCCGCGGACCTGGCCGCGACGCTGTCGGCGCCGCCGCAGCCTGGCGGCGTCTGAACACGGCGATCAGCGCACACGCTGCTCGCGGTGGCTGGCCGGCTCGGGGCGACGGCGATCGCCGGCCCGGGCAGGTCCGACTAGGGAAAATCCTTGTGCCCGGCCACAGGTCCGGCCTTGACAGCGTGCGGGCCCGCGGCCATCCTGTGTAACCGCTTACAAAGCAAGGTCGGCAGCCGGGCCGTGCGCCCGTCGCCGGCCCCGCTGCCGCACCTTCCTGCCCCGCTTCGCTGCATGCCTGCGCCCGCCCCCGAATCCCTGCGCCGCCTGGCCTACGGCGCCTCCGCGCTGCTGGCATCCGCCTACGCCCTTTACGTCGTGGCGCTCAAGCTGGCCCGGCCGGCGGCGGGTGGCCCGCTCGGGGAGGTCGGCGAATTCCTGCTGGTCCTCGCCTGTGTCTCGCTGTTCGCCGTCGGCCTGTTCGCCGACGAGCACCTGCGCCGGCACCTGCGGCCCGCGCGCCCATTGCCCACGACACCACCGGCCGATCGGCCACCGAAGGAGACCAGATGAAGCCCGATCCCGCATTGCACGCCCTGCCCGCCCGCTTGCGCGAGGAGCGCCGCGCCTTCCTGCTTGCCGCCCGGCGGCACGGCCTGACGGTGGCCGTGCTGGGCCTGACCGGCGGTTTCCTGCACGACCGCCAGGCGCTGGCGCAGACCGCCGCCGACGAGGAGCGCAAGCAGAAGGCGGCCAAGGTGACGATGCTGTTCGCCACCGAATACAAGATCGAGGACTACGTCAAGTACCCGATCATGCAGGCCAAGTACAAGGACAACATCGAGACGCAGTCCAAGGGCGAGATCTACTGCAAGCTGCACCCGGCCGGGCAGCTGGGCATAGGCGCGGCGCTGGCGCAGAAGATCCAGGCCGGCACGGTGCACGGCGGCGCGGTGTCGCTGTCGAACTTCAGCCCCTTCACGCCGGTGGTGGACCTCATCAACATCCCCTACTGGTGCGGCGACAACCAGCGCTTTGCCAACCTGGTCACCAGCAAGACCTGGAACGACGAGATCACGCCCAAGGTCATGGCCAAGGGCTACCGGCCGCTGTTCTACTTCACGGTCGACCCGCGCACCATCGCCAGCCGCAAGGGCTTCAAGGTCATCAAGACGCCGGCCGACATGCAGGGCATGAAGATGCGCGTGCCACCGTCCAAGCTGCTGCAGACCTTCTACCGGCTGGCCGGCGCCAACCCCACGGTGGTGCCCTGGGGCGAGACGGCCACCGCGATCAAGCAGGGCGTGGCCGACGGGCTGGATCCGGCGATCAGCGCGCTGGCCACCTTCGGCTTCCACGACCTGCTGAGCAACATCAGCTACATCCGCTCGGTGCCCGACGCACAGATGTTCGCGGCCAATGCCGGCTTCTACCAGTCGCTGAGCGACGCGCAGCGCAAGGCCTTCGATGCCGCCAACGAGCAGACCCAGGTCGAGACCTTCGCGCAGATCGAGAAGGCACGCGCCGAGAGCATGCGCATCCTGGCGGCCGGCGGTTGCGCCTTCTACAACCCGAGCGATGCCGAGATGAAGCAGTGGATGGACACCTGCGGCGAGCAGCGCAAGGAGTACGACGAGTTCAAGCTGCAGTTCGCCGGCTCGATGGCGATGTTCGACGCGCTCAAGAAGGCGGCCAACACCAAGGGGCCGATCACGGTGGCCGACTTCAGGCTGTGAGCCGCGCGCGCGTCGCACGGCGCCGGCATGTGCTTGCGGCCGGGCCGGGATGACCCCCCTGCTGCGCACCCTGGACCGCAACGCCGAACGCTGGGCGATGCTGGTGTTCTACGCCTTCTGCTGCATCGTCATCGTGCAGGAGGTGGTACGGCGCTTTGTGCTGAACTACTCGTCGGCCTGGGGCGAGGAGGCGGCGCGCTACGCCTTCATCTACCTGGGCTGGATAGGCGCCGCCTATGCGGTGCGCGAGCGCGCGCACATCCGCTTCGACTTCGTGCTGCGCGCTCTGGGCCCGAGGGCCAGGGCGGCGATGTACATCTTCACCGAGCTGGCGACCATCGCCTTCGCCTGCATCGCGCTGTACTGGAGCCTGCACACCATCGGCACGCTGCTCAAGTTCGACGCGACGACACCGGTGCTGCGCATCAACAAGGCCTGGTTCGAGGCCGCGGTGCCGATCGGCTTTGCGCTGGTGGTGATTCGCAGCGTGCAGGGCATCGTGGGCGACTGGGCGGCGCTGCGCGAGGGCCGCGAGCCGTTCGCCGGCAAGGCGATGTTCGAGGAATGAGCGGGGGCGCCGCATGACTGCCGTCGTCTGGTCGGTGATCGGCCTGGTGCTGCTGCTGCTCGTCGGCGTGCCGTTCTGGGTGGCCATGGGGCTTGGCACGGTGGCCATGCTGTGGACCACGCAGGCGCTGCCGCTGACGCTGGTCGGCGAGGCCCTGTTCGAAGGCGTCGACTCCTTCGCGCTGATCGCCATCCCGCTGTTCGTGCTGACCGGCGATGCCATGGTGCGCACCGGGCTGGGCGAGCGGCTGCTCAACTTCGCCGAGGCCACCTTCGGCAGCCTGCGTTCGGGCTTCGGCACTTCCACCGTCATGGGCTGCGGGCTGTTCGCCTGCATCTCGGGCTCCGACGCCGCCGACGCCGCCGCGGTGGGCCGGCTGACCATGGACCGGCTGGTGGCGCGCGGCTACCCCAAGCCCTACGCCTGCGCGCTGGTCGCCTCCGGCGCCTGCACCGGCATCCTGATCCCGCCGTCCATCGCCTACATCATCATCGGCCTGGTGCTGGGCGTGTCGGCGTCGACGCTGTTCCTGGCCGCCTTCGTGCCGGGCGTCATCGTGCTGGTCTCGGTGATGCTGACCAACGCGGTGCTCAACCGGCTGCACGGCTACGAGCAGTCGCGCGGCCGCTTCTCCCTGCGGGCCTGGCTGCGCGCCGCCTGGGAAGCCAAGTGGGGCCTGGCGATCCCCTTCATCATCCTGGGCGGCATCTACTCGGGTGTCTTCACGCCGACCGAGTCGGCGGCGGTCGCGGTGACGGCGGCGGTCGCCGTCGGGCTGGCCCAGGGCCGGCTGACGCTGGCCGACTTCCCGGCCATGCTGGGCACCTCGGCGCGGGTCTGCGGCGTCGTGCTGCCCATCATCGCGGTGGCGCTGCTGTTCGGCCAGGCGCTCACCGTGCTGGACGTGCCGCAGAAGTTCGTCGGCTGGGTGATGGGCTTCGGCACCGGGCCGACCGAGGTGGTCCTGCTGCTGCTGCTGATCTGGATCGTCTCGGGCATGTTCATGGAGACCGGGCCCAACATCGTGGTGCTGGCGCCGCTGCTGTGGCCACTGGCCAAGGCCACGGGCATGGACCAGGTGCACTTCTGCATCTTCATGATCACCACGCTGGGCCTGGGCTTCATCACGCCCCCGTTCGGGCTGAACCTGTTCGTGATGTCGGGGCTGACGCGGGTGCCGATCACCGCCATCGCGATGCGCGCCGCGCCTTTCGCGCTGGTGATGGTCGCGGTGTCGGCGCTGATCGGCTTCGTGCCGGCGATCTCCACCTTCATGCTGCAGCGCTGAGGGCCCTGGCGTGAAGGCCGCACGCTTCGCCGGCGGGCGACTCATCGAGTTGCACGAGCGGCCCGAGCCCTGCCCCGGCCCCGGCGAGCTGCGGCTGCGCGTGCGCCGCACCGCGCTGTGCGGCAGTGACGGCAAGCTCTGGCACAAGGGCGCGACACAGGTGCCCGGCCACGAGATCTTCGGCTGCATCGACGCCCCCGGCCATGCCCGGCACGGCGAGCGGGCGCTGGTCTACATCCCGGTGCACTGCGGCCATTGCGCACGCTGCCGCGGCGGCCAGACCCACACCTGCGAGACCGAGTCCACGCTGATCGGCTGGAACCGCGACGGCGGCTACGCCGAGGCGCTGGCGGTGCCCGAGCCCTGCCTGCTGCCGGTGCCCGACGACATCACCGACGACGAGGCCCCGCTGCTGCTGGACACCATCGGCACGGTGGCCCATGCGCTGCGCCTGGTCGCCCCCTTGCTGCGCGAGCTGCCCAGGCTCCAGGTCCTGATCACCGGCGCCGGCCCGGTGGGCCTGGGGGGCCTGATCGCGCTGCAGGACTTCGGCGCGCGCCAGGTGCATGTCGCCGACCCGCTGCCGCGCCGCCTGGCGCTGGCCGAAGCCTTCGGCGCGACGGCGCACCCGGTGGACGAGCGCAGCCGCCGCTTCGACCTGGTGCTCGAAACCAGCGGCAACCTGGCCGCGCGCAGCCTGGGCCTCGAGCGGGTCGCCCCGCAGGGCGTGATGCTGTGGGTGGGCGAGAACGACGAACCCTGGACCGTCCACGAGACCCGCGCGCTGCGGCGCAAGGACTTCTTCCTCGTGCGCTCGTTCTATTTTCCCAAGCACGACCACGCCGCCAACATCGAGCTGCTGCGCCGGCATCGCGACCGCTATGCACAGCTGGTCGACCACCGGTTCGGTCTCGACGACCTGCCCGAGGAGTTCGCCCGCTTCATGCGAGGCGAACGCATCAAGCCGCTGCTGTGCGTCGGCGCGTAGCGGGCAAGGCCGCCCGTCTCCAGACCCTTCGCGCCGGAGCGCCGGCGCCGCCACGATGAACCACGACCCTTCCCTGACGCCGGCCCGCCCACCCTCTGCAAATGCGCCCCCTGCCGGCGGCGACCTGGCCTGGGCCGGCAAGCGCTGGCGCCTGCGGCGGCTGGCCGACGAGCAGGGCTTCTTCGCGATGGTGGCCATCGACCAGCGCCCGCCGCTGTTCGCGCAGCTGGCACAGGGCCTGGGCTGCACGCCCGACGAACTGCCCTACGGCGAGATCTGCGCCGCCAAGCGTGTGCTGGCCGAAGGCTTTGCCGGCGCGGCCACGGCCATGCTGGTCGATCCCGGCTGGGGCTACCCGGCCTGCGCCGACGTGCTGGACCCCCGGCGCGGCCTGCTGCTGACGCTGGAAGACCATCGCACCACGGCCGACCGCCGTTCCCGCACCATCGCCGACTGGAGCGTGGACCAGATCCGCGCCCTCGGGGGCGACGCCGTCAAGCTGCTGGCCTGGTACCACCCGCGCGCCGACGCCGCGGTGCGCGCGCACCAGCAGGCGCTGGTGGCGCAAGTGGGTGCGGACTGCGCACGCTGCGAGCTGCCTTTCGTGCTGGAGCTGCTGCTGTACCCGCTGGGCGGCGCCGCCGCGGCCAGCGATGCCGCCTACCGCGACGACCCCGCCAAGCGCGCCGACGAGGTGCTGGAGAGCGTCGAGACCTTCGCCCAGCCGGCCTATGGCGTCGACCTGTTCAAGCTGGAAAGCCCGCTGCAGCCCGCGCAGGTGCCCGCCCCCGGCCAGGCCGGTGACGAGGCTTGTGCACGCGCGTTCGCCGCCCTGCACCAGGCCTGCCGCGGCCGGCCCTGGGTCATGCTGTCGGCCGGTGCGTCGGCCGCCGACTTCGGCCGTGTCGTCGAGCAGGCCGCGCGCGCCGGTGCCGCCGGCTTCCTGGCCGGGCGCGCCCTGTGGTCAGACGCGCTGGCGCTGTGGCCAGACCGCACCGCCGCCGCCGCCGCCCTGGCCGGCCAGGGCCGGGCGCGGCTGCAGGCCCTGCACGACACGCTGCGCCGCTGCGGCCGGCCCTGGCAGCCGCCTGCGTGGCGGCCAGGGGTAAGCGACGAAAGGGCCTTCACCCGCGCCCGGCAGGCAGCCTAGCGCGCTCGCGCGGCCAGGGCAGCCTAGGGCGCTCGCGCGGCCAGGTGCGTCGCCGCAGGCCCCTGGCGCAGGCGCGCGGTGCAGCGCCGACGCCAGGGCCCGCCCGATCCGCTACATTCGCCGGCGGCCGGCCCGCGCCGAGCCCCTTGCGCAGGCGACCCGACCCCTTGGCCACGCTCATCCCCTCCCTCGGCAGCTGCGTCTCGCGCATGACCCCCGGCGAGCGCAGGCTGGCGGAACGCCTGGAAGCCAAGCTCGACGACGACTACCTGGTCTGGTACGACGTGCCGGTCGGCCCGCAGCGTGCCCACCCGGACTTCGTCGTGCTGCACCCCGGCCGCGGACTGCTGGTGCTCGAGGTCAAGGACTGGCGGCTGGACAGCGTCCGGCACGCCACGCGGCAGAGCTGGGAGATCCTGGCCCAGGGCCTGCCCAAGCAGGTCATCAACCCGATCGAGCAGGCCCGGCACTACGCGCACCAGGTCGTCGACGCGCTCGCGCGCGACCCGCAGCTGGTGCAGGGCGCCGGGGCGCACCGAGGCGCGCTGACCTTTCCGTGGAGCTATGGCGTGGTCTTCACGCGCATCACGCGCCAGCAGTTCGATGCCGCCGGGTTGACGCAGGCGATCGAGGCGAACCGCGTCATCTGCGCCGACGAGATGACCGAGGCCATCGAGCCGGAAGACCTGCAGAGCCGGCTGTGGGACATGTTCCCGAGGCTGTCGCGCGGCCTGCTGACGCTGCCGCAGATCGACCGCGTGCGCTGGATCCTGTTCCCCGAAGTGCGCATCGCCGCGCAGCCGGGCCTGTTCGACGACACGGGCGACGCCGCGCCGCCCGAGCTGATGCGCGTGATGGACCTGCAGCAGGAGCAGCTGGCGCGCAGCCTGGGCGACGGCCACCGCGTGATCCACGGCGTGGCCGGGTCGGGCAAGACGCTGATCCTGGCCTGCCGCGCCGAGCAGCTGGCCCAGGGCGCCAGCCCCGAACGGCCGGTGCTGCTGCTTTGCTACAACGAGGCGCTGGCACGACGGCTGGACGCGCTGATGGAGGCCAGGGGCCTGGGCGGGCGCGTCGTGGTGAGGCACTTCCACAAGTGGTGCCGGCAGCTGCTGGTGAGCTACGGCCAGGCGCTGCCTCCGCAGGGGCCGGCGCTGTTCGACGACATGGTGGCGCGCGTGATCCGTGCCGTCGAGCGGGGCCTGATCCCCACCGGCCAGTACCGCGCCGTGCTGGTCGACGAGGGTCACGACTTCCAGCCCGCCTGGCTGAAGCTGGTGGTGCAGATGGTCGACCCGGCCAGCGACAGCCTGCTGCTGCTCTACGACGACGCGCAGAGCATCTACGGCAGCCAGCGGGGTCGCGGCTTCAGCTTCCGCAGCGTCGGCATCCAGGCCCGCGGCCGCACCACGGTGCTGAAGGTCAACTACCGCAATACGCGCCAGGTGCTCGAGCTGGCACGGCGGGTGGCCGCGGGTCTGCTGGGCGGCGGCGAAGGCGTGACCGACGACGACGGCATCCCGCAGCTGCAGCCCGTGTGCGCTGGCCGCGAAGGCCCCGCGCCGCAGATCATCCGCCTGCCCACGCTGCGCGACGAGGCGGTCCGCGTGGTGCAGCTGCTGGCCGCCGCGCACGAACAGGGCACGCCCTGGGCCGAGATGGCCATCCTGTGCCGCCGCCATGCCGTCATGGAGGCCTGCGCCGTCGCGCTCAGGCAGCGCAAGCTGCCGCACCAGGTGCGCAAGGGCGCGGGCGACTACGACCCGTGCGCCGACAGCATCAAGGTCATGACCATGCATGCCTGCAAGGGGCTCGAGTTCTCGCTGGTCGCACTGCCCGGCATCGGCCAGATGCCCGAGCCGGGCGAGCCCGAGCTCGAGGAGGCGCGGCTGTTCTACGTCGCCGCCACGCGCTCGACGCAGTCGCTGATCGTCACCGCCAGCGGCGACGGCGGCTTCGCCGCCCGGCTGGCGGCGGCCGGCGTGTAGGCGCAGCGGCGGGTCGCCGCAGCCGCGCTGCCGCAGGGGGTCGGCGAGCGGCAGGGCATGGGGTCCCCGAACGGCTAGAGTCGGGCCATGACACCACCGGCTCTCCGCCCCGCGCTGGCCGCTGCGCTCGGCAGTCTGCTCCTGGCCGGCTGTGCCAGCACCACCGTGCAGTCGTCGGGCACCCCCTTGCAGCAGCCGCTGTGCCGCGCGCAGGGCAGCAGGCCGACGACCGCGCTGTACTGGGAGCCGCGCTGGCGCGCCGACCAGAAGGAGCCGCAGGTTCGCGAGGCGCTGGCCCGGCGCGGCATCGAGCGCTTCGTCGCCCGGCAAGGCTGCCTGGACATCGTCGACACGCAACGCCTTGCCGGCGAGGGCCGCGACCCGGCCGACGACGCCGAACTGCTGCGCCGCGCCGGCAGCGCCCGCCCGGCACCGGAACTCGTCCTGCGGGTGGCGGTGCGGGAGCTGGGGCCGCGGCTGGTCATCGGCCTGCCCGTGCTCGTCGAGGGCGGGACCGAAGTGGCCCTGGCCGTGCGGCTGCTGCGGGTCGCCAGCGCGGAAGTCCTGCTGGACAGCCAGATCCTGTGGCGACATGGTGGCGCCTTCGTCGTCAAGGGCCTGGGCTCGCTGGACGCCGACCTGGCGGAGGCATTGAACGTCGCGCTCCAGCCCTCGCCTGCCAGGCCGTGAAGGCGCGGTGCGGTGCCCGGCCGGCAGGTCCAGGGGCGAGACCGCAAGCGGCCTGCAGGGCAGGCGACAGGACCAGGCCGCCGCCGGGCCGGAGCTGGGTCGCCCTCAAGCGGTGGCGCGGCCACTCGTCCAGCGGACACCCCGGGTCGCATAGGCCACCATCGCTGCGCCGTCGATCAGCACGAAGAGCAGACCCGGCGTCGCAAGGCAACACGCGCCCATCACCGTCATCACCGAGAATGCAGCTTCGGATGCGGCGAGCGGCGAGCGGCGAGCAGCGGGCCCAGGCCGAGCCCGGCTGCGGCGATCAACAACACGTCTGACAGCAGCGCACCCGCGATGCCGGGTGCGGCGCCGCTCAGGCCGTGACGCGAGCCGTTGGACAGAGCCAGGAGTACGGTTGGCCCTGGCGTCGCCCCCGTGATCAGCGCAGCCAGCGCGAACAAGGCGAGCGCTGCAAGCGCCCGCAGGGGCACTGCCCCGCCGCGCGCAGCCATGAGCTGTCTGCAGTGGCATCGCGACCCTGTCTTCCGGCCCCGAGGGCACGGCCCGCCTACGGTCCGGCCAGGCCGGGTAGCGCCGTTCCGGCTCAGCCGGGCGCCGTCGGTGCCACCAGCCGGAACACCTGGGCCGGTCGATTCGGCCCCGTGCGCATCGCGCCAGGCACGGGCTCCACGACGCCGGCGGCGTCCAGCCGCCGCCGGAAGCTGGACTTGTCCAGCGTCCGGCCGAGCACCGCCTCGGCCGCCGCCTGCAGTTCACCCAGGGTGAAGGTCTCGGCCAGCAGGCCTTGCGGAAAGCGCAGGTCCCGCACCTCGCCCTGCAGCCGGGCCGCCGCCCCTCCCACCAGCGCGGCATGGTCGAAGGCGAGCGTGTCGTCCCGGGCAGCGCCGGCCGCCGGCACCCACTTCAGCGCCTCCAGGCGCTTGCCGGGCTGGGCCTGCAGCATGCCGGCGTCGGTCGTGCAGCGGTAGACCACGCTCACGGCCCAAGGTGCACGCGGGTCGCGCCGGCGGCCGCCGTAGGCGCCCAGCTGCACCAGGCCCGGCAACTCCAGCCCCAGGCGCTCGCGAGCCACGCGCGCCGCGCCGGCCTGCAGGTCGGCATCGAGGTCGATGCGCAGCACCCCGCCGGGCAACGCCCAGCGTCCCGCATAGGGCGCCTCGGCGCGGCGGCCCAGCAGCACCTGCAGCACACCGTCGGCGACCGCCAGCACGGCCAGCTCGAGGCGCAGGAAGGGCATCGGATGGGGCTTCGCTGCAGGGACGTCGGTCATGTTGCTCTGGGCCGGCAGTAAGTTGCCATGCGCCACTAAGTATGGCACACTTCGCTTAGTGGTGATTTGCAACGAAGGAGCGACGATGTTCGACGTGATCGGTGATGTGCACGGCCAGGGCGGCAAGCTGCGTGCACTGCTGGCCCGCATGGGCTACATGGAGCGGCACGGTTGCTGGCGCGCGCCGCAGGGTCGGCAGGCGGTGTTCGTCGGGGACCTGATCGACCGGGGGCCGGAACAGCTGGAGGTGCTGGACATCGTCCGCCGCATGGTCGACGCCGGGCAGGCGCACGTGGTCCTGGGCAACCACGAGTTCAACGCCATCGCCTTCACGGTGCGTGCGGGTGGCGACTTCCTGCGTCCACGTACCCCGAAGAGCCTGCACCAGCACGAGGCCTTCCTCGGCGCCGTGGGCATCGACACGGCCACACACCGCGAGTGGGTGAACTGGTTCCGCACCTTGCCGATGGCACTGGACCTGGGCGGGCTGCGCATCGTGCATGCCTGGTGGGACGACGCGGCACGGCGGCGGGTGGATGCGGCGCGCGGCGGCCCCGACGGTTTGCTGGACGGCGAACTCGTGACGGCGATGTTCACGGATCCGACCCTGAAGGCGGCACGCAAGCTGCTGACCTGTGGCGTCGAGATGGAGTTGCCGGCCGACCACTGGATCACCGACAAGGAGGGCCACCGGCACCCGGATGTGCGCCTTGCGGTGTGGCGACACGGCCGAGAGCGGCTGCGCGACATCGCCATCGTGCCCCGCGGCAGCGAGCACGCCGTGCCCGACATCCCCATCCCTGAGGAACACCGGCTGCCGCCGGTCGCAGGCGCGCCGATCCTCTTCGGTCACCACTGGTTCAACGGCGAACCGCGGCTCGAGGGGCCGAGGGTCGCCTGCCTGGACTGGTCCGCCGCCCGGGATGGGCCGCTGGTGGCCTACCGCTGGGGTGGCGAGGCCGAACTGGTGCACGAGCATCTGGTGGCGAGCGATGGCTGAACGGGCTCGCGTCATCGGCCGCGCCGAGCGCCCCGCGCTCATCGGACGGCCAGGCAAGCTTGCGCGCGTGGAGCGCTGGTCTGGCCTGCACGACGGCCGCCTGGTGGTGCTCGAGCATCGGGCAGGACGCATTGCGGCGCTGTTGGGCGTGGACGATCCCACCGAGGCGTGGCGCTGTCGGTTGACGAGCGCGCCGCTGCGTGAGGGGCACCGCAACGTATGGGCGCTCTACCTGCCCGACCGTTGCCTGACCCCGATGGGCACCATGAACCGCGACCAGATGGGCGAACTTCGCCGCCAGCAGGCGATGGTGGAGTTCGACGCGGCGCTGGCCGACCTGGGCAGGATCCTCTCGGGCAACGACGACATCGCGGCGGCCTTCGGCGACAACCCGGATCGTCTGCTCGACCTCGCCGGCCAGCAGGCGCTGCTGGAGCACGCGCTGCAGCGGGTCGCCGCAGGTACGGCCCTGGCCGAGGCCGGATTCCGGCCGGTGGCCGACGACCAGGACCTGATGCGCTGGGTGCTCGGCCGGCCGGTGGACCGACTCCGCTTCGAGGCGATCCAGGAACCCTCAGGGCCGTGGCGCCTGTCGTGCAGGGGCTTCACCGAGGGCGAGGCCATCTGCGACGAAGCGACGACTCCACCCGAGGGCAGGCGCGGGGAACTGCTGGTGCCGCTGCTGGGCATGTGGCGCCGTGCCTGCCCCCGCCTATCGGTACCGCAAGGTTTGACGCCGGCAGAGGTCGCCCTTCGCCATCCAGAGGCACTGGCCACGATGATTCCGCGGCAATAGGCGCGTTGGCGCGAAGCCGTTGCGCTCCATGCCCTCTGCCGAAGGACGAACGGGTTATGAGAAGGTGCTCGCGCGCGTCGTCGAACGCGACATCCGGCGCAAGAAGCGTCGCCCGTGCAGCGTGAGCCGCAAGCAAATCCGGAACCCTGCCGCCGAGCACCGCCCGCACCAGGATGTCGGCATCGAGGACGATCGGGCGGGAAGCCACCTTCAGCGCCGCTTGCGCCCGGTCGCGGTGGCCGCCCTGCGCGCGGCAGCCTTGAAGTCCGTGACCAGCGCGTCAACGTCGACTTCGCCGAGAGGCATGACCGCTTTCAACCGCGCACTTGCTTGCTGGAGCGCGAGCAAGTCCGCCTGGGAAGGCCCAGGCGTCGGAATGAAGATGCCGACGGTCTGCCCGTGACGGGTGACGGCGACCGGCTTGTCCGATGCGATGTACCCGGCGAGTCCGGCGCGGAACTCGCGGATGCCGACCTTCGTGGTCTCCATGGTCGTGTCTTTCGCCGAAGATGCGCCGCATTGTGTCTCACTGTGTACACAACTACCATCCCTTGAGCTCCCCGTGAGCAAGGAGCCGTGCGCGGTGGAAGTTCATCGCAACATCAAGCAGAAGTTCCGCTGGGCCGAGAAGCGCCAGCCCTGGCGTCGAGGCTGGTACCTGGTTCGTCCCAAAGGAGAACGTGAAGGGCTCGCGCGGCAAGAAGCGGGATCACTACGTCCATCTCTCGCGCTTCGCGCTGCGGCAGTTCCGGGCGTTGCAGGCACGCACCGGCATGGCGCGCTGGTGCTTCCCAGGCCGCGACGGTGAGTCCCACGTGGGTGTGAAGTCGGTGAGCAAGCAGGTCGGCGACCGCCAGCACCGCTTCAAGCAGCGCAAGGCCCTGCGTAACCGGCGCAACGACAACAGCCTGGCGCTGTCGGGCGGCGCGAACGGTGAGTGGACGCCGCAGGACCTGCGCCGCACCGGCGCCACGATGATGCAGGCCTTGGGCGTGATGCCCGACGTGATCGACCGCTGCCAGAACCACGTGCTCGCCGGAAGTCGCGTCCGGCGGCACTACCTGAAGCACGACTATGCCGACGAGACCAAGCAGGCCTGGTCGAAGCTCGGGGCCGCCATCGAAGCGGCGCCGGCGCGCCGGCTGCGGCTCGTCAGCGGCTCGACATGACGACCACCAGCGCCGCGTGCCGGGTCAACGGCGGGCGCAGCTCGGGCGCAGCTCGGCCGCAGGCGCACCCTTGACGCGGCGGGCGGCGCTCGATGCTCGAACTCGGGCTGGCAGCCCACCAGCGGCCAGCCCCCCGAGCCCGTCCGGCGGCGAGGACACCCGGCATCGACCCTGTGCATGTTTGTCGTTGATCTGACTCGACTTCTTGAATGCCTAGGTGCCTAGGCGTTGATCGAAGAACGACCAGATCGCTTGTCGTTCATGCCGGGCTGTTGGTTGATGACAAGCTCGCCTGACATCAACTCATGAACAACAACGACGTTTGTCTATAGAATACAGCCACTTCGTTAACAACAAAACCTCTGCAACGAGTGCGCCGCCACTGATGGCCCTCGACACCAGCAACGCCGTCCACTACCACCTGGGCAAGTTCCCCCCGCCTCAGCTGGACTACGCCCGGCTGATGCCGGTGCTGCTGGAAGCCACGGCCGCACTGGCTCGCTACGACCAGATGCTGCGGGGCATGCACAACAGCGAGATCTTCCTCGCCCCGTTGCGCGGCCAGGAGGCGGTGATCTCGTCGCGAATGGAGGGCACCATCAGCACGCTGGACGAGATCCTCCAGTTGCAGGCCGAGTTCGACGATGACGACGAGAAGGCAGCGTCCGAGTACAGGGTGGACGTGATCGAGACGGCGCTCTACCGACGCGCACTGAACACCGCGCAGCGGCAGATGGAGGAAGGCCGGCCGCTGTCCGAGTCGCTCGTGAAAGGCATCCACCGCCAGCTGTTGTCGTTCGGGCGCGGCGCCAACAAGTCCCCCGGCGAGTACAGGCACGAACAGAACTACATCGGCGAGCGCGGCAGCCGCAAGGTGAGCTTCGTGCCCATTGCACCGGAGCACCTGGCCAGCGGCATGGAGGCGCTGTTCAAGCTGGCCGGCGACGATGCCAGACCAGTGTTGTTGCGTACCGCGCTGGGCCATGCGGAGTTCGAATCACTCCATCCGTTCGAGGACGGCAACGGCCGGGTAGGCCGGATGTTGATCACACTGATGCTCTGGCAGGGCCGCGCCATCAGCGCCCCGCACTTCTACATCAGCCGCTATTTCGAGGACCGCAAGGACGAGTATCTCTACCGCCTCAGAGAGGTATCGGCCAACGATGACTGGGACGGTTGGTGCGAGTTCTTCCTGGCGGCTGTCGCGCAGCAGGCCGTCCGCAACCTCGACGTGGCACAGAGCATCAGCGACTTCTATGACGAGATGAAGCCGCGCTTCATCGAACTGTTGTCGTCGAAGTTCGCTGTGGCCGCCCTGGACTACCTCTTCACCTACCCCGTGTTCAGCAACAGCCGATTTACGAGCAAAGCAGGCATCCCTTCGCAGACGGCAGCGCGCTTCACGCGTGTGCTGCTGCAGGAGGGCCTGCTGCAGACGGTGAGCGAGGCTTCAGGCCGACGTTCCGCGGTGTATCGCTTCGAGCCGCTGATGTCGCGCGTACGGGTCTAGCGTTTCCACCCCGGCTCCGTCCGCGTCCGCTGAGTCTGCGTCCGCTCCAGCCCTGGCAACTCGCGCTGCGGACAGCACTTGCCGACCAGTTCGTGCGGATCCTTGTAGTAGGTGATGGCGTCGTTGCCCGCCTTGATGCTGCCCTGCAGCCCGTTCACCGCCAGGTTGATCTGCGCGATGCGCGCCGTGGTCTCGTTCTTCTCGTGGCCGAAGAAGGTCGCGCGCTTCATCGTGTCCTGACCGCTTCGCTCGATGAAGTGGCTGGACTGCACGAACATGCCACCGGAGCCGCAGGCCGGGTCGAACACGCTGCCGTGGTTCGGCTCGATCACGTTCACAATGGTCTGCACGATCGACCGCGGCGTGCAGTACTCGCCGTTGTCGTGCGCGCCCTGCTTGGAAAACTCGGCGATGAAGTACTCGTAGATGCGGCCGAACACGTCGCCTTCAGCCTTGCGCAGCGCCTCGGTGTCGAAGGTGCGCATCATGCCTTCGAGCACCTCGTTGTCGAAGCGCCCGTAGTCCTTGGGCAGCTGGTTCGACAGTTGCGGAAAGTGCTGCTCGATGGCTTCCATCGCGGCCGTGAGGGCGGCGCCCAGGTCGGCGCCTTTCTCCAGCGCCATCAGCTCGTCGTAGCGTGCGCCCTTGGGCAGCATCAGCGCGCGGCGGCGCGTGAAGTCGGCTTCGACCAGCGGTCGGTCGGGCATTTCGCCGGCGGCCTCGTCGGCCTTGATGGCAGCCAGCGCCTGGTGGTATCGGTTGGTGGCCTGACGCAGGAAGATCAGCCCGAGGATGGGCATGAAGTACCCGTACGAGGCCAGGTTCGAGTTGGCGCGCAGGTTGTCGGCCGACCTCCACAGTTCGCTCTCGAACTGCTCGATGCCCTGCATGTGGTCGGCGATCATCGCTCTTCGTCACTCCTGGCCGCCCCGATCCTAGGCGACGCGGGCTGACCACTGGCGGCAGCCGCGGTGCGGCGGACCCCTGGGTGGACCCCCGAGCCCGGCAAAGAAAAACGGGCCAGCCCCTTGCGAAGCTAACCCGTCGATTCAGTTGGCGCGGCTGGCAGGATTCGAACCCACGACCCCTTGGTTCGTAGCCAAGTACTCTATCCAACTGAGCTACAGCCGCGCGGAGCCCAGGAGTATAGCACCGGGCCCAGGGCCGAAAACCGGGCGGCGCGCCGGCCCGGGCACCTCCAGGCCGAGGCTATTCGAGTGCCGCGGCAGCGCGTTCGCATTGCTGCGCGCGCTCGCTGTCGGACTCCTCGCGGGCCAGCTGGGCCAGGGCGCGCCAGGCCTGCCGGCGGGCCGGGACGGGCAGCGTCTGCGCCGGCGCCGCCTGCTCGAGCAGCCGGCGTGCCTTGCCCCAGAGCTGGCGGTCGGCGAAAGCCATGCCGACGGCCAGCATCACCGCGGGTTCGTGGCCATGGCTTTGCAGCGCCGCCTCCAGCCGCGGCAGCCATTCGCTGCCGATGCCCGGCGCCGCCACCAGCGTGGCCAGTGCAACGCGCTCGCGTTCTTCGCGCTCGAGCTCGCCCAGGCGGTCCCAGAAAGGCCGCAGCCACTCGCGTGCGTCGTCGCGGGCGCCAAGCGTGGCGGCACGCGTGGCGGCACGCACGACCACGTAGGGGTCGTCGCGGTCGGCGGCATCGAACTCGGCCCACAGGCGGCGCAGCTGCTGCGGGTCGTGCGTGTTGTCCAATGCCTCGGCGGCCAGCGAGCGCAGCAGCCCGGTGGCCGCGCCGGCGGTGAAGCCCTGATGCTTGGCGAGCAGGCGGGCCGTGCGCAAGGCGTCCAGCGGCTGCTGCACCAGCCGGCTGGCCTGCAGCTTGAGCCGCAGCGCCTGTGTGCGCCGCGCGACGCCGGGCGGCAAGGCCGCCAGCAGCTCCATCGCTCGCGCGCCATCGCGGTCGTCGACGGCCCATTCGGCGGCCAGCAAACGGGCGCCGTCTTCAGCGCCCTGGGCGCCGACCCCACCGAGGAAGCCGACCTGCCGCAGCGCGTCGAACAGCTGCCGGGTCTGCGCATCGCGGCGCGTCGGGTCCTGCAGGCGGTGCAGGCTGGCCGCCGCCAGCAGGTGGGCCAGCACCGTGAAGGCCATGTCGTCGACCAGTTCGCCGGCGTCGGCCTGCAGTGCCAGCGCGTGCAAGGCCGCCTTGTGGGCGCGGCTGTAGCGGGCCGCGAAGTATTCGACCTGCGCCTCGCGCAAGGCCGCCTGCGCCGCACGTTCGCGCCTGAGGGTGCGCCATTCGCCGGCCCTGCGCGGCAAGGACAGCAGCGCCATCAGGGCCTGCGCCGCCAGCATCAGCAGCACGCAGGCGGCCAGCAGCAGGATCAGGAACAGGTTCAGCGACAAGTCCGTGCGCCAGCCCGACCAGTACAGCGAGACCAGGCCGTCGTTTCGACCCAGCGTGGTCGCGGCCACCACCGCCACCACGGCCAGACCGATCAGCCAGAGCATGCCTTTCATCGCGCTCAGGGCAAGGGGCCGCGCGGTGCGCTAGCGCCCGGCCGCCGTGGTGGCGATCGCCGCCAGCGTGGCGTCCGGACGCGGCACGGCGACCTGGCGGGCCTGCGTCATCACCTGGCGCACGCCCTCGCTGGCACCGGCGACGCGCCGCGAGCCGCGGTCGAAGTAGCGGTCCAGCGCCGACTGCGCATCACGCAAGTCCGACTGCGCGATGTCGAACTGCCGGCTGAGCAGCGCCAGGCGCGCGTTGAGCAGCCGCAGCTTGAGGTTCTCGCGCAGGAAGAAGGCCTGCTCGGGCGCCACCAGGGCCGCCTCCGGCTGATCGATGCGGGTCACCCGCACCAGCGACCGCAGCTCCACCCCGACGTGGTCGACCAGGGTCTGCCAGCGCCTGGCCAGCGCGGAGGTCCCGCCTGGCCCCGCCATGGCCGAGGCGGCCGCGGAAGCCGACCCGGCCACCGAGGCGGCGCCGGCCGCCGCCGCACGCCCTGCAGGCCGCCGCTCGGCAGTGGCCAGCAGGGGCAGCTCGTCGACCACGCGCATGACCTCGTCCAGCCTGAGGGTCAGCATCGAGATGTCAGCCACGCCGGCGGCACGTGTGCGCTCCAGGTCCTTGAGCACGGCGCGACGCACCCGTTCCAGGCGCGGCTGGTTGTAGCGGCCCAGCCGCTCGTCGGCCTGCCGCAACGCGCTGACCAGCGGGTCGGCGCTGCCGGTGATCGCCGACTGCTGCATGGCCACCCGAAGCGCGGCGTCCACGTCGGCCAGCACGTTCTCGTCGCGCGAGCGCGCCATCGACTGGATCAGCTCCTCGAGCTGGCTGCGCTGCACCGAGGTCTCCGACACCCGCGCCTCGAGCAGACCGATCTTGGCTGCCGCGTCCTGAGCCACCTGCTGCGCCTGACGCGCCACCGCAGCGGCTTCGGCCGCCTGCAGCGCGCTGTCCGACTGGCGGCGCACCAGTTCCGCTTCCACCGCCTTCAGCCGTTGCTGGCCGTTCCATGCGAAGACCAGGGCGGCGGTCGTCAGCGACGCCAGCACCATCGCGCCGGCGGCCAGCCAGCGGCCCGGCAGCGCAGGGGGGGCCGATGGCACGCCGTCGGCGGCCGCCTGCGGGGGCGGCGAGGCGGGCCCCTCGGGCGACACCCGGGAGGCGCCTGCGGCCGCCGGTCGCGCATCGGCCGGCTTCACCGCCGGGAGCGGGGCAGGCAAGGGGGGGGCGTCGGGTGTGTCGGGCATCGGCGGGCTGCAAGGTCCTCGGGGCCGGGTCGCGGCGGGCGCTGGGGACGGGCGCGAGGGGCCGGCGCAAGGGGCGGGCACCGGCGCCGGGTCGGCGCCCGGTCAGGGTCGCTCGCGAATCTCAGGCCCGACCCGTGGGCGCAGGCCGGGATTGTATCGACGGGCCCCGCCCGGCGCCCTGGCGCCGTACCCAGTCGAGCACCGCGTCGGGGCTGGGCGCCACCTGCTCGACCCTGCCGAAGCCGAGGCCCCGCGCCGCCTCGGCGATGCGCGGGTGGCTGGCCAGCGCCTGCGCCTGCGCCCAGCCCGCGGCCGGCGCCAGCGCCTGCAGGCGGGCGATGGCCTCGCTGCTGCTGAACAGCCACAGGTGTCGACGGGGCTCGTCCAGCGCCGCCCGCAGCACGGCCTGGCCGCCGGCGTCCAGCTGCGGCGGCAGGCGTCGATAGGCAGCGACGAACTCGACCACGGCCCCGCGCCCGCGCAGCGTGTCGGCAAGCCAGTCGCGGCCCTGTTCGCCGCGCACCACCAGCGCGCGCTCGCCCGCCCAGCTGCGGTGGGCGATGCGCGACCACAGCGCCTCGCTGTCGAACTGCGATGCGTCGGCCGCGGGCTCGACGAGCCGGTCGCCGTCCACCCCCAGGGCACGCAAGGCGGCGCTGGTGCCCGGGCCGGTGCTGCCGGCAAGCGTTGCGGGCGGCCAGTGCAAGGCCGCCGGCCGCAGACCGAAGAAGGCGCGCACCGCGTTGGCGCTCACGAACATCACCAGCCGGAACTCGGCCAGGCGCGCCCAGGCCGCCTGGACGGGCCGTGGATCGGGCGCCTCGCCGATGGCGATCAAGGGCAGGGCCAGGGCGCGCAGGCCGCGCTCGCACAGGGCCTGAACCCAGGGCCCGGCCTGCGCCGCCGGCCGGGTCACGATCAGCTGCAGATCGGGGGCGACCGCTTCCGCCGCTGCGCCGGGCCCGCCCGCGGCGGGCCCGCAGGCTTCAGCCGGCGGGCACAAGACCGCATCCCCGCATCGCGTCCGCCCGCTGCGACATCGGTCGTCGTCCGTCAGGCCTCAGGCGTCCTGCGGCAGGTAGTCCGCGGCCCCCTGGGCCTGCAGGGCCTGCGCCGCCGACCGGCCCAGGGCCTCGGCCGCCGCTTCGTCCGTGACGCGCGCCTGCTGCCTTGTGCGCAGCAGGGGTCGGTGCAGGTCGGCGGCGTCGCCGAGCGCGGCGTCCAGCACCAGCAGCTCGCCGTCGCCCGCGCGGCCATCGGCCCGTGTCCAATGCGCATGCGCCGCCAGCGGCATGCTGCAGCTGCCGCCCATCGCGCGCGAGACGGCGCGCTCGGCGGCGGTCGCCCAGGCGGTCGGGCGATGCACCAGCGCGGCCAGCCGGGTGCGCAGCGCATTCGCGTCCTCGCGCACCTCGATGCCCAGCGCACCCTGGCCGGCGGCCGGCAGCATGTGACCGGGCTCGAAGCGCCCGCGTATGCGTCCGGCCAGGCCCAGGCGCACCAGCCCCGCAGCGGCCAGCACGATGGCGTCGAAGCCCCCCTCGTCCAGCTTGCGCAAGCGGGTGTCGAGGTTGCCGCGCAGCGGCTCGATGCGCAGGTCGGGCCGCAGGGCGAGCAACTGCACCACACGTCGCAGGCTGGAGGTGCCGACCACGGCCCCCAGCGGCAAGGCGTCCAGGCGGTCGTAGCGGTTGGAGACGAAGGCGTCGCGGGGGTCCTCGCGCTGCAGCACCGCGGCCAGCACGAAGCCCGCCGGCAAGGCCATGGGCACGTCCTTGAGCGAATGCACCGCCAGCTGCGCCCGCCCCTCTTCGAGCGCGGTCTCGAGTTCCTTGACGAACAGGCCCTTGCCGCCGACCTTGGACAGCGCGCGGTCGAGGATCTGGTCGCCGCGCGTGGTCATGCCCAGCAGCTCGACACGCACCGCCAGGTGTTGCGCCAGCAGCGCGCGCACATGCTCGGCCTGCCACAGCGCCAGGCGGCTCTCACGGGTGGCGATGACGAGCGGGTCGGCGAGCGGGGCGTCCATGGCGGGCGATTATCGCCAGCCCGCCCGGCCGGCCGGCCGGCCGCGTCGGCGCGCGTCCCGCCGGCGTGCACAATGGGTAATCCGGTTACATCGAAGGAGCGCAGGATGTCCACAGGAGTTTCTTCCCGGCGGCGCCCCCGGCCGCGCCCGGCGCGCCCGCAGGACGCCGCCGAGAAGAACCGGCCCCTGGTGGATGACATCCGCCTGCTGGGGCGCATCCTGGGCGACGTGATCCGCGAGCATGAGGGCCGCGAGGCCTACGAGCTGATCGAGCGCGTGCGCCAGCTGTCGGTGGCCTACCGGCTGAAGGCAGACGCCAGTGCCGGACGCGTGCTGGACCGGCTGCTGAAGAACCTGTCGGCCGACCGCACGGTGACGGTGATCCGCGCCTTCAGCTATTTTTCGCACCTGGCCAACATCGCCGAGGACCGTCACCACGTGCGCCGGCGGCTGGTGCACGAGCGCGAAGGCCACCACCAGGAGGGCTCGATCGCGGTCGCGCTGGAGCGCCTGCACGAGGCCGACCACCGCGCCGACGACATCGCCCGCATGCTCGAGGGCGCCTACCTGGCGCCGGTGCTGACCGCCCACCCGACCGAGGTGCAGCGCAAGAGCATCCTCGACGCCGAGCGCGCGATCGCCGAGCTGGTCGGCGAGCGCGACACGCTGGCCACCGCCGCCGCGCGCGCCGACAACGAGGCGCTGATCCGCGCCCGCGTCACGCAGCTGTGGCAGACGCGGATGCTGCGCACCGCGCGGCTGACCGTCGCCGACGAGATCGAGAACGTGCTCAGCTACTACCCGGCGACCTTCCTGCGCGAAGTGCCGCGGCTGTACCGCGAGCTCGAGCGCGCACTCGACGGCCATGCGGTGGCGCCGTTCCTGCGGCTGGGCCACTGGATAGGCGGCGACCGCGACGGCAATCCCAACGTCGGCGCCGACACGCTCAGGCGCGCGCTGTCGCGCCAGTCCGAAGTGGCACTGCGCCACTACCTGGTGGAGCTGCACGCGCTGGGCGCGGAGCTGTCGATGTCGGGCACGCTGGCGCCGGTCAGCCCGGCGCTGCTCGCACTGGCCGCAGCGTCGCCCGACAGCAGCGAGCACCGCGCCGACGAACCCTACCGGCGCGCGCTGATCGGCATGTACGCGCGGCTGGCGGCGAGCCTGCAGCGCCTGACCGGGACCGAGGCGCTGCGCCACGCGGTGGCACCGCAGCGCCCTTACGCGGACAGCGCCGAGCTGCTGGCGGACCTGCGAACGATCGAGTCCTCGCTGGCCACGCACCATGCCCAGGCGCTGGTGCAACCGCGCCTGGCGCCGCTGATCCGGGCCGTGCAGGTGTTCGGCTTCCACCTGGCCACGCTGGACCTGCGGCAGAGCAGCGACCAGCACGAAGCGGTGCTGGCCGAGCTGCTGCGCACGGCCCGGCTGCACGACGACTATGCCTCGCTGGATGAAGCGGCGCGCCGCCCGCTGCTGCTGGCGCTGCTGCGTGACGCGCGCGCGCTGCGGGTGCGGGGTGCCCGCCTTTCAGCCCTGGCGCAGTCGGAGCTGGCGGTGTTCGAGGCCGCGGCCGACGCGCTCGAACGCTACGGCCGCGACGCCATCCGCCACTACGTCATCAGCCACACCGAGGACGTGAGCGACCTGCTGGAGGTGCTGCTGCTGCTCAAGGAATGCGGGCTCATGGACGGCACGCTGGAGGCCGGCGACAGCCGCTCGCGGCTGATCGTGGTGCCGCTGTTCGAGACCATTGCCGACCTGCGGCGCGCCGGCGACATCATGCGCGAGTTCTACGCCCTGCCCGGCATCGCCGAGCTGGTGGTGCGCAGCGGCGGCGAGCAGGAGGTGATGCTCGGCTACAGCGACAGCAACAAGGACGGCGGCTTCTTCACCAGCAACTGGGAGCTCTATCGCGCCGAGCTCTCGCTGGTGGCGCTGTTCGACGAGCTGCGCGCCGCGCACGGCATCCGCCTGCGCCTGTTCCACGGCCGCGGCGGCACCGTCGGGCGCGGCGGCGGCCCCAGCTACCAGGCCATCCTGGCGCAGCCGCCGGGCACGGTCGCCGGCCAGATCCGCCTGACCGAGCAGGGCGAGGTGATCGCGTCGAAGTACGCCAACCCCGAGATCGGCCGGCGCAACCTGGAGACCCTGGTCGCGGCGACGCTGGAGGCGACGCTGCTGCACCCGACGCAGAGTGCGCCGCGCGCCTTCCTCGACGCCGCCGCGGCGATCAGCGAGGCCGGTTTCCAGGCCTACCGGCGGCTGGTCTACGGCAGCGAGGGCTTCACCGACTACTTCTTCGCCGCCACGCCCATCCGCGAGATCGCGCAGCTGCACATCGGCTCGCGGCCCGCCTCGCGCAAGGCCACACGCGCGATCGAGGACCTGCGTGCCATCCCGTGGAGCTTCTCCTGGGGCCAGTGCCGCGTCGCGCTGCCGGGCTGGTGCGGCTTCGGCAGCGCCATCGACAGCTTCGTCGCCGCCGGTCCGCGCGATCGCCAGCTCGAGCTGCTGCGTCGCATGCACCGCCAGTGGCCGTTCTTCCGCACGCTGCTGTCCAATCTTGACATGGTGCTGGCCAAGAGCGACCTGCGCATCGCCGCACGCTACGTAGAGCTGGTCGAGGACAAGCGGCTGGGCAAGCGGCTGTTCGCGGCCATCCGCGCCGAGTGGGAGCGCACGCATGCGGCGCTGACGCTGATCACCGGCGAAGCCGAGCGGCTGCAGTCCAACCCGGCGCTGGCGCGCTCGATCGCGCACCGCTTCCCCTACCTGGACCCGCTGAACCACCTGCAGGTCGAACTGCTGCGCCGCCACCGGCGCGGCGGCGAGGAGGAGGCGGTGGCCGCCAGGCTGGTGCGCGGCATCCACCTGTCGATCAACGGCATTGCGGCGGGGCTGCGAAACACCGGCTGAGCCAGCCGCCTTTCGCCCATGCGCTGCGCCGCCCCGCCCGGCACAATGCGCCAGCCGCGGCCGGACGCCACTCCCAGGCTTGCCGCAGGCTCGCGCCGAGGACCCCGCCAACCACCATGCCTCGCCATGTAGCCCTGTTCGCGATCGGGCTCCTGCTTCTCGCGGTACCGGCCTTCTGGCCGCTATACCTCTCGAAGGGCTGGGCGGCCGTCGACCGCTACACACACGCCCATGCGGCCCTCGGAACACTCTGGATGTTGTTTCTGGTCGTCCAGCCGGCGCTGGTTCTCCGCCACCACAGGCGGGCCCACCGGCTGGCCGGGCGGGCGGCACTGCTGGTTGCGCTCGGGTTCGTTGCCTTCGGGGTGCTGCTCACCCACTACCGGGTCAGCCGCATGGCAGAAGCCGCGTTCGCGAAGGAAGGCATCTACATCTACCTCCCGCTGAGCATTGCGGCCCTGTTTGCCACCGCCTGTGTCTTCGGCCTGCGCTGGCGAACGTCGACCCCGGTTCACGCACGCTTCATGCTGAGCACGGCGCTGCTGCTCGTCGATCCACTGGTCGCACGGCTGATGTTCTTCTACCTGCCGCCCCTGCCCTCGGATCACCTTTACCAGGGCATCACCTTCACGGTGATGACGGCCGCCATGGCCTGGCTGGTGGCCTCGCTTCCGGCGCACACGCCCGGCCGCATCTGCTATCGAAACTACTGCCTCGGCGCGGCCGCAGCCTTCGCACTCTTCTTCGCTGTCCCCACGACCGCGCCGTGGAAGGCATTCGTGAGCGGGTTTCGAGCGCTGCCGCTGACCTGAGGCCTGCTTGCCGGGCGGCCGGTGGCGGCAGCCCACGGTCCCGGCTCTGAAGCCGGCGTTCGCGTCTTGCTTCAGGGGGATCTGGTGGGGTCGGCCCTTCGAGCCCGGGCAACGCCGCCGCGGCCGGGCGACGGCCTTGGCCCGCCGCCGTCCCCGGCTACTGCAACGCCTCGCGCACCGCCGGCAGCTGCCGGCGCGAGACCGGCAGCCATTCGTCCAGCGGCGCGACGCGCACCGCCCAGCCTTCGTCGTCGCCGCTGCGGCGCTGCAGCTCGCGCACCGCGCGCGCGGCGACCAGCGCATTGCGGTGGATGCGGATGAAGCCCGGGCCGAGCTTCTGCTCCAGCTCGGCCAGGCTGTCGTCGAGCAGGTAGGCATGGCCGGCGGTGCGCAGCGTGACGTACTTGAGCTCGGCCTTGAGCACCAGCACCTCGGTCACCGGGATGCGCAGCAGCCGGCCACGTTCGTTGACCACCAGCACCGGCGTGTCCTGCAGCGGCAGCGGCTGCGTGCCCGGCGGCCAGCGGCGCTGCACCACGCGCTCGAGCGCGGCGTGCAGGCGGTCGCGGCCGACCGGCTTGGTCAGGTAGTCGACGGCGTCGACCTCGAAGGCCGTCAGCGCATGGTGGCCATGCGCGGTGACGAAGACCACCGACGGCGCCTCGGGCAGGCTGCGCAGGGCGGTCGCCAGCTGCAGGCCGTCGCGGCCCGGCATGCGGATGTCCAGCAGCATCAGGTCGCAGGGCCGGTCGCGCAGCATCTGCAGCGCCGTCGCGGCATCGCCGGCCTCGCCGACCACCTCGACACGTGGTTCGCGCTGGCCCTCCAGCAGGGCGCGCATGCGCATGCGGGCCAGGGCTTCGTCGTCGACGATCAGCGTGCGCAGCGGGGGCGTGTCCATGCGATGAGATCCCTGCGTGGGGTGGCCGGGCGCGGCGCCTTCACAGCGGCACCACCAGCCGGGCGTGGAAGCGGCCGCCGTCGACCCAGGTGTCGCACTGGCCGGCCACGTCGTGCAGAAGCCGCAGCCGTTCGCGCACGTTGTGCAGCGCCATGCCATGGCCCGGCCGCGGTGGCCCCTCGCCGACCGGGTTGTGCACCGTGAGCTCGACCTGGCCACGGCGCACGCGGCCCTCGATGCGGATGCTGCCGCCCTCGGCGCTGGGTTCTATGCCGTGGCGCACGGCGTTCTCCACCAGCGGCTGCAGCACCAGGGGCGGCAGGCGGGCGGCCTCGACCCGCGGCTCGATGTCCCACTGCACCTGCAGGCGCTCGCCGAAGCGCACCTGCTCGATCGCCAGGTAGCGGCGGGCGAGGTCCACCTCCTCGGCCAGCGAGACCGAGGCCCCGGCGTCGGCCAGCGCGACACGAAACAGCTGCGCAAGGTCCTCCAGCACGGTTTCGGCCTTCAGCGGGTCGACCTGAACCAGGGCCAGCGCGGTGTTGAGCGCGTTGAACAGGAAGTGCGGCCGTATGCGCGACTGCAGCTCGGCCAGCCGGGCACTGGCATAGGCCGGCTGCCAGATGCGCGCGCGCAGCTCCAGCCAGGTCCACAGCAGGGCCGCCAGCCCGGCCCCGCAGGCCGCCACGCCGGACAGCCGCAGCGGGCCGGGGCTGGCGGTCACGCCCATCCAGGCCAGTGGCCACCAGGCGACCAGCGCCGCCGCTGCACCGAGCAGCACCACCGCCAGGCCCCGCCAGGGCGCGGCCAGTGCGCGCAGCGGCCGGCGCAGGGCGCACAGCGGCACCAGCCACAGCAGCGTGGCGGCGGCACCCGCGAAGGCGCCCACCGCCTGGCGGTCCCACCAGTCGGTGACATGCGACGCCGTCACCAGCGCCCCCACCGCCAGCACCAGCTGCACCAGCAGCACCGCGCGCAAGGCCAGCGCCGGGTGGCAGACGTCGAAGGCGGCCACGGCCAGGGCGTCGTTGCGCTGCCTCTCCTCGGCCGCCGGGTCGAAGCGCGAAAGCACGAAGCTGGTGCTGCGAAAACCGCTGCCGCGCGCCAGCTCCGAGCCCTCGGGCCACTGGCTGGCCGGGCGGCTGCCGGTGCTGTCGAACCCGGTCGGGCCGGGGGCCGGGGGCGAAGTCATCGTGAGAAGGGGCGGCGCGGGGCGGGGGTCGCATCGGGCGACGGACAAGGGTGCCGCATTGGAACGCAGGGCGGTGCCGGCTGGCAACGCGGGTCGGCGGCCGATAATGCCGGCCCCTGCGCCCGTCCCGCGGCGCCCTCGATCCGCGCGCCGGCGCACCCCGACGATGTCCACCGACCCCCTTGCCAACAAGTCCCAGGCCTGGTCCGCGCTGTTCAGCGAGCCGATGAGCGAACTGGTGCAGCGCTACACCTCGAGCGTGGGCTTCGACCACCGCTTGTGGCGCGCCGACATCGCCGGCAGCCTGGCGCATGCCGCCATGCTCGAGGCCCAGGGCGTGATCGGCGCGACCGACCTGGCCGACATCCGGCGCGGCATGGCGCAGATCACCGAGGAGATCGAGAGCGGCCGCTTCGAATGGAAGCTCGAGCTGGAGGACGTGCACCTGAACATCGAGGCGCGCCTGACCGCCCTGGTCGGCGACGCCGGCAAGCGGCTGCACACCGGCCGCAGCCGCAACGACCAGGTGGCGACCGACGTGCGGCTGTGGCTGCGCGGCGAGATCGACCGCCTGGCGCCGCTGCTGTGCGAGATGCAGCGCGCCCTGGTCGATCTGGCCGACGGGCACGCCGAGACCGTGATGCCCGGCTTCACGCACCTGCAGGTGGCGCAGCCGGTCAGCTTCGCCCACCACCTGCTGGCCTACGTGGAGATGTTCTCGCGAGACGCCGAACGGCTGGCCGAGCTGCGCCGGCGCGTCAACCGGCTGCCGCTGGGGGCGGCCGCGCTGGCCGGCACCCGCTACCCGCTGGACCGCGAGCGCGTGGCGCGCGAACTCGGCTTCGAGGGGCTGTGCGCCAACAGCCTGGACGCCGTCAGCGACCGCGACTTCGCGCTCGAGTTCACCGCCTTTGCCAGCATCTGCATGGTGCATGTGTCGCGGCTGGCCGAGGAGATCGTGCTCTGGATGAGCCAGAACTTCGGCTTCGTCGACCTGGCCGACCGCTACTGCACCGGCAGCTCGATCATGCCGCAGAAGCGCAACCCCGACGTGGCCGAGCTGGCGCGCGGCAAGAGCGGCCGCGTGATCGGCCACCTGATGGCGCTGCTGACGCTGATGAAGGGCCAGCCGCTGACCTACAACAAGGACAACCAGGAGGACAAGGAGCCGCTGTTCGACACCGTCGACACGCTGGCGGCGACCTTGCGCATCATGGCCGAGATGGTCGGCGGCAGCGTCGACCCGGCCACCGGCGCGCGCAGCGGCGGCCTGCGAGTCAAGGCCGACGCGATGCGGCGCGCCGCGCAGCGCGGTTACGCCACGGCGACCGACCTGGCGGACTACCTGGTCGGCAAGGGCCTGCCCTTCCGCGACGCGCACGAGGCGGTGGCCGGCGCGGTCAAGGCGGCGCTGGGCCGCGGCCTTGACCTGTCGGAGCTGCCGCTGGCCGAGCTGCAGGCGCTGCACCCGGCGATCGGGGCCGACGTCGCCCAGGTGCTGTCGCTGGAGGGCTCGCTGGCCGCCCGCAGGGTCGCCGGCGGCACGGCGCCGGAGCAGGTGCGCGCGGCGATCGCGGCGCACCGGGCGCGGCTCGCCTGAGCCGGGTTGCCGATCCCGCTCAAGGTTCCCCGACGGCGCGCCGATATCCCGAAGGTCGCACGGCCCCGCCGTGCCTGCCGACGCCCCTGGGGCCTAGGCAACGTGATCGACTTCCGGGAGCATGGGCGTGGTCCCCAAGATCCGACTCGGCGAACTGCTGATCCGCGAAGGCCGGCTGAACGAAGCGCAGCTGCAGCAGGCGCTCGCGCGCCAGAAGCAGACCGGCCGCCGCCTGGGCGCCGTGCTGCAGGACCTGGGTTTCGTCACCGACGAGGTGATCGCCCGGCTGCTGGCGGCGCAGCTCAGGATGCCCTACTTCGAGCCCATGCTCGAGCATGTCGACACGGCGGTCGCCAGGCGCCTGACCGAGCTGCAGGTGCGCAAGTACCGAGCGCTGCCGGTCGGCATGGCCGGCGATCGTGTCCGCGTGGCGGTGGTCGACCCGACCGACTGGCAGTCGGTCGACGAGCTGCCGCGCCTGCTGCGCGGGGCGATCGACATCGAGGTGATCCCGGACAGCGGCCTGCAGGCCCTGATCGACGGCATCTACAGCAACAACGACAACATCCAGGGCCTGGCGAAGAAGCTCTCCGAGGAGCTGCGCAGCAGCGACGGCGACGCGATCGACTTCCAGGCGCTGACGCTGCAGGCCGGCGCCGAGGACGCGCCGGTGGTCAAGCTGCTGCAGGGCCTGTTCGACGAGGCGGTGCGCACCCGGGCCTCCGACATCCACATCGAGCCGCAGGCCAACACGGTGGGCATACGCCTGCGCGTCGACGGGCACCTGCGCGCACACACCGAGTTCGACAGCCGGCTGGCGCCGGCGCTGGCCTCGCGGCTGAAGCTGGTCGCCGCGCTGGACATCTCCGAACGGCGGCTGCCGCAGGACGGCCGCTTCGTCGTGCAGGTGCGCAAGCAGGCGGTCGACATCCGGCTGTCCACGCTGCCCGGCCAGTTCGGCGAGTCGCTGGTCATGCGGCTGCTCATGAAGGACCCGATGCTGGCGTCGCTGGACCGCCTGGGCATCCCGGCGCCCGGGCTGGCGTCGCTCGAGAATGCGCTGCTCAACGGCGCCGGCCTGGTGCTGGTCACCGGCCCCACCGGCAGCGGCAAGACGACCACCCTGTACGCCGCGCTGGGCGCGCTCGACGCCGCCACCACCAAGATCCTGACCGCCGAGGACCCGGTCGAGTACCGGCTGCCCGGCATCACGCAGGTCAACGTCAACGAGCGCATCGGGCTCGGCTTCTCGCAGGTGCTGCGCGCGGCGTTGCGGCAGGACCCCGACGCCATCCTGATCGGCGAGATGCGCGACCAGGACACGGTGGAGACCTGCATGCGCGCCGCCGTCACCGGCCACCTGGTGCTGTCGACGCTGCACACCAACGACGCCGCGTCGGCCGCCGCCCGGCTGGTCGACATGGGGGCCCCGGCCTACATGGTGGGCATGGCGCTGCAGCTGGTGATCGCGCAGCGCCTGGTGCGCCGCGTCTGCAGCCATTGCAGCAGCCCGTTCGAGCCGACCGTGACGCAGCGTGCCTGGCTCGACACCCAGCTCGGCCGCCACGGCTGGGACCCGGGCGCCCTGCGCCACGGCAAGGGCTGCAGCCGCTGCCGCGGCACCGGCTACGACGGCCGCTACGGCCTGTACGAAGTGCTGGCCATGAACGGCGACATGATCGGCGCGCTGCTCAGGAACGACATGGGTGGCTTCAACGGCGCCGCCCGCCAGGCGCTGGCCAGCAGCAGCCTGACCGTCGAGGCGGCGCGCGCCGCCGCCCTCGGCAGCACGACGCCCGAAGAGGCCATGCGCATCGGCCTGCGCGCCGTGAACTGACGCCATGGCGACGACCTTCGAGTACCGCGCCCGCGACGCCCACGGGGGTGAACGTGCCGGCACGCTGGGCGGAGCAAGCAGCGCCGCGGTGGCGCGCGAGCTCTCCGGCATGGGGCTGGTGCCGCTGGTGATCCGGCCGCTGGCGGGGCGCCAGGCCGCCGCCGCGGCGGGCAGCGCCGCGCAGGGGCCCGCCATGGGCGGTACGGGTGCCGGGGCGGCGGCCGGAAGTGCCGGCGCGGCCATCGGCCCCGCCGCCTGGCTGGCCCGCCTGCGGCGGCCGAGCGCCAAGCGGCTGCAACAGGGCCTGGGCCTGGTGATGCGCGAGCTGGCCTCGCTGCTGCGCGCCGGCGTGCCACTGATGCGCGCCCTGCAGCTGACCGCCGACTCCAGCGCCGACGAGCCCGTGCGTGCCGCCCTGCAGCGCATCACGCGCGACCTCGACAACGGCCACAACCTGGTCGCCGCCGCCGAGCACGAGCACCGAGCCTCGGGGCTGATCACGCCGTACGACATCGCCATGCTGCAGGTCGGCGAGCAGACCGGCCGCCTGCCCGAGGCCTTTGCCGACCTCTACCGGCAGCGCGAGTTCACCGCCGCCACCAACGAGCAGGTGGGCGCGGCGCTGCGCTACCCGGCGTTCGTGATCCTGACCTGCCTGATGGCGCTGGTGGTCGTCAACCTGTGGGTGATCCCGGCCTTCGCCAAGGTGTTTGCACAGGCGCGTGCCGAACTCCCCCTGCTCACGCAGCTGCTGCTGGCCACCTCCAACGGCATGATCAAGGGCTGGCCCCTGATGCTGGTGACGGTGGTCGGCGGCACCTGGGGCTGGAAGCGCTGGCTGGCCAGCCCGCGCGGGCACCTGTGGTGGGACCGCCGCAAGCTCAGGCTGCCCATCATCGGCCGCATCCTCGAGGGCATCGTGCTGTCGCGGCTGGCCTCGTCGCTGTCGTCGTCGATCTCCGCCGGCCTGACCATCAGCGACGCGCTCTCCGTCACCGCGCGCACGCTGGGCAACCGCTGGTTCCAGCTGCGGCTGGAGCAGATGTGCCACGACCTGGCCCGCGGCAGCTCGATCACCGCGTCGGCGCGCCACATGGGCGTGCTGCCGCCCACCATGCTGCAGATGTTCGCCATCGGCGAGGAGTCGGGCTCGCTGGAGGAGCTGATGCGCGAGATCGCGTCGCACTACCAGTCCGAGGTCGACTACGCGATCAAGCGCCTGTCGGCGACGCTGGAGCCGATCCTGATCTGGTTCCTGGGCATCTGCGTGCTGGTGCTCGCGCTGGGCATCTTCATGCCCATGTGGGACCTCGGGCGCGCGACCGCCCGCTGAAGGCCGGCCGGCCGCCAGCGAACTGCACCCGACTTCCATCGCTTTTCGGCTCAAGTTCTCCCGACGGCGGCCGAAACAATCGCCACGATCCCCCGGTCGCAGTTGCCCAAACCCCTTTCCTGCCCTTCCACAACCCGTTGTCGGAGCCCCCATGAACCACCATGCGTCCCTGCGCCACCGCCACGCGGCGCCTCACCAGGCGGGCTTCACGCTCGTCGAACTCGTCACCGTGATCCTGATCCTCGGCGTGCTCGCCGCGGTCGCGCTGCCGCGCTACGCGGACCTGCAAGGCAAGGCGCGCGAGGCCAAGGTGAAGGCGGTCGCCGGCTCGATGAAGGCGGCCAACGGACTGGTCAAGGCACAGGCCATGGCCAACTCCGTGTCCTGCGCCAGCGCCACCGGCACCACGGTGTCGATGGAAGGCCTGTCGGTCGCGCTGAACCACTGCTACCCGCAGGCCCTGGGCGCCTTCACCGGCGGCGTGCTGGGTGCAGCCAACGTGTCGGCCAACGATGGCTGGGCGGTGTCGACCACCACCGGCCAGACGGGTGGTGCCAGCGCCGGTTCGGTGGTGGTGATCGAGTTGTCGGACGCGGCGACGCCGGCCAACTGCTCGGTGTCCTTCACCTCGGCCGCCACGGCGACCACGCCGCCGGTGGTGTCGACCACGACCACCGGCTGCTGACGGCCGCAGCCGGCCCGTCGAAAACCGGACGCACCCGATGCGCGGTGCCTCCCGCCCCTGCAGGCCGCCCACGGGCGGCCTTTGTGTTGCCGGGCGCCGCCGCGGGCGCGGCTTCACGCTGGTCGAGCTGGTGATCGTGATGCTGCTGCTGGCGGTGGTCGCGAGCTTCGGCGCCGCGCGCTTTGCCGACCGCGAGCCGTTTGCCGTGCAGGGCGTCGCCGACCAGCTGGTCTCCGCCGTGCGGCTGGCGCAGGCGACGGCGATCGCGCAGCGCCGGGCGGTGCATGTGGTGCTGAGCGCCCAGCCGGCCGCCCTGCAGGTCTGCCTGGACGCGCTGTGCACGCAGCCCCTGGCCACGCCCGCCGGCGACAGCCTGTGGCTGGCCGAGGCCGCCGGCCTGCAACTGTCGAGCGCAGGCAGCTTCGCCTTCGGGCCCGACGGCGCGCCGACGCTGGCCAGCACCTTGCAGCTGCGCGTGCAGACGCCCGACGGCGCCTCCCGTTCGCCGCTGATCACCATCGAAGCGGGCAGCGGCCATGTGCACTAGCGCCGGGCGACGGCCGCGGCAGGCCCCGCAGCGCGGCGTGTCGCTGGTCGAACTGGTGGTCGCCCTGACACTGGCGGCCGCGGTCATGGGCTCGGTCTGGAGTGCCTGGACGCTGCTCGGGCGCGGCAGTGCCGACCCGCTGGTGGCGCGGCAGTCGCTGGCGGTGGCGCAGTCGCTGTTGCGCGAGATCGAACTGCAGCCCTTGCCCGGCACGGCGGTCGCGGTGGCCACGCCGGGTCGCACCGGCTTTGCCTCGATCGCCGACTACGACGGGCTGGCGATGGACGGCATCGTCGATGCCGAAGGGCGGGCCGTGGCCGGGCTCGAGGGCTATGGCGCCACGGTCTCCGTGCGTGCGATGGCAATGGCCGGCGTCCCGTCGGCAAGCGGCTGGTGGGTGCAGGTCACGGTGACCGGCCCGGCCGGCGAGGCGACGACGCTGGCCACCTGGAGGTCGCGCCGATGAGCCGCCTTCACGGCCCTCGTCGGGCTGGCGGCCGGCGGCCGCCGCGCGGCGTCACGCTGGTCGAACTGGTGGTGGTGCTGACCATCGTCGGCCTGGTCGCCTCGCTGGGTGCGACCCTGGTCGGCCGCGTGGTCGCCGGCCGCCAGGCCCAGCATGGCCGCCTGACGGTGGCCATGGCGGCCGACGGCGCCCTCGCCCGGGTGGCCGACGAATTGCAGCAGGCCTTGCCCAACAGCCTGCGCGTCAGCGACAGCGGCGGCGGCTTCTGGGTCGAGTGGGTGCCGGTGCTGGACGGCGGCCGCCATCGCCTGGCCCCCGACACGGTGGCCGCCGACCCGGGAGACCCGCTCGACCTGGAGGACGCCGCCGACGACGGCTTCGACGTCATCGGCCAGCCGCTGGCCGCCCTGGCGGCGGGCAGCCAGCTGGTGCTGCACAACCTGGGTGTGCCTGAAGCCGACGCCTACGCCGGCAGCAACCGGCGCGCCGGACTGCTGGCCACCTCAGGCGGCCGCCACCTGCGGTTCACGCCGGCCGGCGCGCTGCCGGCCGCCACCGGGTCGCCGCGCTTCCAGATCGTCGGCACGCCGGTCAGCCTGGGCTGCGTCGCCAGCGGCAGCGGCTGGGAGCTGCGGCGCTACAGCGGCTACGGCTGGCTGGCGGCGCAGCCGGTCGCGCCAGGGTCGATGGCGGGCGCGCAGTCGACGCTGCTGCTGTCGGGCCTGGCCGCCTGCAGCGCCTCGTACGGCAGCGCGCTGGCCAACATCGGCCTGCTGACACTGCAGCTGGGCCTGACGGAGCCCGCGGGCGGCGCCCGCATGAGCCTGCTGCAGCAGCTGGCGGTGGACAACACACCATGAGCCGCCCTGCCGCCCGCCGACCGGCCCGGGGCATCGCACTGCCGGCGATGGTCTTCCTGCTGGTCATCGTCGGCCTCATGCTGTCGGCCGGGCTGCTGCTGCTGACGCAGTCGCAGCATGCGCAGGCCTTGCAGCTGCAGGCGGCGCGGGCGCTGGCGGCCGCGCGCAGCGGTACCGAGTGGGGGCTGTGGCAGGTCAGCGACCCCGACGCGGCACTCGGCCTGGACGGCCAGACCCTGCCGCCGTGCTTTGCCAGCCGATCGCTGAGCCTGCCCTCGCCGCTGTCCGACGTCGAGCTGCAGGTCAGCTGCACGCGCGAGCCGGCCAGCGGCAGTGTCGACGAAGGCGGGCTGCGGCTGGCCAGCTACGTGGTGCTGGCGGTGGCCAGCCAGGGCAGCAGCGGCGCCCCCGACTTCGTGCAGCGCCGCGTCGAGGCCCGCCACACGGTGTGCAGGAACCCGGGCGGGCAGGCGCCAGGCTACCGCTGCTGACGGCCCCAGGCCGACCCCCTCATGCCCGCGCTGCGCTTCATCACCCTGCTGCTGCTGATCGTGCTGTCGATGATGCCGGCGGCCGTGCGCGCGCAGACCTACAGCGCCGGCAGCACACCCTACGCCTGGGTGTCGACCAGCGGCCACAGCACCGCCAGCTGGGGCGGTGGCTGCTCGGGTGGCATGGCCAGCGGCGACGACGACATCACGGCCGAGCTGCCGCTGGGCTTCACCTTCACCTTCGGCAGCACGAACTACACCACCGTGCGCATCATGAGCAACGGCCGGCTGCAGTTCGCCAACACCTTCTGCCAGACCTACACCGGCCCGAACATCCCCAACAGCAACCTCAACCGCACGCTGCGCATCTACGGCGAGGACCTGGACCCCAGTGCCGGCGGCAGCGTCACCTACAAGAGCCTGGGCAGCGCGCCGAACCGGCAGTTCGTCGTCACCTGGACCGACGTGCCGGAGTGGAACCGCCCGGGCAGCTTCTTCAACCTTCAGGTGGTGCTGCACGAAGGCGGCGACTTCGTCTACCAGTTCGGCAGCTCGGGCGGGCACTCGGGCAGCAAGCGGCAGATCGGCTGGCAGCTGACGACCACCGACTACGGCCTGTACAGCAGCTTCACGAACATCGGTGCGCTGGCCGGCACGGCGCTGCGCTGGTCACGGCCGAACAAGACGATCAGCGGCACCGTCTACGAGGACCCCAACTACGGCGGCGGCGCCGGCCGCTCGCTGGGCGCGAGTGCAGGCAGCGGCCTCGCCGGTGCACGCGTCGAGCTCTACAACGCCGCCGGCAGCTTCGTCACCGCCACCACCACCGCGTCCGGCGGCAGCTACAGCTTCACCGGCCTGGCCGCGGCGGCCTACCACGTGCGGGTGGTCAGCGCGAGCGTGCTGTCGGCACGCAGTGGCTCGAGCAGCGCACTGCTGCCGGTGATGACCTGGCGCGCCGACGCCACCAGCGGCAGCGCCGTCGCCGTCACCGACTTCGTCGGCGGCACCCAGCCGGCGGCCGCGGACCCCGGCAACGGCGCCAGCGGAAGCACGTTCAACACCGGCAGCTATGTCTACAGCGCCGGGCTGAGCGGCACCGCGCATGCCGTCGCGCCGGTGACCATCGTCGGCAGCAACGTCACGGGCGTCGACTTCGGCTTCAACTTCGGCACCGTCACCAATGCCAACGGCAGCGGCCAGGGCAGCCTGCGCCAGGCGCTGCTCAATGCCAATGCGCTGGGCGGCGACGCCGGCCTGGCGCAGGCCGGACGCAGCGCGGGTATCGAGCACCTGGTGTTCATGATCGGCAATGGCAGCGCCGCACCGGGCCTGCGCAGCGCGGTCAACCTGTTCACGGGCGGCGTCGCCCGCGTCGCCGTCGGCACGGCGCTGCCCTCGGTGACCGCGGCACTGGTCATCGACGCCAGCACGCAGCCCGGCGCGACCACCGGCGCGCCGGTGGTCGAGCTCGACGGCAGCGGCACCGCCGCAGGCATCGCCGGGCTGGTGGTGTCGGCCAGCGGGTCGACCGTTCGCGGCCTGGTCATCAACCGCTTCGGCGGCGCCGGCCTGGTCCTGGCCGCCGGCACCAGCGCCCATGTCGTGGCCGGCAACCACATCGGCAGCGATGCCGCAGGCAGCGGCGCGCTGGGCAACAGCGGTCATGGCATCGAGCTGCGCGCCGCTTCCAGCATCGTCGGAGGCACCACCCTGGCCGACCGCAACCTGATCGCCGCCAACGTGCTGAGCGGCCTGTACCTGGCCCCCGGCGCCAACGGCAACGCCCTGCTCGGCAACCACATCGGCGTCAATGCCGCCGGCAGCGGTGCGCTGGCCAACAACACGGGCAACAGCAGCGTGCACGCCGGGATCAAGATCGACGGTGCCGCCGCCACCGTGGTCGGCGGCACGGCCACGGCGGCGCGCAACCTCGTCGGCGGCAACCTGCGCCGTGGCGTGCTGGTGCTGGGCAGCGGCGCCACCGGCACACAACTGCTGGGCAACTGGATAGGCCTGAACGCGGCCGGCACGGGTGCGCTGTCCAACGACCATGGCGTGATCGTCGATGGCACTGCCGGCGCGGTCACGATAGGGGGCAGCGCCGCCGGCGCCGGCAACGTGATCGCCGGCAACGCGCAACGCCAGCTGGTGCTGGATGGCGGCAGCGGGCATGTCGTCCAGGGCAACCTGATCGGCCTGGGTGCGGCCGGCAGCGCGCCGCTGGGCAGCAGCAGCGACTTCGCGGTGGTCCTCAATGGCGCGAGCTCCAGCCTCATCGGTGGCAGCGGACCCGGCCAGGGCAATGCCGTCGTCGGTGGCCTGTACATCGGCCCGAGCGCCGCCACCGGCAACAGCGTGCAAGGCAACAGCTTCGGCACCGACAGCGCACGAAGCACCGCGCTGGCGGTCGGGCAGGGCATCTTCATCGACGGCAGCGGCACCCGCTTCGGCGGCACTGGCAGCGGCGAAGGCAACCTGGTGCGCGGCAGCACGGTGGCCATCGGTGTGCAGATCCGCGGTTCGCCGTCCAGCGACGCCAGCGGCGTGGCGGTGCTGGGCAACCTGATCTGGGGCTTCAGCGCGCGCGGCATCGACCTGCTGCAGGGTGGCGCCAGCGGTGCCAATGCCAACGACGGCGCACTCACCAGCGGCCAGCCCAACCGCCTGATGGACAGCCCGGTGTTCACGCAGGCCACGCTGAGCGGCGGCACGCTGACGATCCGGGGCCATGTCGGCAGCGCCCCCGGGCAGTCGCTGTTCGCCGGCGCGCGCGTCGAGGTGTTCGAGGCCGACAGCAGCAGCGGCAGCGCCCAGGCGCGCCGCTGGCTGGGGGCACTGGTGACCGATGCCAGCGGCAACTTCAGCGGCAGCCTCGACGGCAGCGGCCTGACGGCCGGCAGCAGCCAGCTGGTGGCCACCGCCACCGACGCCAGCGCCGGCAGCAGCGAGTTCTCCGCCGCGGCGTTGGTGCTCAACCCCACCGGCGTGATCCGCGGCACCGTGTTCGAGGACCTGAACTACGGCGGCGGCGCCGGCCGCGACCTGGCCACCAGCGGCGGCACGGCGCTGGCGGGCGCACGCGTCGAGCTCTACGACAGTGCGGGCGCCTACGCCTCGGCCACCACCACCGACGGCGGGGGGCTGTACACGTTCGGCAGCCTGGTCGCCGGCAGCTACCACGTGCGGGTGGTCAGTTCGAGCGTGGCGTCGTCACGCAGCGGCGCCACCGGCACGCTGCGGCCGGTCATGACCTACCGCACCCAGGCCGGCAGCGGCAGCGCCGTCGCGGTGACGGACTTCGTGGGTGGCACGCAGCCGGCCGCGGCCGACCCGGGCGCCGGCGCGAGCGGCACCACGCTCGACACCGGCAGCCTGCAGTTCACCGCCGGTCTGGTCGGCACGGCGCATGCCGTCGCCCCGGTCACGGTCGGCAGCGGCACGGTCGCAGGGGTGGACTTCGGATTCAACTTCTCGACCGTCGTCAATGCCAATGCCTCCGGCCAGGGCTCGCTGCGCCAGGTCATCACCAACGCCAACACGCTCGGCAACGACACTGCACTGGCGGTGAGCGGGCGCACGGCCGGCATCGAGCACGTGGTCTTCATGATCGGCAACGGCAGCGCCGCGCCGGGGCTGCGCGCCAGCGTGAACCTGTTCGCCGGCGGCGTGGCGACGATCAGGCCAGGCGTCACGCTGGCCGTGTCGCAGCCCCTGGTGATCGACGCCCAGACGCAGCCCGGCTGGAGCGCCAGCCCCATCGTGGAGCTCGACGGCAGCGGGGCGGCGGCGGCAAGCGACGGCCTGGCCCTCGACAGCGGCGGCAGCACGGTGCGGGGACTGATCGTCAACCGCTGGCCCGCCGCGGGCATCAAACTGGGGGGCAGCGGGGGCCACCAGGTGCAGGGCAACTGGATAGGCCTGAACAGCGCCGGCAGCGCGGCAGCGGCCAACGCGTCGGCGGGCCTGCGGGTGGCCAGCAGCCTCAACACCGTCGGCGGCAGCGGGCCGCAGCAAGGCAACGTGATCTCGGGCAACGGCGGTGCGGGCGTCCAGGTCGACGCCGGCAGCTCGGGCAGCGTGATCGTGGCCAACCGCATCGGCACCAATGTGGCGGGCAGCGCCGGGGTGGGCAACGGTCAGGAAGGCCTCACGCTGTTCGCGCAGGCCACCGTGGGCGGCGTGGCCGCGGGCCTGGGCAACACCATCGCCTACAACAGCGGCCACGGCATCAGCGTGCGCGGGGCGGTCAGCGGCGCGGTCATCCGCGGCAACGCGATCTTCTCCAACAGCGGCCTGGGCATCGACCTGGGCAACGACGGCGTCAGCGCCAACGACGGCGCCAAGACCAGCGGCCAGCCCAACCTGAAGATGGACCGGCCGCTGACCGTGCAGGCCGTTCTCGGCCCCGCCACGCTGACCGTCACCGGCTACGTGGGCAGCGCGGCCAACCAGTCCACCTTCGGCGCGGCGCTGGTGGACGTCTACGAGGGCGACGGCGACAGCAGCGGTTCGGGCGAGGGCAGGCGCTACCTGGGCACGCTGACGACGGACTCGACCGGCTGGTTCACCGGCACGCTGTCCACCACGGGCATGGTCGGCCTGGTGGCGGGCACGACGCAGGTCACGGCCACCGCCACCGACGGCAGCGGCAACACCTCAGAGTTCGGCGTCAACCTCACCACCACGGCACTGGCCACGCTCTCCAATGGCGGCTTCGAGACCTCGACGGTCGCGCCGGGCAGCTTCACCACCTACAGTGGCGGCGCCACCGGCATCTCCGGCTGGGTGGTGCGCCGCAGCGGGGTCGACCACATAGGCAGCTTCTGGGTCGCCGCCGAAGGCAGCCGCAGCGTGGACATGAGTGCCGGCGCCGCGGGCGGGCTGCAGCAGACCGTGCTGACGGTGCCCGGGCAGACCTATACGCTGGTCTTCGCGATGGCGGCCAACGTCGCCTGCGGCAACACCGTCAAGACGCTCGACGTCTCGGCCGCCACGGCGAGCGGCAGGTTCACCTTCTCGGGCGCCGGCCGCAGCAACCCGGCGATGGGCTGGCAGGACCAGACGCTCAGCTTCACGGCCAGCAGCGAGGCGACCACGCTGATCTTCGACAGCCAGGACGCCAATGCCTGCGGGCCGGCGCTGGACCACGTGCGCATGGTGTCCGGCCTGGTCTACACCGTCAGCGGCACCGTGTTCGAGGACCTGAACTACGGCGGTGGCGCCGGGCGCAGCCTGGCCGCCTCCGGCGGCCGCGGCGTGAGCGGTGCCCGCGTCGAGCTCTACAGCGGCGCCGGGGCCTTCGTCTCGGCCAGCACCAGCACCACCGGTGGCAGCTACCGCTTCGATGCCCTGCAGGCCGGCAGCTACTACCTGCGGGTGGTGTCGGGCAGCGTGCAGAGCACAAGGTCAGGCGCCAGCAGCAGCCTGCCGGGCGTGCTGACCTACCGCACTTCGGCCAGCACGGGCAGCGCGCTGCCGGTCACCGACGAGGTCGGCGGCACCAGCCCGGCCGCCAGCGACCCCGGCAGCGGCTCGGCCGGCGTCGCGTTCAACCCGGCGACCTTCATCTTCACCGCCGGGCTGACGGGCACCGCACAGGCGGTCGCGGCGCTGACGCTGTCCTCGGCCGACATCGCCGGCATCGACTTCGGCTTCAACTTCTCGACCGTCAGCCACACCGGCGACAGTGGCGCCGGCAGCCTGCGCCAGGTGATGACGAATGCCAACACGCTGGGCGACGACGCCAGCCTCGCCGTCGCCGGCCGCACGGCCGGGATCGAGCATGTGGTGTTCATGGTCGGCAACGGCAGCGCCGCGCCAGGCCTGCGCAGCAGCATCAACTTCTTCGCCGGCGGAGTGGCCACGATCAAGCCCGGCTCGGCGCTGCCGCGGGTCACGAGCCCGCTGGTCATCGACGCCCAGACGCAGCCCGGCTGGATCAGCCCGCCGGTGCTCGAGCTGCAGGGCGGAAGCGCCGGCGCCGGCGTCTCCGGGCTGGTGCTGGGCGCCGGTGGCTCGACGGTGCGCGGCCTGATCGTCAACCGCTTCGCCGTCGACGGCCTGGTGCTCGACGGCGGCAGCGGCCACCGCGTGCAGGGCAACTGGATCGGCCTGGCCGCCGACGGCCGCACGGCGGCCGGCAATGGCGTCGAGGGCCTGCACCTGATCGGCAGCGCCGGCAACACCATAGGCGGCAACACGGCGGCGTTGCGCAACGTGATCTCCGGAAACAAGCAGGACGGCATCCAGATCGACGGCAGCGGGTCGACCGCCAACGCGATCGTCGGCAACGCCATCGGCAGCAATGCCGCCGGCGACGGCGCCGTGCCCAACGGCGACGAGGGCATAGACATCAACGGCGGCGGCGCGACGCAGATCGGCGGCACCGCGGTCGGCCAAGGCAACCTGATCGCCTGGAACACCGACCGCGGCATCAAGATCGACGGCGGCAGTGGCCACCGCATCCAGGGCAACGCCATCCATCACAACGGGCACCGCGGCATCGACCTGGCGCTCGCCGGCGACACGGCCAGCGGGGTCAGCGCCAACGACGGCACACGCACGCCGTCGGCCCCCAACCAGGCGATGGACCACCCTGTGGTCACGCGCGCGCAGCTGCGCGGCGGGCGGCTGAGCGTCGAGGGTCATGTGGGCAGCGCCCCCGGGCAATCCACCTTCGCCGCCGTGCAGGTCGAGCTGTTCGTCGCCGACGACGATGCCAGCGGCTACGGCGAGGGCCAGACCTCGCTGGGCATGCTGGTCACCGACGGCCAGGGGGGCTTCTCCGGCACCCTGACGCTGGCCACGGGCACACTGCCCATGGGCAGCACGCTCAGTGCCATCGCCACCGATGCCAACGGCAACAGCTCGGAGTTCTCGCCGCGCTTCGGCGCGCTGCAGTTCGACCTTGTCGTCAACAACGAAGGCGACGACGACGACCACAAGCCCGGCGACGGCGCGTGCCTGACGGCGGCAGGCGTGTGCACCCTGCGGGCGGCGCTGCAGGAGGTCAACGCCTGGTCAGGGCTGGCGCAGGCGCCGGCCATCGTGTTCGACATCCCCGGGTGCCGGGCCCAGGGTGACGGTGCCTGCCGCATCAAGGTCGGGCGCATCCTGCCTTCGCTGTCGCAGCGGGCGACCATCGACGCCACCACGCAGCCGGGCTGGGACCGCGAGACGGCAGCGCCGGTGATCGAGCTCAGCGGCGAAGGCGCACCCGCCGGCAGCGCCGGCCTGGTGCTGGCCGCGTCCGAGAGCTCCTTGCGAGGCCTGGTCATCAACGGCTTCAACGGCCCCGGGGTGGTGCTGGCGGGCAAGGGCGGCGTGGTGGCCGGCTGCTGGATAGGCACCGACGCCAGCGGGGCGGCCGCGGCCGGGCAGACCGGCAGCATGGGCCACGGCATCCAGGTCAAGGGCGACGCGCAGACCATAGGCGGCCGCGAAGCGGCCGACCGCAACCTGATCGCGGGCAACGCCGCTTCCGGCATCCGGGTCGCCGGCGGCGACGGCCACCTGATCGTCGGCAACTGGATCGGTCTGGCCCGCGACGGCCTGACGGCGCTGGGCAATGCCGTTGGCGTCCACATCGAGGGCGGCAAGGGCACGCGCATAGGCCTCGGCGACGAAGGCCTGGGCAACCGCATCGCGGCCAACGAACGCGGCGTGGTGGTGGCCGGCGGCCGCGCGCACACGATTGCGCACAACGCCTTCGAGGCCAACCTGAAGATGGGCATAGACCTCGGCGACGACGGCGTCAGCGACGACGACGGCCGCTTCGACCCTGAGCGTGCCAACGGCGCCATGGACAGCCCCCAGATCGCCGCCGCCGGCATCGACGCCAGCGGCGTCAAGATGACGGTGTTCGGAGCCATCGGCGGCCCCGACGGCAGCGCCGACTTCGCCGCAGCGACAGTCGACTTCTATCGCGCCGTCCCTGACGACAGCGGCCGCGGCCAGGGCGTGCAGTGGGTGGGCCGCCTGCAGGCCGACGACAAGGGGCGATTCAACGGCAGCTTCGAGATCGATGCCTCGGCGATCCGCATCGGCGACGAACTGACCGCCATCGCCACCTCGACCGAGGGCGACAGCAGCGAGTTCGGCCGCAACTGGACCGTCACCACGGTCGAGGCGCTGACGCCGGCCGGCTTCGACGCCTTCGACAGCGACGCCGCACCCGGCAGCGCCAGCGGGCCGCTGCGCAGCCGCATCGCCGGCCGCGCCGGCACGGTCGCGGTGGTCGCCCTGAACGCCGATGGCGGCGGCCTGCACCCCGGCTTCAGCGGCAGCGTCACGCTGAGCTGGCTGGACGCACGCGACGACAGCGGGGCCGCCGACGGCAACTGCCGCACGAGCTGGCTCAGCCTCGGCAGCGCCGGCAGCCTGGCCTTCGACAACGCGCAGCGCATGCAGCTGCAGATCACGCCGCCGGCCACCTCGACGCGCGTGATGCGGCTGCGCATCGACGCCACCGGCCCCGGTGGCAGCGTGACCGCCTGCAGCCGCGATGCCTTCGCGGTGCTGCCCGACCGGCTGGTGCTGGATGGCGCCAGCGACGCCGACGCCGCCACCGCCGGCACGCTGCGCGCCCTGGACAACGGCGCCGCCAGCGGCGGCGTGGTGCACCGCGCCGGCCGGCCCTTCAGCCTGCGCGGCCGGGCGCTGGCGGCCGACGGCACGACCATGAGCGGCTACACCGGCAGCCCGATCCCCACCCTCGCCGGCTGCCTGCTGCCCGCCGGCTGCAGCCCGGGCACGCTGGGCGGCGGCAGCGTGGCCGCCAGCGCCGGCCAGTGGCTGCACAGCGCTGTCAGCTACTCGGAAGTCGGCGCGGTGCTGCTGCAGCTGGTCGACAGCAGCTGGGCGGCCGTCGACGCCGCCGACACGCCGCTGGCGCAGAGGACACTCGCCTCCGGAACGCTGACGGTCGGCCGCTTCGTGCCCGACAGCCTGTCCGCCGAGGTCAGCGGCGCCGGCCAGTTCGCGACCGCCAATGCGGCCTGCCTGGCCAGTGGTCAGGGCACCACCTTCTTCGGTCAGCCCTTCGCCTGGTCGGCCGTGCCGCAGGTCACGGTCACCGCTCTCAACGCCGCCGGCGCGACGACCCGCCTGTGGACCGGCCCGCTGATGAAGCTGACCCCGCCGTCGGCCACGCCGGCGCTGGCGGCCAGCGGCACCGGCGACGCCAGCCTGTCGAGCTCGTTCGGCACACTGGCGGTCACGGACCTCGGGCTCGGCCGCGCCCTGCTGGTGGCCAGCGCGACCGACCGCTTCGTGCTCGAACTGCCAACCGGCCAGGTGCAGCCGCGCACGCTGCCGGGCTGGGCCTGGTCGCTGGGCATTGCCGATGCCAGCGAATCCGCGCTCGCCGGCAACCCGACGCTGGTCGCCAGCGCCAGCCAGTCGGCGGTCGGCTTCGACCTCGGTGCAGGCTTCGACAGCGGCCGCCTGAGCCTGGCGGCGGCATTCGGCGACGCGCGCAGCGGCGTGCGTCCGCTGCTGCAGCTGCAGCGCTGGACCAGCGCCGGCTGGGTGACGATGACCGAGGATCGAGGCTGCATCACGCTGGCACCGCAGAACCTGGGCATCGAGTCGCCTTCGGGGGCGTTCGCCGGCGGCCAGGCCTGCGCGTCGCCGATGACCGCTGCGGTCACCACGGCCGGCGGCCGCGCCTGGCTGAGCCTGCCGGCCTCGCCCGGCGGCGCCCCCGGCCGCCAGGCCCTGCGGCTGGCCGGAGAGGGCGCGGCCGGCCACAGCTGCGACGCCGGCGGCGCCACCGCCCCGCTGGTGCCGTTGACGCAGGGCTGGCTGACCGGCGGGCCGGGCGCCGCGGGCCCCTTGGCCCTGGCCACCTGGGGCGCCCCCGGGCGCGACCTCGTGCTGCGCCGCGAAACCTGGTAGCGGCCGCCCGGCCGCCCGGCCGCCGGCCGCGAGGGGCCGGAACTGCGAGGCATTGGCGGGCGTATTCGAGCGACCGTGCCGGCGCCCGTCGGGAATCATCGACCGCATGAAACTGGCCGACCTGCACCTCGCCTGGCCCTCCGCCGCCTCGCGCGTGCTCGGCGGCGGACCCTGGGCGCGATGGCTGGCACCGGCCGCCCCGCGGGCCATCACCGCGGTGATGGCCGGTGACCCCTGGCTGCTGGCGCGCGTCGAGCGCGGCGCGGCCGGACGCCTGCGCCTGGCGGCGGTGGAAGCCGCCGGTGCACAGGACCTCGCGCGCTGGCCGGCACAGGGCCATTTCAGGCAGGCCCTGCCGCTGCTGGTGCTGCGCGCCGCCGACCGCCACCTGCTGAGCACCGACCGCCCCGAGGTGCCCGACCACGAACTGGCAATGGCGCTGCGCTGGCCGCTGGCCGAGGCGCTGGAGGTCGAGCCCGAACAGCTGCTGGCCACCGCGCTGCGGCTGCCGTCCATCAACGAGGCCGCGCGGCCGCAGGTGCTGGGCATCGGCGCCCGACTGGCCACCGTGCGGGCCCAGATGGCCGCGCTGGCCCGCGCCGGCGTGGCCGTGCGCTCCATCGACATCGAGGACAGCGCGCTGCGTGGCCTGCGCGCACTGCGCGAGCCCGACGCCGACGGTGGCGTGGTGCTGTCCATGATCGGCGGCAACGTGGCCATAGGCCTGATCTGGAAGGGCGAGTTCTGCGCCCTGCGCACGCTGGCCCTGCCGGTGCGTGCGCCGCGCGACAGCGACGAGTTCGAGGAACACCTGGCGCTGCACATCCAGCGCACGGTGGACCTGTTCGAGCGCCAGGCGCGTCAGCTGTCGATCCGCCAGGTCGTGGCCAGCCTGCCGACATTGCGCGAGCAGGCCCTGCAGACGCTGCAGGGCGCGCTGCCCATGCCCACCCACCGCTTCGAGCTGGAACAGGCCTTCGATCTCGCGGACGGCGTCGAGGCGCTGTGCCACGCACATGGTGACCTGGTGGCCCTGGCCGCGGTGGCCGCGGCGCGCCTGCTGGACCGCGACGCGGCGACGCAAGCGACCATGGCCGCCGCGAGCCCGCAGCGCGCGGCAGAGGTGGCGGCATGATCGAGCTGTTCGACGCCGAACGGCTGCTGCCGCGGCGCGACCTCAGCCTGCCGGCCCTCGGGCTGGCCCTGCTGGTCGCTGCGGCCGGCATGGCGGCATGGGGGATGTCGCTGCAGCGCCGGCTCGACGCCGTCGACCGCCAGCGCCTGGCGCTGGAGCAGCGCTTGCAGTCGATGTCGCGCGAGACGGCGCCCAGCCCCACCCTGCTGGCCGAGCTGCAGCGCGACGCCGAACGCCTGGAAGCCGAGGCCAGCGCCGACCCCTTCAGCGGCCAGGCCACCGGGCCGCGGCCGTCGCAATGGATGGCCCGCCTGGCCGAGCTGGGCGGCAGCGAGCTGGCGCTGACGCGCCTGGAAGTCGACCGCGCCGGCAGCCTGCGCATCGAAGGCCAGGCGCGCTCGCCGCAGGCGGTGAGCACCTTCGTGCAGGCCTTCGAGCAGCAGCAGCGCCAGGAGGCACCCATGCGGCCGCGCGCCGTCGAGCTCAAGCAGGACGCGCAGCTGGCGCCCTTGTTGCGCTTTCAGCTGCGGGCCACGCCGCCACCGCTGCCGACGCCACGCAGCACGCCGGCCCCCGCAACCCCGGCGGCCACCCCGGTGGCCCCTGCGCAAGCCTCGGCTCGGGCGCCTGGAAGCAACTCATGAAGGCCCTGGATCCGCTCGTGCAGGCCTGGGCGCGCCGCCCGGGTCGTGAGAGGCTGTTGCTGGCCGTGGTCTCGCTGGCCGCCTTGCTGGCGCTGGCCGATGCACTGTGGACCGCCCCACTGGCCAAGCGCATACAGCGCAGCACGGGTCAGCTGCAGACCGCACAGGAACGCATCGCCGCTGCCTTGACACCCGCTGCGGGCCAGCCCGGCGCGGCCGAGCTGCGCGAGCGCGAGGCGAGGCTGCGCCAGCGCCTGCAGCAGGCCCAGGCCGGCGCTGCCGCCCTGCGGCAACGCGTCGGCGAGAGTGCACGCCTGCCCGAGACGCTGCGCGCCATCACCACCACCGTGGGCTCGGCCAGGCTGCTGGAGCTGGACCTGAGCGGCGAGGGCGTGGTGGCCGGACCGCCGGCCGCGGCTGCTTCGGCGCCGCTGCTGAACACTGCCCGCAAGCTCTACCGGCTGCCGATCAAGCTCGAGGTGGCCGGCCAGTGGGACGAGCTGCAGCTGCTGCTGCAGCAGATCGAGCGCCATGCCGACAACCTGCAGTGGTCCAGCGTGACCCTGGACGGCCGCGACTGGCCCTCGATTCGCCTGACGCTGCAAGCCCATGTGCTGAGCCTGGACCCGCGCTGGGGAGCGAGCTCATGAGCCCGCGCGGCCGCCCGAAGGGCTCACACCGAAGTGCGCGGCGCGAAGATGCTCCAGTGACCCCGCGGCTTGCCCTCGGGCGGCCTGCAACGGCAGGCCCCGTCCGGCGGGCCGCCGCCGCATGGGCGCTGCTGTGTGGCGGCGCGCTCGGCCTGGCCCTGCCGGCCGCCGCCGACCCCATGCGTCCGCTGAACCCGCCGCCGGCCGCCAGCGCAGCCGCCAGCGCACCTGCGCCCGCCGCGCCGCGCAGCGCGGCCGCCCTGCCCCGCCTGGTGGCGATCCGCGACGACGGCGAAGGCCGGCTGCAGGCCCTGTTCGGCGAGCAATGGGTGCGCGTCGGTGGACGCCTGGGTGAACACGCGGTGCAGGCCATCACGGCGCGCGAGGTCACCCTCACGAGCGGCAAGACCCGGCAGGTGCTGCACCTGCTGCCCCCTTTGCAGGCCGCAAGCCAGGACACCACGGCCGAGGCCGGCAGCACCACCGTCGCCCGTACCGACACGCGCAGGCGCCAGCGGCGCCAAGGGAGCATGACCCCATGAAGCTCGATCGCGCCGGCACACGGCCCTGCCCGGCCGGGCCGCTGGACTCGCCCGGCCACACGACTGCGGCGCCGGCCCTGACGCGCTGGCGGCTTGCGCTGGCGGCCACGCTCGCACTGCTGGGCAGCGCCTGCGCCTCGCTGCAGGCCCCGCCGTCATTTGCCACCCCGCCCCTGCTGCCCGACGTGCGGCGTGCGCTGGAACAACCGGCCGAACCGGCCACCGCCGCGCCGGGCACGCCGCCGGCCGCGGCGGCGACCGCGCTGACCCCCAGGGACGAGCCGGTGCCCGCGCTGCCGACGCCACGCCCGGAGCGCCGCTTCTCGGTCGTGCTCAACAGCGCGACGCCCGAGCTGGTGTTCATGTCGCTGCTGGCCGACACGCCGCTGTCGGTGGCGGTGGACCCGGCGATCAAGGGGCCGATGAGCGTCACGCTCAAGGACGTGACCCTGCGCGAGGCGCTGGAGTTGCTGCGCGAGCTGCACCACCTCGAGTACAAGGTCATCGGCCGCCACATCCTGGTCGCACCGGCGCTCATGCAGACGCGGCTGTACAAGGTCGACTACCCCAGCTTCAACCGCCAGGGCAAGAGCGAGGTGCGGGTGGTCAGCGGCAGCATCGTCGGCGGCACCGGCCAGGGCAACGGCGGCAGCGGTGGCGCATCCGGCGGCGCGTCGGGCGGTTCGTCGCCGGCCGGCGGCGGCGCCACGGCGTCGGCCCCGGAGTCCAGCCGCATCACGACCTCGCAGCGCAACGACCTGTGGGGCGAGATCGAGGCGACGATCAAGCTGATCGTCGGCGACAAGGACGGGCGCAGCGTCATCGTCAGCCCGCAGACCGGCAACATCATGGTGCGCGCGATGCCGCGCGAGCTGCGCTCGGTGGCCGACTACCTGGAAGCCACGCGCGTGTCCATCGAGCGCCAGGTCATGCTCGAGGCCAAGGTGGTCGAGGTGCAGCTGCGCGACAGCGAGCGCACGGGCATCAACTGGGCGGCCTTCAAGGCCGGCCTGACCACACGCGCCACCGGCGGCCTGGTGGCCCCGGGCGGCCGCCTGGCACAGACCGGTGCGCTGGCCGGCGGGCTGCTCGAGGTCACGCCGGGCGCCGCGCTGCAGTCGGCCGCCAGCAGCGCCGGCGCGGTGCTGGGCCTGGCCTTCCAGACCAGCAACTTCGCCGCCGTGCTGGAGTTCCTGGGCACCCAGGGCAATACGCAGGTCCTGTCGAGCCCGCGCATCGCGACCATGAACAACCAGAAGGCGGTGCTCAAGGTGGGCAGCGACGACTTCTTCGTCACCAGCATCTCCTCGACCACCACGGCGGCCGGCAACAGCACCGTGACCACGCCGACCATCGCCGTGCAGCCCTTCTTCTCCGGCATCTCGCTGGACGTCACGCCCAACATCAACGACCAGGGCTTCATCACGCTGCACGTGCACCCGACGGTCAGCCACGTGACCGAGCGTGCCAAGGTGCTCAACCTCGGGCAGCAAGGCACGCTGTCCCTGCCGCTGGCCTCCAGCGACATCAACGAGACCGACGCCGTGGTGCGCGCGCGCGACGGCCACATCATCGCCATCGGCGGGCTGATGCGGCAGTCCTCCACCCAGGACGACTCGGGCATCCCGGGCGTCGAAGGCAGCCTGCTGCGCAAGCTGCTCGGCGGCCAGACCAGCCGCCTGAGCGAGAAGCGCGAGCTGGTGATCCTGCTCAAGCCGACCATCGTCGACCCCAGCAAGGAGGACGCCTCGGCTCGCCAGGACTCGCTGCAGCGGCTGCTCGACTGGACCGAGCGCGAGTCCGGCACCCGCGCGCGCTGACCCTGCGCGGCCGAGCGCTGCTGGATATCCCTGCGCCGGCACGGCGCGGCCAGGCGGTACGCTTGCGGTCCCGCCGACCGACCGCACCCCGCCCATGGCCTACCTGCTCGCCCTCGACCAGGGCACGTCCAGCTCGCGCAGCATCGTGTTCGACGAGCAGGCGCGCCCGCTCGCCATGGCGCAGCAGGAGTTCCGCCAGCACTACCCGCAGCCCGGCTGGGTCGAGCACGACCCCGAGGAGATCTGGCAGACCCAGCTGGCGACCGCGCGCCAGGCGCTGGCCAGGGCCGGCATCACGGCCGCGCAGCTGGCCGGCATAGGCATCACCAACCAGCGCGAGACCACCGTCGTCTGGGACCGCCGCAGCGGCCGTGCGCTGCACCCGGCCATCGTCTGGCAGGACCGGCGCGGCGAGCCGCTGTGCGCGCAGCTGCGCGACCATGGCCACGCCGCGATGATCCGCGAGCGCACCGGGCTGGTCGTCGACTCGTATTTCTCGGCCACCAAGCTGCGCTGGCTGCTCGACCATGTGCCCGGCGCGCACATCGCCGCCGCGCGCGGCGAGCTGGCCTTCGGCACCATCGACAGCTGGCTGATGTGGAAGCTCAGCGACGGTCGCGTGCATGCCACCGACGTGAGCAATGCCTCGCGCACCATGCTCTACGACATCCGCCACCGCGGCTGGGACCCCGAACTGCTGGGCCTGCTGCACGTGCCCGACAGCGTATTGCCGGCGGTGCACCCCTCCAGCCATGTGTTCGGCGAGGCGTCGGCGCAGTGGCTGGGCGCGGCGGTGCCGATCGCCGGCGTGGCCGGCGACCAGCAGGCGGCGCTGTTCGGCCAGGCCTGCTTCCGCGCCGGGCTGGCCAAGAACACCTATGGCACCGGCTGCTTCATGCTGATGCACACCGGCGATCGCCTCGAGGCCTCGACCCATGGGCTGGTCAGCACGGCGGCGGCGCAACCCGACACGCGCGCGGCCTACGCGCTGGAGGGCAGCGTGTTCATCGGTGGGGCGGTGGTGCAGTGGCTGCGCGACGGCCTGCGCGCGATCCGTTCCAGCGCCGAGGTGCAGGCGCTGGCCGAGAGCGTCCCCGACAGCGGCGGCGTGATGTTCGTGCCCGCCTTCACCGGCCTGGGCGCCCCGTACTGGCAGGCCGACGCGCGCGGCGCCATCGTCGGGCTGACTCGCGGCAGCACGGTGGCGCACATCGCGCGCGCCGCCCTCGAGAGCATCGCCTTCCAGAGCACCGCGCTGCTCGACGCCATGGCCGCCGACGCGCGCGCCGCAGGGGGCAGCGCACCGACCGAGCTGCGCGTCGACGGCGGGGCCTGCGTCAACGACCTGCTGATGCAGCTGCAGGCCGACCTGCTGGGCATTCCTGTCGTGCGGCCGCGGGTGACCGAGACCACCGCGCTCGGCGCCGCCTGCCTGGCCGGCCTGGCCACCGGCGTCTGGCGCGGCACCGACGAGCTGTCGGCCCTGTGGGCCGAAGAGCGGCGCTTCCTGCCCACGCTGTCGCGCGAGCAGGCGCGGGCGCGCATGCAGGCCTGGGCGCACGCGGTCCGCCAGGCCACCGCCGGGTAGCATCGAGCGCTCGGGCGGCTTGCCCGGCACTGCAGGAGCCCGCTCTGCGCCGCGTCAGCCTGGACGGTCAGTCCCAACCCTCGGACAGCGAAGACGCCGCGCCGGTGCTGCGCCGGCTCGAGGCCGGCCTGCAGAAGCTGGGCATCGTCACCTGGATCTGGGACCTCGAGCGCGGCAGCACCGACTGGTTCGGCGATGCCTCGTCGCTGCTGGGCCTCGAGGCCGGCCGCTTCGACGGCAGCTTCGGCATGTACCTGGCGGCCCTGCACCCGGCCGACCGCGAGCTGGCGCGCGTGCGCATGGTGGCGGCGCTCAAGGGCGGTGCGCGCGAGGACAGCGTCGACGAGCGCGTGATCTGGCCGGACGGCTCGGTGCACTGGATCGATGCGCGCACGCTGACCGAGGTCGATGCGGCCGGCCGGCCGCTGCGCATCATCGGTCGGCTGTCGCAAGCCCAGGTGCGCGAGCACCTGCGGGGCGACGTGAACGACCCCGAGGCGCGGCTGCGCGCGCTGGTGGAACAGGTGCCGCTGCCGGTGTCCATCGTGCGCGGCGAGATCTTCGCCTACGCCAACCAGCGTTTCGCGCAGCTCTACGGCTGGGACTCGGCGGCCGAGGTGATCGGCCGGCCGGCCGCCGAGTTCATCCCGCCCGACGAGCGCGAGGCGCACCGCCGGCGACTGCTGCGACGACTGGCCGGCGAGCCCGAACCCGAGGCCTACACACGGCGCATGCTGCGGCGCGACGGCAGCGAGCTGCTGGTCTTCCTGGCCGTGACCCGCGTGCAGCTGGCCGACGGGCCGGGGGTCATGAGCTTCCACCACGACATGAGCGAGGTGCTGCAGGCGCGGCGCGAGCTGCAGGCCGAGCAGCAGCGGGCGGCACGCTATCTGGAGGTCGCGCAGGCCGTGCTGGTGGTGCTCGACGCCGACGGCCGGGTGAGCATGATCAACCCCTTCGGGCAGCAGCTGCTCGGCTGGCCCGAGCACGAGCTGCGCGGACAGGAGTGGTTCGCGACCTGCGTGCCGGCCGAGGTGCGCGAGTCGCGCCGCCGCATCTGGGACGAGGTCATGCGGGGCCGGCGCGCGCCGTCGCCGGTGATCAACCTGCCGACCCTCACGCGCGACGGCCGGCAGCTCGAGATCGCCTGGAGCGCCGCGCTGCTGCAGGACGGCCAGGGTCGCTTCACGGGGGCCGTGTGTTCGGGGCTGGACGTCACCGAGCAGCGGCTGGCGCAGGCCCGGCTGCGCACGCTCAATGCCGGCCTCGAGCAGCGTGTGGCCGAGCGCACGGCAGAGCTCGAAGCCGCGCGCGACGAGGCCGAGGCGGCGGTGCGCGCCCGCGGGCGATTCGTGGCCCACATGAGCCACGAGATCCGCACGCCCATGAACGCCATCATCGGCATGAGCGACCTGGCGTTGCGCCTGCCCAGCCTGGGCGATCGCGCGCGCAGCTACCTGGCCAACATCCGCCGCGCCTCGCAGTCGCTGCTGGAGATCGTCAACGACATCCTCGACTTCTCCAAGATCGACGCCGGCCAGCTGCACATCGAGCCGCGCGGCTTCGACCTGTCGGAGCTGCTGCACCGCATCCTGTCGGTGATCGGCGTGCGCGCGGTCGAGAAGGGGCTGGCGCTGCGCCTGCAGGTCGACCCCGCCGTGCCGCGACAGCTGCTGGGCGATGACCTGCGCATCGGCCAGGTGCTGATCAACCTGTGCGGCAACGCGGTCAAGTTCACCGACCAGGGCCAGGTGCAGGTCGGCGCCAGCCTGCTGCGGCAGGAAGGCGAGCGTGTGTGGGTGCGCTTCACCGTGCGCGACAGCGGCATCGGCATCGACGCCGACGGCTGCTCGCGCCTGTTCGCGCCATTCGGCCAGCTGGACGCGTCGTCGACCCGGCGCTACGGCGGCACCGGCCTGGGCCTGGCGATCAGCCGCCAGCTGGTCGAGCTGATGGGTGGCCACATCGGCGTCGAAAGCCAGCCCGGGCAGGGCAGCGAATTCCACTTCGACCTGCCGCTGGAGACCCGGCGCACGCTGCACACGGCGGCGGCCAGCCTGGTGCCGCGGCCCGACGAGGCGCCAGCCGGGTCGGCCGGCCGCCTGCGCGGCGCCCGGCTGCTGGTGGTCGAGGACAACGAGCTCAACCAGATCATCGCGCGCGACCTGCTGGAGGAAGTCTGCGGCGCGCGTGTGACGGTGGCCGTCAACGGACGCGACGCGCTGGACAAGCTGCGCGAGGCCGACTTCGACGCCGTGCTGATGGACGTCGAGATGCCCCTGATGGACGGCTACGAGGCGACCCGGCTGCTGCGCGCCGAACCGCGCTGGCGCAAGCTGCCGGTGATCGCGATGACGGCGCATGCGATGGCGCAGAACCGCGACTGGTGCCTGGCCGCGGGCATGGACGACTTCGTCTCCAAGCCCTTCGACCCCGCCGTGCTGGTGCAGGTGCTGGTCCGCCACCTGTCCGGCGCGCCCGCCACGCCGGTGCCGGACCTCGCGCCCGCGCCCGCGGCCGGGCAGGCGGCCGCGGCGCCGGCCGTCGACCTCGAAGTCGGCCTGCAGCGCGCGATGGGAATGCCGGTGCTCTACCAGGCCTTGCAGCGGCAGTTCGTAGTCTCCGAGTCGACCTCCGCCCGGCGCATCGCCGACGCCCTGGGCGCGGGCGACCGCCGGCTGGCCGCGCGGCTGGCGCACACCATGGTGTCGTCTGCCGGCGCGATCGGTGCGCTGCGCCTGCAGGAGACCGCCCGTGCGCTGCAGCTGGCGATCGAGGCACGTGCCGACGACCCTTGCGGCGTCCTGCTCGATCGCTACGGCGCGCACCTCGAGCAGGTGCTGGTCCAGCTGGGCGAGCAGATGGCGCCGTGAGCGCGCCGGGCCGCTCCCAAGCGCTCACACCGGAGCCCGCAGGGCGAAGGATCCACAGTGAGCGCGCCGGGCCGCTCCCAAGCGCTCACACCGGAGCCCGCAGGGCGAAGGATCCACAGTGAGCGCGCCGGGCCGCTCCCAAGCGCTCACACCGGAGCCCGCAGGGCGGAGGATCCACAGTGAGCGCGCCGGGCCGCTCCCAAGCGCTCACAGCGAAGCCCGCAGGGCGGAGGATCCACACTGAGCGCGCTCGCTGCGGTTGCCGACCCGACCTGCGGTACGCTCGACGCCATGGAACGCAACACCCGCCAGCGCGCCGCCATCCGCGAGACCCTGGCCGGCGCCGGCCGCCCGCTGCTGCCGCAGGAAGTGCTGCAGGCGGCCCAGGCGCGCGTGCCGGGGCTGGGCATTGCCACCGTCTACCGCAACCTCAAGGCGCTGGTGGCCGAGGGCGAGCTGCGCGCCGTCGACCTGCCGGGCGAGAACCCTCGCTTCGAGCTGCGCAGCCACGGGCATCACCACCACTTCCAGTGCCGCGGCTGCCAGCGGGTGTTCGACGTGCACGCCTGTCCGGGGGACCTGTCCCGCCTGGCACCCAGCGGCTTCACGGTCGACGACCATGACCTGACGCTGTACGGCCGCTGCGCCGAATGCACGGTGGCGGACAGCGCACCGCGCGCCTCGCGCAAGGCGGCGGCCGCCGGCCGGCGCGGCACGCCCGGCACACCATGAGCGCGGCCGCGCGGCCTGCGGCCGCGATGCCGGAATCGATGCCGGAATCGATGCCGGAATCGATGCCGGAATCGATGCCGGAGTCGATGCCGGAATCGATGCCGGAGTCGATGCCGGAATCGATGCCGGAGTCGGCGCTGGAGTCGATCCCCGAGTGGGCGCCGGCCGACGCCGCGGAGCGCGAACGCCAGTATTCACCCAGCTCCTGCATCGGCGGCGACTATCGCTCCTTCGTCACCGCCTACCGGGCGCGAAGCGAGCAGGCGCGCGCCGCGGCGGTGGCGCTCGGCGGCCGCTGGCAGCGGGTGTCGTGCGGCGACTCCGGCCATGCGCCCGCGCTCGAGCTGTGCCTGCCCGCGGCCACCGCTGCCGCTCGGTCGGTGCCGCTGCTGCTGTTCGTGCATGGGGGCTACTGGCAGGAGTTGTCGGCGGCGGACTCGCTGTTCGCCGCCCCCGCCTGCATCGCGCGGCGGCGGGCGTTCGCCGCGGTCGACTACACGCTGGCCCCGCGCGCCCGCGTCAGCGACATCGTGGACGAGTGCCGCCTGGCCCTGGCCTGGCTGCAGACGCACGGGCCGGCGCTGGGCATCGATGCGCGCGCCATCGTGCTGGCCGGCAGCTCGGCCGGCGCGCACCTGGCGGCCATGATGGGGCCGCGTGCGCCATGCCCGCCCCGGGCCGCCTTGCTGGTGTCGGGCCTGTACTGGCTGGCGCCGCTGGTCGGCACCTCGATCAACCAGGCGCTGGCGCTGGATGCCACCGAGGCGGCCGCCCTCAGCCCCGGCTTGCAGCCGCTGGCCGGCAGCCCGCCGACCCATCTGGTCTGGGGCGAGGTCGAGACTGCGGCCTTCAAGGCGCAGAGCCGCCATTACGCCCGGGCCCTGCAGGCGGCCGGGGTGCCCGCGACGACCACCGAGGTGGCTGGCCGCAACCACTTCGACGTCGTGCTGGACCTGTCCGACCCGGACAGCCTGCTTGGCGCCGCGCTCGAGCACGCCTTCGGCGAACCCGAGCCGGGGCCCGAACCCGAACCCGAACCCGATCCTTGACGCGTCGTCGCCCGCCTGCTCGCGCCGTGCGCCCTTCAGAC
>Ga0209573_1000578_pt1 | contig 73982 bp, 72 predicted proteins | sample TNRBio252014_DNA_FD_185870 | JGI IMG/M metagenome (GOLD analysis project Ga0209573, IMG submission 185870) | Wastewater treatment Type I Accumulibacter community from EBPR Bioreactor in Madison, WI, USA - TNR Reactor_6/25/2014_ DNA (SPAdes)... | ecosystem: Engineered > Bioreactor > EBPR >...
CGTTAACCAGCATCAATGAACTTGAATCCAAAACCCAGAAAGTTCCGTCTTCGTTAACATGGATATCCCATGGAAATTGAAAAATGCCTTCGTTGTATACGTGGTCTCCGAATGAAAGAATAAAATCACCTTCTGGTGAAAATTTTTGGATTCGGGCATTGGACGAATCGACAACATAAATATTATCTTCCGAGTCGATTGCTATACCTTGCGGATAATTGAAGTTTCCGAGTTCTGTACCATTGTTTCCAAAACGCGAAACAAAATTGCCTTCAGTATCAAACTTTAAAACGCTTCCTTGTGTGGCATCTAGAAAGAACACATTTTCTTGACTATCAAGAGCAAGTCCATTGTTGGCTTGATTATATGGCTTCGGAAATCCGGTTTGTGTGAAGTCAAGATAGTGAACACCACTTTCTTTAAATACTGCAACCATGGCTTGTATGTCTACGTACAAATCGTCGTTTGACCCAACTGTAATTCCTGCAGTTGGTTCTTGAAAATGTGCAAACCCAGTTCCAGTATATGAACTTTCATGAGGAGTCAATGTAGACGTCATTCCATAGCTAGTGGTTGTGCCATATTGAAAACCAGCATCAGTGATGCCAACACCTGAAACCACTGCATTTACTCGAGCACTTCCTGCGGCTATTTCTTCGATCTCTCCTGTTTCAACTTGAGCAAGGTCACTTTCTGAAGCAAAACTGGCAACAGGAAAACTAAGTAATGCCACAACTATTAATAGCTTCATGAATACGCTTTTTGCCATACTGTAATCTTTTCGGCCTTTTTGACCTCCAGGATTAGACAATGTTTGGGAATTTAGGGATTAGGTGCTGAATACCTAGAGCATTCTTGCGTAGGAAAGATTCTTAGCGAATGGCGCGAAACATCAAAAACGGAAATGGACAAACCGGTCATATTCGACGTAAGATATTTGGCTTATGTCAGGGAAGAACGGTAAAAAACGTGGAGGAGATCCACGCAATAGAACTAGCGGAAGAGTTACTCCCCCTAAACCTGGATCTAAATCTAAGGGAAAATCGCGACAACCAACAAATGTCCCAGTTGAAGTAATAAGAATAAATCTCGATGAAGTAAAGGAATTTATTGCTTCACCTTTGGAGGAAATCCCTGTACGAGATAAGCCATATTATGTCGAAGGATTTGAGGCATTCAATCCCTTATTCGATGATGACGATTATTTCTTAAATCTACGTGAAGCTTTTGCTCGCGAAATGAAAATGGTACAGGGTGAATATTTTCCTGAACCAGCCTTGGCTCAAAGTGCACACTTACTTTTTGTTGAGCGTCTCGTAGAGCAATTAAAGGATCGCATTCCTGAAATAGCACGGACCACGCAAGATACCCTCGAGAAATATTTTCGCGCACGTTTTGAAAGACATGGAGAGCCTGGGAGTTTTGAACGTTGGGACGAAGAAGTTTTAAACAAGTTCTTTTCAGAGCGCCGTCTAGAGCGTTTAGCTGAAATTGGTATCCCCATCGAGTACATCGATGAAATAGTGGAAGGTCCTGTTTCTGTCTAGATGGGCGGTTCATTTAGCACCATTATGCATAACTTGGTAGCTGAAGGCGGCAACGTAGATTTCGTTCCTCATTCGATCACACTTTTTTCTGTAACCGTAAATAGCGCTCTTCGAGAAGGTTACTCTTTCGACGAAATCGTTGATGGGCTTGCTCGACATGCTCTTAGTTTTGAAATTATGAACTTTGCTTGTTCTTCTGGAGTAATAGAAGTTGGCGAGAATTCTATAGATATTCACAACGGATTGAGCATCGCAACTTTAAATGAACAACTTCAATTTGATGGACCGCCAATTGGCAAATGGGGCCATTGCGGATTCTTAAGTTCACTGCATTGCAGACTTGGTGACGATATAGGCATTGGATATTGGGGGGAACAATCCATGATTGAACTTCTTGATCGTTATGACCCCGCATTCTTTGAAAGGCTTTTTGCTGCGGCCATTTCTGATGGTGATGCCGGTCGAAAACATGAAATAGTTACAGATACCTTGAAACAATTTATCGGAGATGTTTTTACCGATCCACAAATCGTCGAGCCGCTATTACATATGGCAGAGCGCTCTAAATATGGAATGGAAGAATCTGCAAATCTACATCAAGGCTTGTTTACTGCATTAGTTCTAGACAAACATTGGGGTGCTGTTTCCCGCGCGATCTCGTCTGCAACTTCAGCCAGACAGCTGGACTACACATTTTTCACAACACCTGAAGTGGTTAAAGGTGCATTTAAAGATTTGGCGAGATAGTTCACTACCCACGAAAAAGTGGGTTCCGAATTGGAACCCACTCTTTTTAATAGTTTCTGTTTTATTGTTATTTTTTGATTATTACTGAACCTTCTGGTGTGAAAGTTTTGTTGGACTTGCCATCAAAGATGAAAGCTTTACCGTTTTGGGTTCCGTAGATCACGTCTGGTGTTGAGCCAAAGCTGTATTCCCCGTAAGAAGCACCTCCATAAGGTGTGCTCCAAAGCTTGTTCTCACTTTCCAAAGTTCGAGCAAACAATTGGCCTTCTTCTCCGCCTAAATCTTCCGACATCAACAAGTAGACCTGTCCGTCGAATCTTGCAGCGGCTACTGGCACTGGGAATCCATCAGACCCACCAGTTATTGGTGTCTTGCTAACGAGACTTTTAAGAGAAACAGTTTTAGAAAGATCTACTAGGTGATATTCAATGCCGTTAGTTTCAGTGATCACGATTCCAATTATCGCTGTGTTGCTATCTACCCAAACGAAGTCTGAAACATATATTTTGGCATCTATTGAACTACCATTTCCGTCTTCTAGTTTGTAGCTTTCTGGCTTGATGGTTCTTACCTTGCCGTTTTCTACATTCTTTATTATTAGATCGGCTTCACTTTCATTACATCCTTTGTAGGCAACTTGGTCGCCTTGCGGACTGTTTCCATAGTGGCCACTAGCGCCAATAACTTTGCTTGCAGTTTTTGCCTTTAAGTTCATGATAGTTATTGCATATAATCCTGAGGTTATGCCCAAAGTTCCAAGTGCCAATCTGGTTACTTGTGGATTGGTAAAGTTTTGATCGTTAATGAGTTTGGTAAGTTCCACATCTACTTTTCCGGTCAAGCCATCTGCCGCATGCCAGTCATACAGAACGTCTCCATTTTCAGCTGTTCTTTGGTTTACTTGTTTTATAAGTATCGTGTCTTTCAAAAGCTCCTGTTCCGCATTTAAAGGAGCTGTTGTAGATGTACTTACTCTTTCACCTTTGTCTGCAGTTTTGGTTTCTTTTGTCTGGCTTACCGAGAAAACGATGCTTGCAACCAGTGCAATTCCAAGCACGCTTGCTGCGACAGCCAGCATTTTGTTTCGAGAGTTAACTCGGTTCTTGTTTTTGTTTGATTCTTCCATGATCTTGCTCCATTGTTGTGTTGTTGATCCACCGTGTTTTTCTGCTCGGTAGGTCAAGGCTTGTTTTATTGTTTCTTCTGTGCGCTCGTTGTCTTCCATGTCTATTTCCCTTGATCTTCTGATTTTGAGATTTGTTGTTTGATTTTTTCGACCCCTCGATGCAGGTGAGTCTTTACACTTCCACTTGAGATGTTTAGTGTTGCTGCTATCTCGTCGACTTTCATTTCTTCGAAGTATCGAAGTACAATGCATGTCTTCTGAGCGTGAGATAGTTCATCAATGTATTGATTTACTTGTTCAAGAAAAGGATCGTTTTGAACTTGCTCTGTCTGGTTAGCATTAATGTACTCTTCGTTTTCTACAACTTTGAATTTTCGTTCACGGTTTATGCGATTTCGGTGAAAGTTTTTGGCTTTCATTGCTATAGAAGATTTCACGTAGCTATCTAAGTTTTCGATAGCAATTTTCTCATTTTTTAATATTCTCGTAGTTAAAGAAACAAATACTTCTTGAACTACATCTTCTGCTACTTCTTTAGGAAGTATGAACATGATGGCAAAAATGACTAGTTTTGAATGGTTTTCTTTGTAGTAGTTTTCTACTTCTTCGAGTGTTAAAACATTTATTTTGTTCGATAGCTCTATGACATTGGTTTGAGTTGGCATTGCCTTACTTTCTAGGATCATCGGAATGCTTAGTGTTGCGTTCATGTAAGAGTAGTTACGCGAAATGACCTAAACGTTGACAAGTTTCAAAAAAAGACAAAATAAGCTATCTACCTGGGATTTTAGCTTAAATCGGCTAGCCGATGTATGTGTTTAAAGGTTTTTAATTGATCCTGTGAAAATGATTTCACCTGTTTCGCTGTCGACCATGGCTATTACAAAAGGTCGATCCACACTCATTGTCGGGTAATCCGGAACTGACGTTGTGATCATCCCAATACCTGTAATCGCAGCTGCCTCTGTTCCTTCTTCATTAACGTCTAGAAAAGTTTTGTGAGTAACACTAGAGATTGCGAGTTTTTTAGCAATACCTTCAAAGTTTGCTCGACTTGTAAACGCTTCTTTCATGCCTAAACTTCGTAGTGGCGGAATCAAGTCTGCTTCGTACTCTGATGTAAATTTTGGAAGTTTTAGATCAATCTGCGTTTCTTTAAAGCCTTCCGTCATTTCTTCGAAAGAATCATGAGACATATTGTTCATAAATTTGTCATGATCTTTTGGTAGAAATATGTACATGCTTGTTCGGGCTTTTTTTCCGTACCCAAGATTCACAGCTTGATAATCTTGAGTTTCTTTATAGGAAAGTTCCGACACCTTTGACATTGTTGGAATTTTGCTTTTTGTACCGTCTGAGTTTGTGAAATCGCGATTACTAGTAAATTTTTCGTTGAACTCTTCTGTCCAGGAACCTTTAAAATATGTTGCATTAGCAAGGAACAGTTTTAAATCTTGAGTGTCATTTACGATCGATTTGATCTTGTCATTTGTATTGGCTTTGACCCAAGAATTTATGGTGTCTTTGGCTTTTTCGTTCTCAAAGTCTATGTTTTGAAATTTTGCGTTGTAGTTTTTCTCAACATCATCGACGAATTCCTTCTTCACATCAAATCCATCTTGTACCCATACAGAATTCGCTACATCAAGTGTGAAATCTGAACCAGTATCTTTATATGATTCGATTAGCGCAAGACTGGCTTTATTAATCTCATCGATATCGAGCCCTTCAAAAGCTAATACTTTTCTCATTTCATCTTTAGTTTTTCCGTCTGCACCGTTGTAAACCATAGAGAGAGCAAGTGCGATGCTCGTTGGCGAAATAACAACATTTTCACCTTCAGCTTCCTTATTCAATACTTTTAAAATCTCGAGCCCGAAGTTATTATGCGCCTTCGCTATAGAAGCTGTGTCGGGTCTTGGTGACTGGTTTAAGGGCTTGGACTTGTCTTCAGACGCTGAACAACTCGAAAGAATCATGCTTGCTAAAACAACAGTTACAATGCATTTTGTAAGAGTTCTGAACTTGAATGGGGCTTGTTTTTTCACGAGAAAACCTTTCCTATCAGTCGATAAAAGATTAGACGTGCCCTGACAGGGAAAAGTTCCATAATTTATAATTTTCGTTGAAGTTTTTTAATTGGCCAGAAGCCTTTATCAGTCTGACTTTGGCTCTTCTATTGCACACTCTTGGGTTGCTCCGGGCATTTTGTCTCGATTTTTGGCTACCCACCGATAGATAGGTTCAGAAATTAATGACATTCCAGGAATGAGTAATAGTTTCGCCAAGTAAGGCCAAGGTTTTTTCATCCGTTCGCCGGCCTTAAATATGGCACGCGGACCACCTATTACTGAATCGTCGTCTATGAAATATACGCGCTGGTTGACATCCTCGATTGTTAAACCATAGATAGACAGGTCATCGATTGTTTGCCATGGAATTATTTCGATTGGTTTAGCCAACCGTGCTTTACCGAACTTCGCACACTTTGTACAAAAGCTGCAATCTCCGTCGTAGATTAACTTCACTGCCATAGTCTACTTATACGTTAAGACAATGATGTCTAGACCTGATTTTATTTATTGTTCAGAAGATTTACTCTTCTCATTAGTTGTGCGTTGAAAGCGACAATCACTGTCGAGGCACTCATCAATATCGCTCCTAAAGCAGGGGTAAGTGATATTCCCCAAGCGGAGAACACACCGGCTGCAACGGGAATTGCAAAAAGGTTATAGCCAGCTCCCCACGTTAGGTTTTGAATCATTTTCGAATATGAAGCTTTCGAAAGTTTGATCGTGCCAACTACATTACGTGGATCTGAAGAAGCGAGAACTACTCCTGCTGATTCAATTGCAACATCTGTTCCAGCACCAATTGCGATTCCTACATCAGCACGCGCAAGAGCTGGAGCATCGTTGACTCCATCGCCTACCATTGCGACTTTAAATCCGCGTTCTTGAAGCTCTTTGACTTTCGCATCTTTGTCTTGAGGCAATACTTCAGCAAAGATTTCATCTAAGCCAAGCTCTTTTCCAACGACATCGGCAACCTGTTGAGCATCTCCTGTAATCATTGCTGATTTGATTCCTAGGTCGTGTAACTTTTGGATTGCTTGTTTTGATTCGGGTCGTACTTCATCTTCTAGAGCAAACGCGCCAATGATTTGTTTGCCTGTAACTCCAAAGTTGATCGATGACCCGCGCTGCTTATAAGAATCGATTGCTTTTAGCAGTTCGCCTAGGGGTTCAACCCCTAGCTCGCGCAACATTGCTGGCCCACCGAAAGAATATTGCTTTCCATCGATTTCTGCTTTTACTCCACGCCCAGGCAAACTCGTGAAGTTGCGAGCTTGAAGGGTTTCATAATTTTTTGACTTTTCAGCTCGTTGAACTATTGCTTCAGCAAGAGGGTGTTCGCTATCTCTTTCAACTGCTGCTGCAATATTCAAGAACTCTTGTTTGTCATAATTGTTTGTTACGAAATCGACAACAACATGTTCACCCTTAGTTAAAGTACCCGTTTTATCGAACAGAACAATATCTATAGTTCTCATTTTCTCCAAAGCCATTCGATCCTTAATCAAGATTCCAGCCTTTGCAGCCATTCCAGTAGAAACAGAAATGGTCAAAGGAATCGCAAGGCCAAGAGCATGAGGACACGCAATGATTAGAACTGTCACAGTGTTTTGAATTGCAGTTGTTGAATCTCCGATCGCGCTCCAGATAACCAGCGTGAGAAAGCCAGCAAGAATTGCTACATAAAATAGAAGGGCCGCAAAACGATCGGCCAGGGCTTGCGCTCGTGACTTCGAGTTTTGTGCTTGTTCTACAAGCCTTGAGATACCAGCCAATGCAGTATCGTCCCCTATTGCGTTTACAACAACTCGAATAGCTGAATCTGTCACAACAGTACCCGCGATAACTTTGTCTCCAACACTTTTAGCAACCGCACGCGACTCTCCAGTCAGCATGGATTCATCTATTTCTGCGTTGCCTTCAACAATTTCTCCATCAGCAGGCACTCGTCCACCAGCTCGCACTAAGACAGTGTCTCCAAGCTTCAAATCCGAAATATTAACGTGAACGAAATCCTGGCCTTCAAGCTTTTCTGCATCGTCGGGTAGAAGTTTGGCCAACACGCTTAACGCATCTTGCGTTTGACCAACTGCACGCATTTCTATCCAGTGGCCAAGCAACATGATAGTGACCAAAGTGGCAAGTTCGAACCACAAATCAACATCAATAAGGTTCACCATGGTTGCAATGGATGAAAGCAATGCAACGATTAGGCCCATTGAAATCAAAAGCATCATGCCTGGCTGTTTTGCTTTTATTTCGCTCCAACCTGCTTGTAAAAATACAGGGCCTCCGTAAATAAAAGTTGCCAAACCAAATATTGGTGCGATCCAATGCGATCCCGCAAATTCAGGTGGCATGTAATTGAACAGGTTCATGAGCATGTGGCTATATATAACTGTTGGAATTGTTAAAGCTAACGAAATCCAAAACTTATTTCGGAACATTGCTGCGTGGTCGCCGTGATCTCCGTGTCCACCGTGACCTGAGTGATTGCAATGATCGCCGTGTCCCGAGTGGTCGCCATGATCTCCGTGTCCACCGTGATCGTGATCATGATTGTGATCGTTATGGTCGGCCTTTTTTGTTTGGGTGTCTGTTGAACAACAATCACTCATGATTTCACCAATCTTTCTATTGCAGCTAGAGCTTCGTCGAGCTTGGCTGTTCCACCATCTTCGTCGCTTTTAATTGACTCAGCTACACAGTGTCCTAAGTGGTCTCGAGTCAAGTGCAGAGCTACAACCTTCAAACCTTTCGAAACGGCACTCACTTGATCTAGTACGTCGATGCAATATCGGTCTTCTTCAATCATTTTGGCAATGCCACGTACTTGACCCTCAATCCGTGAAAGGCGTTTCGCTAGCTGTTCTTTATCTGATTCATATCCTGGCATAACTACCCCTATCGACAGTAGGCCAATATACCCCCATAGGGTATGTTTGTCAAACGCAGTGAATACAGTTCATTTCAAGAAGTATCGGGATCGTTTAATGACTCTATGGCTGGAGAGTACCCGCATATATTTGCCATGCAAGCAAAGTCTTAGCTACGAGACTGAGAACCATATATACGCGCTCTCCATATAGATAGTCTTTCCACTTCCCAACTTTTTTGTATTGCACAATCATGTTGATTGCAAAGCAGTTGAAGAAAATAAAGATCGAAATAAAGATGAAGTAAACGAACGTTGGGATTGACCCTTGGCTACCGTCTGCTAATTTCGGTGAAGTTTCTGCAGCCCAAAAGAAAATTGCAATCACAACCCAAGGGATTAAACCAGCAAAGCTACCTACGTTAAAACTCAACCAATTAGGTTTTTCTCCTTTTTGGTTATGTGTTTCCATTATCAACCCAGTCAAATTCATCGTGGCTGTTAATGCAAAAATCATTATGAGAGTTGAAAAATCTTCTGCTCCGACAAGCATTGCAATTGCAACCATCATGATCGAGGCGGATATTGCATATTCAAACCATCGCACCTTGTTTACTCCACGTGCGAGATCCTCGGTGTATTTTTTTGGTTTTATAAATCCGACGTAGAAATGAGCACACGCAGATATGAAGAAAAACAATGCAACAACATAGCCAAGTCGCAAATCAAAAAGTGAACGCGCTGCGGGCTCTAGAGCTTCAGACTTTGGATTAAAACGTTGGTAGCTTTGCGTCACCTGGAATGCCGCATCAGAACTTATAATTCCAACAACTATTGCTTGAGCTAGATGCACCAAAGCCAAAATTTTGTTGAAACGGACTAAATTTGTGAGCTTTTGTTCGTCGGTCTTTTCAGCAGTCTTTGAAGTCATACTTTTAAGGTTAGCTCAGTTTCCTAATCTCCCGAACGACGTGTCTTGTTTGTCAGAAAGATGACCACTCCCGAGGCAACTAAGAAAAGCGCAAATATCAGCATTTGTTGAGAATTTAAGCCAGTTGCCGAAAGCGTTCCGACGGCTGAAGTTTGGCTCGGAGCTGGAATAACTTCTGGTGGAACCTGACTAGGCACGAGAACAGTGGATAGACCTACAGGATCTGTAATAACTCCATCTATTGTTCCATCTTGATCGTTAATACCACCATCGACTGCATCATATTGGAGGACGACTACATTTTGCCCATGTCGCGTTGAATCAACTTTGCTCACGCCGACAATAGGGACAAGATCATTATTACTATTTAGTTTCCACGGCGTGAAATTATCGGCTTGCTCTTGCTCTTGCTCTTGTGCAAAGTAAACCATTTCGATTGTCACCGGGTCGGTGTCATCAACTTCAATCTCGAAACTCGTCATTCCAAATGGAAAACTTTGCGTGGCTGTATCGCTATGAGCTTGAGTAGCTAGGGACTTTATGATCCCAGATGAAACACTTATCAACTGGTAGTAACCCGAAACATTTTGAAACGCAGCAATATTTGGTTCGTAAATATCTAAAATGCCATTTTCATCAGAATCGCCACCGTTTGGTCCACCAAGTTCTTCAAGTAAACGAATACCATCTCCATCTGCATCAATATTTAATACGGGCGGTAGTCCTTCTCCATATATAGACCATTGTGTTCCATTGAAATTCCAAGAGTCCAGTGGTCCGTTTGTATTGTTTCCAAAAAAATAATCTTCCTGTGTGATTGCGGTACAACCAACTGTGATTGGGTCCTCGCCTGCACAATCGCTTTGCCCTGAAAGCGTTACATCAAAGAAGTTATTTACCGAAACTATCGAATGATCAGTTCCGACTCCACGACCGATTAAACCTCCAGGTAGCTCATCGGCAGCAACAGAAGTAAACGCAAAAGAATTAGAAACACTTAGGTTTTTGTTGGCGCTATCTATATTGCTGTACCAACCGATCAGGCCACCGGCATCATAATCAACTGATATATCTCCGCTTCCATAAGTTCGATTGATCGATACGTTCACTTCGTATTCCTCTTGAATGATCATGCTGACTTTGCCGATAAGTCCGCCCATTCCACGAACATTAATTACCTCAGGGTCACGATAATTTACGTTTAACGAACCATGAGAATCTTCAATGACAACGGTTGCATCGCCCCCGTTAAAATCTATTGCATTTATTGCGCCGACTAATCCCCCGTAACCTTCGTGGTTAGTAAATGCTTCATTGAGTTCATATTCAACAACGCCATAACTATTACGAATGCGAGAGATACCACTATCTTCGGAAGCGAGCTGTCCGGCAACTCCGCCGATTTCACTATTGGCATTGATGGTCCCTTGACCGCTCGAAAAGTTAATGTCTGAGTTTGTAGCTTTACCTGCAATGAAACCAACAGTTGAACCGTCAGAATCTATATAGCCGTCCACATGAACATTTGTAATAGAAGTATTTAGTGCATTACCAATTAGTCCACCAGTGTCGTAGAGCCCTTCGATATTTATGTCTCGCAAGAAAACATTACTCATCGTTGCACCGCTCGTCTGACTAAATAGCCCGTGGTTGGAATTGAAACCTGTAATGGTTAATCCTGTTATTGCGCGAAAGTTGCCATTGAACGTTCCAGTAAAAGGTGCGTCTTCCCAAAGCGAAGTAAAGGGTGTTGAGGAACAATCAATATTGTCTGTCAGAATGAAAACGTCTCCAATGTCGTCTGCGTTATCATCAGAAGCTAAGAGTTCCGCACAATTCGAAATGTAATGCGTCGCGCCGTCTGCCCCATTCGCTGCACTTATCGGAATTACAAGCAATAGCGCTATGAGAGTTACGACAATTACCGACAGAATCTTTCGCATCATGTCGAACATTCTATTGTGAGAAATTTAACCCACTTGCGATGCTATTGACCTATTCGAACTGTCCAAAAAACAAGAAAAACAATGGAACTATCCCATAAACACCATTATTTTGCGGCAATAATATTTTTTATGACTAAAGCCTTTGTTTCATTCTTTATTGCCCTTTGCGTTCTTCTAGTTCCTAGTGGTGCTTTCGCTACTGGAGTTAGTATTGACTCACCTGCCGCAGGATCAACCATCAATTCGTTGCCAGTCACCTTTTCAGGCACTGCAATTGCTTTTGGAACTGTAACAGTTAAAGAAGATGGCAAAACTATTGCAACGACAAAAGCAGGCGCGAATGGCAGTTGGTCTATCCAAACTTCGAACGTAACGTTTGGATCGCATACTTATACTGCACACGCGAATCGATCAAACCAATTAGCAATCATGCGGACTTCAATGGACAACACAGTTGATGTTGTTGACATGGATTCTCAAGAAATCGTTCACACCTTTGCTATCCCTGATGACTTCTATGTTGGAGACACTATCGTGGTTGGCGACAGATTTTTCTTGAGCGCATACATGAATGATGGAGTCGATAGCGCCTGTTATCTTTACGAATATTCGACTCTTACTTTTGAATTGATCGAACGAGATTTCATCGCAGATAATTGTGTATTAGGTACGCTTGCTATCGACGAAGCTGGACAAACAGCAGCAATCATGTTTTATGACGATGTTGATTACTTTCCGCATCTTATGCTTTTTGACATTGAAGATGAAGAGATAATCAGCGAGATAGAAATAGACACAAGTGATTTCGGTGCTGTTTTTGCAATGGAAATGAACAAGGCCGGAACTTTTGTTTATGTGACTCACCAAAATGCTGTTGTTTCTTATTCGACTAGCGGGGCAATGTTGAGCATCGATGACTTATGGGAATACATGGACACGGGTGGCGGCAATATTCTTTTAAGCCCGGATCAAAATGAACTTTTTGTAGCGACAAATGGCCTGGGTTTTGTTCGTGCCGTGAATACTAACAACATAGAAGAGTGGACGATGCTTCCTATCGATGCAGATGATTCAACAATCGTTGTCAATGCCATGGCTGTCAATCCTGACGGCACGAAGTTGTTAGTGGTTGGTTATGATTCTGAATCAAACAAAATGTGGGAGTTCGATCTTGCAACGTATACGCTTACGAACACTACCCTTTTGACTCGCACCCCTGAATCTGTGTCAATCACCGAAGATGGTCTCAATTATATTGTTGGAGATAATTTTTCTAGCGGAATAATTTATTTTGGCCAATTAGGAACTAACGCCTATTCTAAAGAGATCGCAAAACTTGGCGCTAGTTACTACAACAACCGTTCGACGTTTCTAACACCTGCTGTTTCTGCTGAATCAAGCGCTACGGTCACTGGAATAAACGTTGCGGTGCGAAGCGCTTTAGGAACCATTCCAGAAACAGGAAATAATGCAGGTTATCTAAGTGCGACTGCTGGGGTGTTAATGGCTTTAGGAATGTTGTTTGTTGTTTTGGTTCGACGGTCGAAGCGATTTTCCATCTAAATCTTTTGTCGTCGACGGATCTTCAATGCCCAAAATGCGTAACATCCAAGAAGTGTCAAAATTGTGAACGAACTAACGATTCCTGGATGGGTAAAAGGCGAAATGTTTGAGTCCGGGGCCACTTGCATAGTTGCACTTGCCTGACCTTCTCTTTCGACTTGTGAACCAAGAACAGCTCGGTACTGATCAATACGCTCAAGTGTTTCAGGTTTGACTAGCTCTTCAACAGATTTCTGTGCATTATTTACGAACGCTAGAGATTGAAGATTCAACACCTCTGTCTTAGATTCATTTGATTTGAAATCTGGAGACGGCGTGCTACCTTCATCTTTATCATCTTCTAGTGAATCATCAAGCGGAACGTCGGTTGATGAACCTGGTTGAGTTCCCGAATAAATCGCTAAGTTATTTATTTCAAGAGCAAAGACGTCGCCTTGTGGGTCTTCTATCGCAGCTTCAAATGTCTCTGAGCCCACCTCATCATCTGCATACAACCCCGCACGAATCGTTGTTTGGTTATCAACTGGCGCAGACGAGATTAGAGGAATAGTAAATGAATGAGTTTCACCTGGAGCGATTCTTCCGGTTTGGAGCATACCTGCACAGACATACAAACTTCCAAGGTGGCGAGTGAAACTTGGTGGCAGATCCTGAGCTTGATGCGTCATATCCCAACAAAGATATGTTCCGCCATCCTCTGTCATGTCGGTGTAGCTAGTTGAAGTCCAGTCTTCACCGGATTCGGTAATACTAGGACCCGACAGACTCATACCGTCAGGCATGACAATGTATACATAGTAAGCCTCAGATTCATAGGCGCCACCATCTACATTTGAAGTGGTAAAAGTGTAATAAGAGTCTTGGTTTTGAACCAGACCTGGCTCATTTAACGTAATGTCGAGTTTGAGATCTGGCATTATCGGGCAAGTCTCAGTTGTAAACGTTGCATCATCACCATAGTAATGACCGATGTTTGTTTGGATAAATGCACGGTAGTGATATGTAGTTTCACACTCAAGGTCATAAATTTCCGTTGACTGAGTTCCAAGTTCATAATTGTATAGCCACGCAGAATTATTTTGATAGTTGGTATCTATACCTATGTTGAACCCTGCACTATAGATAGCTTCGCTTCCGGCATCTGTAATTGTCATTTCAAGAGTTGCTGAATCGTGCGAAACTTCGAGTACTGCATTTTCAAAAACCGGTTCTCTAAAACAACCTATACCACCATCGTTGATTGTCCAATTGAAAGTGTCAATAATGTATTGTCTTTCTTGCTCACTTGCACAAGCTCGAATGTTATAAGCCCCTAACGTGACATTCGATTTTAAGTTCTGTGTCGACCACCCTTGAAGTGTTGCATCGTATGTGCCTTGAGAAATGCCAGAATAGTCAAACATGCCAGACGCATTCGTTACGCTACTCATATCTAAATCACCAAGGTCGTGGTTGTATCTACTGTTCCATGCAAACATATTGCTCATATTGGTGACTTTGCTTGTAACCCAACCAGAAATATTCTGATGGAATGCATTCGCCCTAAAAAACATGCCGCTCATATTGGTGACATTGCGTACGTCCCAATCGGAGAGGTCTTGATCAAAGTCATACGCGTTTTGGAAAGTGATGCTCATATTTGTGACACTACCCACATTCCAGCCAGAAATATCTTGATTGAAAGTGCTCGCTTGCGTAAACATTCCAGACATGTTGGTGACTTTGCTTGTATCCCAACCAGAAATATCCTGGTTAAACGAACTTGCTCCGTTAAACATTCCAGACATATCTAAAACATTGCCAACTTCCCAACCTGAAATATCCTGATTAAACGAACTCGCCCCGAAAAACATTTCGCGCATGTTTGTGACTTTGCTGACATCCCAGCCTGAAATATCCTGATTAAATTCGTACGTTCTTAGGCCAAACATCCGGTACATACTTATAACGTTTCCGACTTCCCAATTGTCGAGTGGTTGATTAAATGCCTCTGCACCCCAAAAGGATGTGCTCATGTGGGTCACGTTGCTTACGTCCCAATGGTTGATATTGCTGTTGAAACGTATTGCTCCATTAAATATGCCATCCATTCTCGTCACCAGACTTAAGTCAGGTGCATCCGTTGCAGTGATCTGCATGTACTCTGCTCCGGAAAATGCCGAACTCATGTTTCGCCAACGAGTGTCACCCCACTGTTGCACTTCGAGAAGTTTGTTTCGATCGTGCTGAATGTTGAAATAGATTTGTGGGAACGTGCCATCGATGACGACGCTGTATGTACCTGCAGTAGAAAAATTACATGTGTAATTTCCTGTGAGTCCGACCTCATCAAAAGTTCCGTCATTATCGCAATCAACGCTGTAGTTATATCCGCCATTTGACGTTGGAATTGTAAATTGGTTTTCTGCACTCGTTCCAACATTATCGGTCTTGACCAACATCACAAACACGTCAGATCCATGCGGGCCGCCATATGCTCCCGGTGCGGCAGAAGGCGAAGAAGGATTAGCAAAAACAGCAGCAGGAAAAGACAGCATCGATATCACAACGACAAGCTGAAGAAGGACCTTTTTATGCATAGATTAAATGTCGGCGCGTAGTGCTTCAAACTTTATATCTTCTGCAAAAATCTCTAAAAATGGGCATTTTGGCCCAGAAGCACCACCCTGCTGCCGGGCAGGGGGACTATTTATCTAGGGGGTCTTTGCGTATATCACTAAGCTTTCGTGTGAGTCTTGCCTTGGAATCCATAAGCTCGTCATCATCATTGATAGGTGCCGTCGTGTGACGATCAAAAATCAAACTCGCGTTGATCTTCTTCATTGCTTTGCCATAACAAGCATTGCCGATGTGTGGAACAACAACAGCCACCACGGTGCCGACTACAACGACACCACCAACCACGACTACGAGCTCACCAGAGATAGATGCGCCAGACAGTTAATCGCTGGTGTCATCGCAAATATTTCTTCATTCGGTTTAAGACGTCACGAGCTAGATTAAATCGGCATTCAATATTCGTCGGTATTCGGGGGTATTCGGGGGTATTCGATGATACGACCTCTCAAAATGTATTAAACCTCGAACCAGAGTTCTCGAACTGGCTGACACCCACCTTTGAATTATGGATAATAAGAACACGCCCCCAAAACCTCGCGCATTGGTAGCCATGGTTGTTTTTCTTATTATTGAATCCTTAATTTGGTTATTGCTCTTTGCACCTCTGCTAGCCGACTTTACTGATAATTTCGTTTGGACCATAGCGTGTTTAGCGATTTCTTTAGTTCATATCGAAGCTTCGTGGGCATTAATTGCTAATAAGAGACATGCACGAATTGCGACTTTGATGACTACAAGCATGAATTGGGGTTTTGTAATTGCTTCAAGCTTGTTTGCAATTGCTTTATTAATTATGAACCCTTCAGATCTGGAACACAATCAAGTTTTCGGCCACTTCGGTACTCTTGTCTTAATTGCTATCTTTATAGCAATTCCATCCTTTGTTTTTGCAACCTCATACACGAACCTCCTATTACGCGAATCAAGTAAAAAATGGTTTAAAGAGACTGCATAAGGGCAGGCTCCGGAGGCGTATAGTCATTCAAAACGCCTTCAGTCATTCTGAACGAAGTGAAGAATCTCGAGAGAGCTCCTTACGAATATCGTTAATTTTTCTTGCAAGGCGAACTCGGGAATCCATGAAGGCTCGAAAGCCGTGATGCTCGTAGAATTTGGCAACATTTTCATCTAACGCATCGACAACAAAAATTCTGGCGGTTATCGTTTCTGTACTTAGCAACACAACGTTAAAAGCACTATGAAGTAGCTCGCTACCAAGCTTTTTGTTTTGTAGGTTTTTATGAAGAGCTAACTTTCCCAGCAGAATCGCTGGGACTTCGTCTGGTGAACCTCGCGCTATAGCCTTTGGTGCTTGCTCACGCTTTACCACACAAAGCGAAAGTGCAAAATAAGCAACTACAACGTTGTCGCCATTATGCCAAACATAAGCTGAAGCTGTCCCCCGCTTTTCCGAGTCAATTGAATGTTCAATTAACCAACTATCTAGAACGGGGACTCCGCAACTGAACTGACCGCAATCGTGATCTGTTGTCAATTTCTCAAGGATAAAGGCCATAGGCCTGTATGTTAGATCTTACCTACGACATATTTTCTTTTGCGTTTTGCAAGCTTGATTAGGTTCTCGTTTGGTTCATAGGCAGAATTTAAATACTTCTCTAGTTTGTCGAATTGTTCGTCAGTCAAGATGATGGTGTGTGGATTATTGATTACTTCTGTGGATGCTTCAATGAGGGACTTAATCATGAAGGCAGAAGATGTTGTATTTTCCAATGCTGCTGCGAACTCAATCAGCTCTTTAACTTCTGGTTCCATGCGGGCTTCTATGCGTGCCGTCTTAGCCATTTTTCGCTCACTTTCTTGTACGGCTATTGTACGGCAGTTAGCCGACATAAATCAAGAGTATTTTTAATAAGGGTTTGATCAGGAACTATGCCTGCAATATTTCAATCATCAACAACAAACTCGACATCATCATCAATAGGCGCTGTCTCATACCCATCGGCAATCAAGCTCGCGTTGATCTTGTCCATTGCTTTGCCATAATAAGCATTGCCAATGTGTGGAACAACAACAGTTTCGCAAAGACCTAAACCTTCGAGGATCACCTCGGGAGCATCAGCGGGATCATCGGCATCTTCGAAATATTTTAACGTTGGGCCCGCAACTATTGCTCCTGCCGATCCGCCGCCATAAACCATACCCTGCCGAACCAACTTAGTAATCACCTCGTCGGCGCCAGTGTTGCTAAGTATCCAGCGAAGATAGAAAGTGTTCCCTCCCCCGATGAAAATCGCATCCTTGCTATTCAGCTGTGATGTAAGACTTTTCTGATCACCGGCAAAGTCACGCAAGTCGACCAACTCGACCTCATACCCACACCTGATGATCGCTTCACGATTCGCAAGCTGAAAATCAGCCGGAACATCGCCATAAACATCTGCCGCATTTTCGATAAGTGCAAGCTTGATTTGTTCAGGCTCTTTACCGACAAGTTTGTTGAAGATCGGAGCTTGGTGCGGAGAGATCGCCATTGAGGAGAGGAAGAGTTTCATGTAATCACTTTAAGAGGTAGACCAAATGTAGACGAGGCAGGGCCATCTTTATGGATTTCAATCGCCAATTTTTGGAAGGTCATATGAGGTGAAAATACCTATTGGTTTTTCAGTTGGCTTCCCATGTTCAGTAATAAAAACGGCCAACAATCTTGACCTTTTGGCTAGATAAGAATCAAATATTTCTGCAATTTTAAATTCTGACTCTGCCTTGCCTACAAATTCATACGCTGCAGAAATATCTTTCTCTAATGGGTCATCGAGCCATTCGGAGAGGTCACTTATTTTACTTGCTTCGATGATTGTTGCATCACCGGCGTTATCAGCAAAGAACTTTAAAAGGCTGTACTCAGAAAGAATTTTTACTATTGCGCCATCTTCGTTAACTATTGGGCATACCGAGAACGAGTTCTCTTTCATGTGCATAAGTGTTGCTTTCAAATCATCATCCATTTTCATCTTATAAACATCAATTATCGAAACATGCAGACAATTTCGAGGATTTTGCAATCGCCTTAAAATATCTTCTGTTTTTTCAATCCACTTATCGTGGGGATCAGCTATTAATTCTTCCTCCCCCTGACTCTCATGTACAATTGCATTTCGCAATTCATTTATTGTGTACAATTCGTCAAAATGGCGATACAACAACACATCTCGCTGTTTTTTAACTCTTCCTAGTGCCCCTGCAAAAGTTCCTTTGCCTTTTTCAAAGCCGGCACGTTGTTGCAATTCCCTATCGAGAATATTGAAAACATTAATAAATTTAACTGCTTTTTCCATATTTAGATCCTAATGGAATGTATTATCAATAACTATGGCGAAGGTATACCACCGAACATCAAAAAGAGATGAAGAAGGCTTAGTTGTATTTGAAGGCACGTCAGAAGAATGCACTGAATGGGTCATAAATGAAAAAGATAGGGTTATCAACGGTTTTCTGAGCCATGAAACTAATTGCATTGTCGCTGCGGCGGAGTGTTTTGGATGCGACAAGAGTGAAGTCACAGAAGAAATGATGACATCAGATGAACTTGTTAACTTCATGAAGATTGATTACGAAAATTATTACCGCGTGGTTGAGAACTAAAAATCGCTAAACCTATTGACTCAACTTCATGACCGCACCTAATGCAATATCCGTCAGTCCCTTAACATTTTTTCTACAGGCCATTTCTGACGAAACCGATATGCCAAAGTAGCGAACGCAATCCCAGTTTCCTCACTTAACTGCTTCAAAGTCTTCTCCACCCCATCTATTTCAATTGTCATGATGTGACGACTCTGTGCCTTTGTTCCCCAAAAGCAATTTTCTTTGCCGTATCCTTTACCCCAGTCTCGCCTGCACAAAACATCGTGACCACTACCTTTTTCACCAGGTTGGCCCATATCGTGTTCAAAATCCTCATAATCTTTCCACTCAATTTCAACACCAGAGAGGTTCATGTTTTGCCATACCCAATAGGCAGGTTCGGCAGTCCAATTTCGTTTCTCGGCATCGACAGAACCATATTTTTTCAGACGGTATTCATGCCCCCGACAGAATTCTCCTCCGACAACGCGAGTTAGTTCATTACATCCTGCGTGGTTGCACATCTCTCGAGCAATACGCTCCTTGATACTGCCAATGTACAATACATCTTCCATAGGAAATCCAGCTTTTAATCTCTTGTAAATAACTGCTGTGGGAATTCCTAGCTTTTGAGACCAAAACGGGATGTCGCCAGACTCCCCGTTCCATTCCAAGATGCGGCCCGTGCCTTTTCGTCCACTTTTTCTAGCCATTTTTATTATTTCCCTGCTGTCTTTAATAACCGTGTTCATATTTTCTCCATCTTTAAACATCGCTGCCCTGAAGGTTTTCTTCGGGCGCTTCAAGCTCATATGCATCAATCGACGGCAATGCGCTATTAGTCATTCCCTGCAGGTCGCCATGCATTGCGAGAGTATTGTCGATTACCCCCCTAATCGCCTTTTCCTGTTTTGCCCATTTTTGGGCATACCAACGTTTTTCACGCTCGATCTCTTCTTGAAGAAATGTATATGATTCAACAATCGCTGAGACTCGATGTTTAAATTCTGGGCCGACCATGTATTGATAAAGCATTTCCATCTTCTCATCTTTGCCAACAGCCAAAGTGTTTGCAGCTGCAACTTCCATAAGCGTGCACCTAAGAGCATCAGCCAGCCTTGTTGCTATAGATGGCTTTGCCAACCAAACACCTGGTTCGATTTGTAGAAATTCTTCTACACCTTCGGGGAGTTGAGTGGACACAATTACTCCGACATGCGCATTTGCTTCGCGTAAATCTTGTTTGAACTTGGCAACCCACGGTGCCTTCCATGCACCATTCTTGGTCTCCCAAAGAATCAAGCCGCATGGTGTGCCCTGAATAGTTCGAACATGTTGTTTTATGTCCGCACCACGAACGCCTTTTTTAACCTCTTCAATTTCATCATGAGGAAACTCCGACTTAAGTTTTTCTTCTAGATCAAGTTCAAGCACTTCACCTTGAGTCTGTTGCGAACCTTGATTCAATTTACGCAGTAAATCTTCATTTGATTTTCTTGCTTCGTCAAGCTGCTTATCCTTTTCAGCCATTTTAAGCCTTTGCACTTCCGATGCTTCCTTAAGCGCTTCTTCACGAATCTTGTCTTCTTCAGATGCAAGTTTCTTTTGCATCTCAAGTTCTGCAGACTTTTCAGCTTTTCGACTTTCGCGAAGTTCTTTAGTAAGTTCAGTCAATTGACTTCGTAGCTCTTTGCTTTCTTCGGCCGCCTGAACAGCATCGGCTTCGAGCTTCTCCATTTGGATTGCTAACTTTTTCTCAGCATCTTCTTTTGCTTTAGTCGCTATGGAATCAGCGGTCTTTTTATTCTCTTCTTCGAGAGTTTTCTTCAAGGCGTCCAAATCAGCTTGATGTTTTGCACTAGCGTTTGCGAGCACTGTCTTTTCTATATCACGCGTAAGTGCTTGGGTTATTTCTATTTCTGTGCCGCATGCTGGGCATTCAATTGTTGACATTGTCATATTTTTCCGTTCCCTCGTTCACTTCTATTTGAAGTATGTGTTTACAAAGTGCATTGTATAACGAGGGTACGACAAAAACGTTTAAACCGGAAATAACGAACATGCGTTCTAGTACTTTTTAGAGACATAATTGAAGGACGCAGCAAGATCAACATTGAGGAGAGGAAGTGATTCGTTAAACCTCTAAGTAATTATTTAGTTCTCGCGTAGCCAAGGTGCGAGCACCTCGACAAAACGGTTAGTGGAATCACATTGCCAATTGATAATTTCGCTTAGCTGTTCTTCGTTATCACCTTTGATTAGCTCAATGTAGTCTGCTTCTCTCAACAGTTGAATTCTGCATGATGATCCATTTCGAGAAGACGCGCTATCGAGCCAAACAAGTTCTTGCCCAACTGCTTGCTCGATCACTTCGCGCTGATCATAAATCGAATTGTAAAGTTCCTCGTTTCTTAAGATATACAGCTCACAACCAATCTTCTTTTCTTTTTTGAGAATTAGCGCTGCGACACCACGTTTGCCGCCCTTAATATAGATGTTGCAATAGTGTTGCGGATATACCTCAGAAATTTTTGATACCAAATCTAACTTTTTGTCTCGATATATCTCAGTAAATTTTTCCCAGTATCTGAGCTGAGTATTGCCTGTTTCACTTTTATCTGCTCCCCCATAACGACTCACCTTCGTAACTTCATTAGGTCGAGCAATAACATTGAAATCGAGCGCTTCCGAACCGTTAATATTCAAAACTCTCAATTGCACGAGAAAGAAATTCATATCTTCAGAAGTAATATCATTTAGCCAGTTAACCGCCTGAACATGTTCAGGTTGTACCTGAGGCACGACCCAAACCATAGAGCGAGCACCCTTATCTGCAGCATAAGTAATAATTTTGCCCAGGTGATCGTGGTTTGTAGCCTCTAATTGGTTTTCAATTATCACTAGTTCATCATCTTGATCAACCGCAAGGATGTCTATGCGGTAACGCCCTGCACTGACTTCTGTTCCCTCGAGCTTGAGCTCCATATCAACTGCCTCAGCAAGTTTGGAAAGATTCTCAGCTTCGGCCAACCAGTTGGTGAAATCATGAGCTTCATGTTTCCATCTTGCTCTTAAGTCGATTTCTTGTAGTTCATGGAACTCATGTGTGAATGACGTCATTTCTTACCCCTTAATTGAAATCACCGGTGTCAGGAGTTAACCAACTTCATTAGCTCCGAATAGGAATCAGCTACTCCGTACCAAATCGATTCTGTACTGATTGCAGCGAAATGTCGCCGGGCACATTCGATCTTCGCATTTTCTACTCCTTTAAGTTGGAGTTCGTTTGGATCACCTTTAGTCTCAGCAACAAAATATATATGCTTAACTGATCCTTCTTTAAAAACAATTGCCCAGTCAGGGTTGTATTTACCCATAGGCGTATTGATGTAGAAGCCACTCGGTAGTTTTACATAAAGTTCGACAGCGTCTTGCTTGTCCATATCTTCGGCAAATTGCTTTTCAATCTTCGAGTCATAGCGCACTTTGTCGAACAGGTGTTTCCTTGCATCGGCAACATTCTTACCATATTCTCCACCAATGGTTGAGTCGACGAAAATCTCATCGGCCGTCCACGATTGGTCGATTTTATCGTAGGTTATGTGTTCAATAATTGTGCTGGCTTTTTGCTCGTCAATTAACTTAATTGCTTCCCTAATAAATTCTTCAGGATTTGCAGCAAACAATTTAAACTTGTCTGGTTCAATTTTATATAAAATTTCAGCTACGGCTTTGCGAGTTAAGTTTGTTGGTGTAGCAATTTCACCCAAGAGGTCAAAAGTGACATTCTTGGAAGCAAGTTCTTCCAGAACCACTTCCTTACCAATTAATTCTTTCATTTCAGGTGTATCTTGTTTTGTAACCTTCAGATAACCTTCATTTATGACAATTTTTGTTTTCGAAACACGCAAGTTACGATTAATACTATTGACACACGATTCAATTAACTTTGATTCGTCAAATGCAACCGTGTAATAGGTTTTAGCATTAATTTTTTCCCACAACTCTTTGAACTCTTTGCTTGCAAACTTCTCTTGATCCAAGTTAAGTGTCGTCTTATTGCGTGCATCAGATACGATTGGATTTTTCTTAGGGTCGTATACTGACTCTAGAAGTTGCAAGATGTTGGTCGTAAATGGTTTCAGGCTCTCGTCTGCAGTGCCAAGGACTTCCTCAATTTTATCTATTCTGAGCTCAGCCCCCAGACCATGATACTCATCGGTTAACTGGCCTTCTTTCACAAGGCCTGCAGTCTCAAGTGCTATAAACACGCGAGCAGCTTTACTAGAGTCAAGCTCTAGTTCATTACCACTGGCATCAACCAACGTCTGGCCATCAAATAAGGTTGGAGAAACTTCTTTAGGTCGATTCTTGATGACTTCATAGAATTCATCCTGGAGAGCTTTTGCAAACTCCTCATAGCTTTCATTAGCGATAACAGTCAGTGCGTTCACATCATGCACGCTATGCACACCAAGCGCTTCTGCATCCATTCTTTCGCCATCTTTATTCACACACAACCGCAACCCGCGCCCGATTTCTTGTCGCTTCTTTATTTCACCACTGCTCATGCGAAGAGTGCAGATTTGAAAAACATTTGGGTTGTCCCATCCTTCACGTAACGCAGAGTGGCTAAAGATAAAACGGACTGGTTCGTCATTGCTTAAGAGACGTTCCTTGTTTTTCATAATAAGGTCGTAGGCATCTACATCAGCAGATTCGCTCTCCCCACGTTTCACTTCGCTATCTACAAGACGGCCTTTTTTATCTATAGAGAAATAGCCCGCGTGAATTTGTTGTGGGTCATCTCGTTCAAGGAATTTCCGATAGTCAAGATCTTCCTCTAGTGGAAGTTGATCGAAAAATGTTTTAGTTGCTTGCCTGTATTCGGTTTCGAATATTTCGGCATATTCCCCTTTTTGTTCGCCGTTGTCGTCATAATATTTATACTTGGAAACTTCATCAATGAAGAATAGTGATAAGACTTTTATTCCTTTTTTAAATAATTCGTATTCTTTTTCTAGGTGGCTAAAAATAGTTTCGCGAATTTGAATGCGCCGGACATCTGCTTCACTCGTCTCACCGACAGCTTGCCCAACCTTAATTTTCATGCCACTCGTAAATTCTACAAAACCATCGCGATTATTTATATTTGAAATTGCATACCCATCACGGTACGCTTCAATCTCGCCTGAGTGGTCATATATATTGTCGCCGTGGCCAAACGTTTTAACTTTCTTACTAATTCCAGAGCCAGTTTTAGTCAAACAATCGAACTCAATTGTTGCAGATGGGCTTTTGTTTGGGTACACGTTTATTCGTTGAAGGTAGAGGTACCCATTTGTCGCAGTAGAACCGACGATTGTTACGCCTTTTACGGTGATTTTCTTTACAAGTTGTTGCTGATAAGCATCTACAGCATCGAGCCGGTAAACCATATTGAAATTCTCTCGGTGTGTCGCGGAGTAGTTGATGTAGAAGAGCGGGTTAAATTTTCCGATGCTATCTCGAGCTACATTTTTCTTCCCTGCCTCACCAATAACACTCTGAGGTTCATCAATAATGACAATAGGATTTACAGCCGCTATTACATCGATCGGGCGCCGTGAGCGAAAACCGTCGAGTTTCATATATATTCGACGGGCATCTTTTCCTTTAGCGTTGAATGCTTGGGTATTAATTATCATGACATTTATTCCAGGGTCATCAGCAAACTGTTCAAGTTCATTCAACCGAGAACTGTTATAAACAAAATATCTGCAAGCTTTTCCGTATTCTTCCTTAAAGTGGTCGGTGGTTATTTGAAAGGATTTCAAGACACCTTCACGGATCGCAATGCTAGGCACAACAATAATGAACTTGCTCCACCCATACTTCGCATTCATTTCATACATAGTCTTTATATATGTATATGTTTTTCCAGTACCTGTTTCCATCTCGATACTAAATACTGGTCTAGTTACTTTTTGCTTATGACCATCGTCTAGTTCGACATTGCTAGTGAGCAACTCAATCTTGTTATTTGGAACAATCTTTTGTGCTTTTTGAACTTCACGAAGATTGTTAAGTAAATCTTCATCTCTTAAGTGGATTTCTTCGTTGCCCCAACCGTCGCTAATCATTCTTGGCTCATTGCCAGTTTTGTCTTCGCCTTGGTCTACAAGGTACGAGCGGCGCTTGTTTGGTTGCCCGGAGAATATATCGCAAGTGGCATTTGTTGCATCTTCTTGGAATTTTTGGTGTTTAAATCGGAGTCTCACTATTTAGATCACTTTCACTTTTGTATCTGGGCTAATGATTCGAAAATGTTCAGACAAGTTTACTTTTGCTTGACTGTCAGCAAACGAGGAATCTTTGAAAACCGCAGTGATCGGCTTCAACGCAGCAATCTCCTTGATAGTTTCTTCCGAAACACTCTCAGCGAAGCATGCAACAAGACCAGATGCTTCACTGAAATAGTCATACAAATAAACAGAGCTTCCAGACAAATCGCGAGTTTCAATCGGCCGGTTCAATTCCAACGCAGAAGCAGTTAATACGCCAAAAAGTAGATCAAGATCCGTTCGATCATCCTTAACATTATCTACAGTATCCATAACTAACTGCTGGTTAGTTTCAGACGCTGTTTTATATACTTCCTTATAGTTCGTATCTGCAATAGTAAGCGAGCGAAAACCATAATCCACTTTCGCATCAGGATGTTCTTTCGCTATTTTTTCCCCGGCACGCCGTATCCGCTCACGAGCAATATCGGGAATAGATTTATAACCTGCCTTAAACGCTTCAGAACCTTTATCAGTCTCTTCAGGCAACTGGACCATAATCCACTTACGACTACCACCATCTTCGGCGTTGAGCTGCATAACTGCATGCGCCGTTGAACTTGAACCAGCGAAGAAATCCAATACTATATAGTTATGCTCCTTTATGATCGAAGCTAAATACTTCACCAGAGAAACTGGCTTTGGGTAATCGAAAATTTTACCTGTTCCAAATAACTCAATAATATCTGAAGACCCATCATTATTAGAACCCAGCTTAAAGTCTAAAGTTCTTGGTTTTTTCCCTTCCAAATTTAGGTATTGCTTGAACTGCACACTCCAACCATGCGCATTTTTTTCTAATCTGACAATTCCTTCTTCGAGATCTTTTTGGTAACGTGCTTTTGACCGTCTCCAGCGTTTATTAATTACTACTCCATCAGGCATAATTAGATCATAAATAAGAGAGTCATTTTCACCTGACGCTAGACCCGGGCGTGCGTATGTGTCCCAAAAAAATCTACCAAATTCATCTTTATGTTTGTACCTTTCAAGATATTTAGACTCATGAGAAGAGTAAAAAGCATCAAGATTAACTTCATTACGAGCATAAACTAATAAATAGTCATGCTCCTTAACTATGTGGGAACTATCAGAACCGCCACCTATTTTTGACTTCCTAAGCACAGTTGCAATGAAATTATCTTCGCCAAATACTTCATCACACATTTTCCGCAACGAAGAATGTTCGTTGTCATCAATGGATATGAAGATCACGCCATCATCTAGAAGCAAGTTACGTGCTAGCTTGAGCCGTGGGTACATCATGCTCAGCCAGTCACTATGGTATCTACCGTTGCTTTTTTCGTTTTTTCTGAATTGGATGTTACCTTCGTCATCTTTATATTCCGTAGCTTCGTCATAATCTTCGACGGCGGCTTTGAAATTATCGTGATATACAAAATCTTTACCAGTGTTGTATGGCGGGTCGATATAAATCATTTTTACTTTTCCAAGATAACTTTCCTGGAGAAGTTTTAGAGCATCAAGATTGTCGCCTTCAATAAAAAGATTCTCTGTCGTTTCCCAATCTTTACTCGCCTCAACATTCGGCTGAAATGTTTTATTGATCGGCGCACCAGCCTCAATCACTGCTTTCCTTTTACCTACCCAAGTGAAATCATAAGCTTCATCTTTATCATCTAGCCTGTCTAAAGTCTCGCCCAAACTCTCAAAAAAATCACGACTACCACGCCAATCAACCTTATCCAAATCAATTTTCTCAATAACATCATCCATTACTTAGATCACTTTCACTTTTGTATCTGGGCTTATGATTCGGAAGTGTTCCGATAGGTTTACTTTTGCTTGACTATCAGAAAACGAAGAATCTTTAAAAACTGCAGTGATCGGCTTCAACGCAGCAATTTCCTTGATAGTTTCTTCCGAAACACTTTCGGCGAAACAAGCAACAAGACCAGAAACCTCGCCAAAATAATCGTACAGATAGACAGTGCTACCAGATATTTCGCGAGTTTCTATTGGCCGATTCAATTCCAAAGCAGAAGCAGTTAAGACACCAAAAAGTAAATCAAGATCCGTTCGATCATCTTTCACATTATCTACAGTTTCCATAACCAACTGCTGATTAATCTCCGAAGCCGATTTATAGACATCCTTATAGTTCGTATCAGCAATAGTCAATGCGCGAAAACCATAATCAACTTTCGCATCTGGATGTTCTTTAGCTATTTTTTCTCCAGCACGACGAATACGCTCACGAGAAATCTCTGGGATAGTTTCATAGCCTGCTTCAAATGCCGCATTGCTTTCCTTAAGTGGAACTTTTTTTCCATTTCTAATTTGAAAAGTGTCCTCAGGAAGCTGAACCATGACCCACTTGCGGCCAAAGTCATCTTCCGCATTTAGTTGCATGACGGCGTGAGCTGTAGAGGCGGAACCTGCAAAAAAATCAAGCACGATTGCCTCTGGCATTGAATTCGTAGCTGAATTAATTAAATATCTAAGCAAAGACACTGGCTTGGGGTGGTTAAATACCGGAGAACCAAATAACGACTTAATCTCAGCATTGCCCGCCAGGACATCTCCAACGGCATCCTTTGGGATAAGTGTCGTTGGCGCTAACTGGCCTGTTTCAACTTTCTTTGAATATGGGACGAAGCCCTCACCTTTTATAACAATTTTTGTCCCATTGGAAACTTGATCTTCCAAATACCCCTGCGACCAAATGACTCTCCCTGTAAGTGAAAAAGGTAACGTTGGGCGGCCATCCTTTATTTCAACCTGATCTTCAAGTTTATATCCAGATTTTTTGATCCCATTTTCATAAACACCATCAGGCAATACAATTTCAACCCAATCGGGCATAAAGCGCAAAGTTGATTCCTTCATTGAAGATTTCGTTAATGAGGGCAACCCCTCCGTTGCTTTCTGTGCACCGACCAATGAACCTAAACTGCCCTTATCCCGGGCAAAACATAATACATGCTGAGCATTTTCTCTTTCGAGTTGCGAACTATTATCAGGTCTAAAATTACTTTCCCAAATATAGTTCTCAACTAAGTTTTCCTCACCAAAAATTTCGTCACACAGTTTCTTTAGATTTGCTTGTTCATTATCATCGATAGAAATAAAAATCACGCCATCTTCAGTTAACAAGTTTCGGGCGAGTTTGAGGCGTGGGTACATCATGCTCAACCAATCACTATGGTACCGCCCATTACTTTTTTCATTCTTTTTATATTGGATATTGCCTACATCATCTTTATATTCAGTTTCTTCGTCATAATCTTCTACGTTGGCTTTGAAGTTATCGCGGTAAACAAAATCTTTACCTGTATTATATGGAGGATCGATGTAGATCATCTTTACTTTTCCAAGATAACTTTCCTGGAGAAGCTTCAGCGCATCAAGATTGTCTCCCTCAATAAATAGATTCTCGGTAGTTTCCCAATCTTTACTAGCCTCAACATTCGGTCGGAATGTTTTATTAATTGGTGCACCAGCCTCAATTACGGCTTTTCTTTTACCCACCCAAGTGAAATCATAAGCTTCATCTTTATCATCAAGCCTGTCTAAAGTCTCGCCCAGACTCTCAAAAAATTCACGACTACCCCGCCAATCAACCTTATCCAAATCGATTTTCTCTATTGTTGTTTCCCCAGCCATTTTCCCTCATTCCCGCTATACAGAATAGCTCAAACTAGTTTTAAAATTTCTACAGTCCATTCAATTTTTCCTCTAACGCGAATCGCTGCCTAGCTAGCTCCTGTTTTTTACCTATAGAAGGTTCTGCACGCATTTTCTTGTTCAACGCTTCAATTTGAGATTTTAATGATTTCTTAACCTTAATAACTTCGATTGCAGATTTAGTATCTGTTTGTTCGGTCGTATGCAATTCCGGTTCAATTTGAAAAATATAGTTTTTGTAAATTTCATCTACCGAACGTCCTTTTAACTCAAGATTCAGTTTTTGTTGCCACCCAGTATCAAAATAGATATCAACCTTCATAGTGTCAGCGACTTTTAAAGATGCTTCCTTGTGTGCAATAACTGCTTTTTGTTCATCGGATTTATATGCAATAAATAAAATGGGGTAAGGAATACAAGAATCGATATGCTTCAATACACTCAAACTAATGTCTGCACCTTTAAGATAGATATCGAATACTTGCAATTCTTGGTATTCACTCGCAGCAATATTTAGAGTTTCAGGCGAAATCTTATTGGTCCAGATAATTTTTTCTATTTCGTCCGTAAATTGCTTCCGCAATTTTGAGTTCATTCTTGTTTTGCTATAGAACTTCTCTTTTGCCAGAAAGCGGTTCACTTTAGTTGAAGCTGGCAGATCGATCATTTCACCAACAAAAAGTTAATCAATTCGAAATCGTCCAATCCTTTTATATCACCAGCGAGCGCTGTAGTGCCACCACCGCTGAACAAACTATCTGTATCAGCTTCCTCTTTCGTGATAATCATCGATTGGATAGCTTTTGTTAAGAGCCCTGTATATTTGCTCATGTCTTTGCCGTCCTGTGTTTCACTCTTAAATTGCGTAACCAGTTCGACAATTGGTTCATCTTGGCCCTTAGAAAGGAAACGCAACTTATCGAGTAATTGTTTAGGTTGGAGGTGGTTAACGACTACTTCACCGTCATCAGATACAAAGACAAGATAGAAAGGATGAAGTCTATTCTGCCTATCGATGTTTACATCGCTATTGATATTTTTCAACACGAAAATCACACCTCGAGGAGTGTCGTCAGTAGTTCGCGCAAGCGCATGAACACCATACGGCATAGAATCAGCATCGCCATATTTTTTCAGTAGTTCCTGCAAGTCAAGGTGAAATTCATTTAATCCCAAATCCATAATTGAAACACCGCTATTCATGTCTTCAATATCTACAACTTCATCTTGAATTTTTTCAAGTTGATTTTTGCGGTACTCAAGTTCAGCATTATCTCCGACATCGATTGGGTTATCGCTGCCTGTGGCAGAGAGGTTAACGATCTTCATGCGGCCTTCCACGCGGGCTTTAAGATTAATGTATTCGTCCAGCGAAATATTTGGCCAAAAGTTAGTCAGCTGAATCTTTTCATTCACTGAACCAATACGATCGATACGACCAAAGCGCTGAATAATGCGTACAGGATTCCAATGGATATCGTAATTTATGAGATAGTCACAGTCTTGAAGGTTTTGACCTTCCGATATACAGTCGGTTGCAATGAGAATGTCTAAGTCGCCCGGGTTTTTATCAAAAAGTGCATCGCGGTTCTTGGATAGCGGCGAGAAGCATGTCAGGATTTCGTTGAAATCAGCGTGAATTTCTGGGGCTGTGGATCGCGGGTTGTGTGAACCCGTAACTAACGCTGAATTAATTCCGTATTCTTCTTTTATCCTGTCGGATAGCGAATCGTAAAGGTAATCTGCGGTGTCGGCAAACGCGGTGAAAATAAGTACCTTTTTATTGTCTCTATTTATAGGGTTCGAAATCTTCTCAGCAAGTACTTCTATTAGTCGCTCGAGTTTGAGGTCGTGTTCAGCGACAACTGGGGCAATGAGTGAAAGTAGGTTATTTAGAGTGTTTTTATCCTCCTCTAATTTGGCCCGCCAACTGACATAGTCAATATCTTCGACTGCAATCTTGAATTTCTTACCTACGTATTCGGTGTTTCCATCTTCCGCATCAAGGTCGGTCGAATCTATCTGTTCAATATCGAGGTCTTCTCCACCGCTCTGTTCGAAACGCGCGATGCTACCAATGGCTGAATCAATAAGATCATAGACCCTTTGAGCTGTAAGGCGGAAAGCATATATAGAACTTTCAAGCCGCTTAAGGAGATTTACAGTCATTAGAACGTTTCGGCCTTCTTCTCGGTTTTCCCAAGATCGGCCTTGGATTGACGAAAGGTCGACATACTTACCAAGTTTTGAAGCATGCACATATTTCAGAGGTGTGTAGATATCTAAGTTGAGAGAGTCGATAAAAAGGAAAATCTGATTAAAATCGACACCTTCGATATCGGTAAGGTCGGGTCGGTGACTTATCGGCTTTAATCTTTCAGGGAATTTACCTAATGTTGAGTCGGCATAATATTTTTCGATGTGCTTTCGTGAACGTGCGATTGTGACACTATCCAATAGTTCGAAGAAATCAAAGTGAAGCATCCCAAGTAGATTCGTGGTTGTTCTTTCGACTGGTTCAAGCCCTACCCAGGTTTTAAATGCAGCATCTGCATCACGGAATATTTTGTCTATCGGGTTATTCGTATTGAGGCTCTCATCAAAGCCCGCGCTATTACCTTCTGCCGCCAACATCAGTTGGTTCTTCAGATCTGCAAAATTTGTATTAACTGGCGTAGCGGAGAGCATCAGTACTTTTGTTTTTACCCCTTGCTTTATGACCATATTCATTAATTTTTGGTAGCGGTTTTCGTAGTCTTCATCTTTTCCATTGGTATTTCTCTCGCCATTGCGGAAGTTATGTGATTCATCAATGACAATAAGGTCGTAATTGGACCAATTAATATTTCGAAGATCAATCCCATTACTCTGACCGCGTTCACGGCTTAAATCCGTATGATATAAAACGTCATACCGGAGCCGGTCACCAGCTATAGGGTTATTTTTATAGTTATGCTTGAAAGTATTCCAGTTATCGCTCAAGCGCTTCGGGCATAAAACCAAAACGCTTTTATTGCGCGATTCATAGTATTTGATTACGCCAAGAGCGGAAAAAGTTTTACCAAGCCCAACAGAATCTGCCAATATGCATCCATTGTGGCGTTCAAGTTTGGCAATGCACCCTGTAACTGCGTCCTTTTGAAAACTGTATAACTTATTCCAGATATAAGATTCTTTGTACCCAGTCGCTTCATTAGGTAAAAAGTCTGCACTTAAGTCTTCGAGAAATTCACTAAAGATATTGTAAAGCGCCAAGAAATAGATGAGCTCTGGAGAGTTTTCTTTATAAGCCGCCGTAATGTTTTCGAGTACTGCTTCAGTTACGTCCGCCAACTTCTCCTTTTCATCCCATACAGAATCGAAAGTCTCAATAAACTGCTTGGATGCAGGAGCAAATATTTTCGTTGTAACCGAATATGCGCTATTTCCTCTGTCAGCTCCAAGGTCCGCAGTGGTGAAATTATTAAATGGCACATACGCAGCTTGTTCATTACCAGTTCGAACTGCCATAAACGGAGACATTTGCTGACCTGAAATATTGGATTTAAAAGTCACCTTTGAACGAATCCAGTCAGCGCATTCCTTAGCTATTGCCTGTTGGTTCAGTTCATTGCGAAGCTTAATTTCAAAATCAGTCCCAAACAACGAGCGTTCTGCATTAAGCCTGGGAATATAAAACTCACGTGACTCACGAGGGGCTTTCTCTTTAGTGAATACCTCGCCAGTAAAGAGAAAATTAAGTTCTTCGATCTGGTCAAGTTCTTTCTTCAGGAGTTGATACGCATAAATTGAGAAACTCGCAGCCGCAATATCGATCCTGCTACCTGATTGGATCGTTGTCGTAATATCATCAATCACTCGATCTTTAATGTTGTCAAAGAACTGCGGCGGGGAATCAGACATGCCTACTAATATACCTGCTTTAGGCTAGATTCGCAGGTTTGACCACAAGAGTAGACATGTGGATTTGCACACCGAATGTCACTTCAACGCAATCCTCAACTCTTTTACCCGTTCTTTATCCACCGAATACCAGATCCATACTCCTCGGCGTTCGCGTTGCAAGAGCCCGGCATCGAAAAGAACTTTTAGGTGGTGACTGATTGTCGGCTGAGATTTCTTTAATGGGCCGGCTAATTCGCATCCGCATACTTCTCCGTCTTCACTGGAAGCGATTAAGTTGAAAAGCCGCAAACGCACAGGGTCGGCTAGAGCTGCGAATCCGTCAGTTAGTTCGGTGGCGAATTTTTCAGATATTGGTTCGGCAATAACCGAGCAACAATCGTTGCCTATAACGGGCAGTCGCTTTTTCGCTTGTTTAGTGGGCATATCTATATATTGACAGATATCGATATAACAAATTTCGGAGGAAACCATGTCACGCGTACAACTCGCACTTAATGTATCTAATATCGACAACGCAGTAGAGTTTTACTCGAAACTCTTTAACGCAACACCTGCGAAAAGAAAACCAGGATATGCGAACTTTGCTATTGCCAAACCCCCGCTCAAGCTAGTGCTAATAGAAAACACCGACACGGGCGCGCCTGGAACATTGAACCATCTCGGCGTAGAAGTAGAGAGCACCGATGAAGTATCAAGTGCGCAAACTCGACTTAACGACACAGGTTTGGAAACCGAAGTCGAAGATAACGTGACATGTTGCTATGCCGTTCAAGACAAAGTCTGGGCTGCTGACGGCGACAAGGTTCCATGGGAGATATATACAGTCAAAGATGATGCCGAAGAGATGCATGGGACTGGTGGTGAGGTTCCTGGTTTGAAAATGCTGGCCGACGAAGGCGTGTGCTGTGGAACTGGCTCGGGCGAAAGCGCTTGTTGTTGATAGACCATCGAACTTTACTATTCGTGGACAGATTCCTCACCAAAAGGTAGACACCTCTCTGTTACGTGTTCGGTTTTAAGTTAGCTGAGCATTTGCGCAAATTTTGCTACACCAATAAAATGACAGCTTCGAAACCAACAAGGACGTCTATGTCAGATCAAAGCACCACAACGGAAGCTGCTCAACTAGTAGAACAAGGCTATTTGGATCTATCCCCAGAAGAAATGATCACCTATCCGAATCATTTTTATGTAGCCGACGTTTTGAATCACCTTGTTAAGTCCGGCGACATGAACGCCGTCATCGCATTTGCCGACAAGGTGGCTGGGCTAGGAACATGGGAAATATTTAAGTTAGAAGGCCGATCTCAAATGCTGGCTCAGATCAGGGAACATGCTGCGGGAAGCTACTACGAAATTCTTACAGAAATTTTCACAAAAACCTATGCAGGTGACTCCTATAGCCCGTTAAGTGTAATGTCGGACCTCCAGCAAATGCCTGTTACAGCAGATTTACTTCGTCCACTTGGTGAAGACAAAACAGCTCTAGCCCTTGTTCATGCAGAAATTGCCCGCAATATTCAAGATAAGATTTCACAGTTCACACAAACACAGGCAAACTCGCCAATCAAATCAGCGTTAGTAGAAGAAGTTCAATCTCGAGATGTGCTAGCCATTACAGAAAATGATATGCGACTATTTTCCGCTGTTGCACAGATCGACGATATGCATGGTGCCCGTAGCTCAGTCGATGCAATCGAAGATGCTGTAAGGACAAGTGTTGACAGATTCGCATCAATCATGGACCGATCACATTTACACTTCGGCCCAGCGCCAGCCGGCCCATTTATCGAAGAACCCGGCGACTTCTAGAACAAAGAAATCCGTTTACCGAGGTTTTCCAATGAGGGAACCGAATATATGGACGAGGGCATCAAGCGAATCATCACAAGAAATATCATTGGTCGTTGGTGGCTCGGTTGCAGCTGTAACTTCTGTTGTACCCGCACCTAGCGCAGCGGGAACTTTAGCTGTTACTGGTGATTCAACATTTCCAAAAGTTCAATTTGGTTTAGCTTTGCTAGTTCTAGGGGCTGGGATAACAATTGCTACAACGAGAAAACGATTGAGGTTCTTCTAAAGAGCTAGCTCTTTGCAAATTGATAGCTATCAACGTCTAGAGTGTGAATTCTTGGTGCGCTCAATTCTCTTCGCCTATTGAAGAGTTCAAGTGTCTCTTTTACGCTCGGCAGAATTTTTTCGCGCATCTTGTCTGCCAACTCGCCTTCACGAGGAGCACCCGCTTGCATGTAGAGTTCAATAGTTTTCAAGTGTGCAGCCAATGCACGTTTTTCGACCAACATAAAGTTCTGTTCTTCGACAACGGTTATGGCCGGGTGATATTGCTTCTCCCATTTTCGCTTTCCAGAACCCGACTTTAATTGGACATACACTGGGCATGTATCCTGAGCAAAAATTGAAATATCAAACGAGCGTCTATGGCTAAGCCCGCTACCCAAAGTTGGAAAGTCTTCTCTTGCTGAAGCAACTTTGATACCTAGTCCTTCCTCTGCATTTAAATGAGCAAGAATTCTCATATCCAAATACCACACCACCTCGTGCACCATCCCCTTTAGTTCCGCTTTGCTCACGTTAGGTTGGTTAGGGTCGGCACGACTTTCACCATTTGAAAGAACAAGTTTGTCTAAGAATTCGCTAGCTGAAGAAGTCACAGCAGTAAGTGACATTACGCTATCAACGTCTGGCAGTTGAGCAAATCCTCCAGTACTAGAAGCCTGGATCAATTGCATTTGCAATAAAACCATGGCTTGCTGGTTGGTAAAGCCTTCAAGTTCGCGGTGAGTTTTTTCGGGCCTAGAAATATCGTGCGCCAATGTTCCAATGAATAGAGATGCAATCAGCTGGCGTTCGCCAAACTGTAACTGTTGTCTTATTGAAATATGATTTAGTTTACGGACAAAAGCGACGGCTTGATCTCCTTCGTTTTGTACCGCTCTTTTGAAATCGGGCGCCTGATCGTTAACAACAGCTTTAGTTCTATTGGCGAAATACACGTCTATTTCTTGAGCAAGCAATATCGCGTCGAGTTGAGATTGGGTTAATGCGCCAGATCGAACATGACTAAAAATTGCAGCAGTAAAGAAGTGTTCAGGTATGTAAGTTTGGGGGTCGTTTACGAAATCTTCAATAGGTATTCCACTTAGCTGTATTTGCGGAAGTTTTGAAATGTATTCTTTTACAAACTGTGATCTCCAGTCGAGAGGATAGTTGTGGTAGCTATCTGGCAATAAAGCTCGTGCATAAATATCGTTCACTAAACGCTCAACAGCATAAGCATAAACACATTGCCTTATCATAGAAAAACCAACGAGTGAAGCACCCGCCTGGTCTGCCAAATTATAGCGATTGGTAACGTCACCAATCATTAGCCGGTGTGATTCGTTCAGCGGATCTGCATTTAAAAACCAGTCTCTAACTTGTAGCGTTGATGGTCGAGAAAAAGCAATATCGAGAATATCTGTATCACGAGACGAGCGAACTGTTGCTAATAGATCTAAATGTAGATCTCGGACTAAGGGTGCATGCGGTTTCTTGAGTTGATCTTGCAGATAAGGAGCGAAGGAATCGTGCGAAACATTATCTGACTCGCGAACGAGATCTACTAATCCTTGCTGTTGGGCAAAAACATCATCGTCTCCAACTCGCATAGAATAATATTTGAAAACATCCATGATTGAAGAAGGATTGAACCCGCGCAACATTAAATGTTGAACAACAGGTTGCCGTTCTAGGGGAAGAGTAAGTGAACCAGTTCTGGAATGGATGTAAGCAGAGTATCCATTTGGCATTCCTTGGCCAGGTAAGTCGGCACCAAAACCAGCACCTCCGATATCTCTGATTCCCGACATGATCCCTCCCTGGAAACAACCATTTTACTTTATGCACCTTTTAAGCGCAATTGTCTCTCCTATCCCATTGGTGGTAAAATATAGTATTAGCTCAAAGGATTGATATGACTGACCAAACGGACTCTTCCCTTTCACCTGACAAAGAGCGTTTTAGTCGCGCGATTCAATATTTCGCACAAAACCGCTTCGAACACAAGGCCAGCGCAATACCAGATGAAATTTTGGATACCCCGGTTGTTTTAGGAATCGTCTCCAACCCAACATCTCCACAACCCGTTGTTGCAACACTGAAAGCATCTGTGCTGGTGGAATATATTGAGCTCACTAATCCTATTTTTGTTCGAGGACACAACACGCCTTTCCCAGCAGGATCTCGACCAGAGTATCCGGTGATCGTGGTGTTCGATGAAGAATTGTCCGCCGAACACTTAAAAGAACTTCTCGGAATAACAAGTTTTGAAATTCACACTTTCAGAAAAGTTCTTGAAGCTGGTTTACTCGGAGATGGCGGAATTTGTTTATGGAATGATACAACGCTTTCAATAATTGAAGCCGACCGAGTAAACGAATACGGTCGAGCGAGTTTGCCACGAATCGAAAAAACTGAAACAGGAGATGTTTTAGATAAATTGTCGGACGTTTCAGAGAAACACAACTTACGTCCCGAAGAAGTTGCGGAACTAAATGCTTTGCTCGCTGAACAAGACTGGATTATTGGCCAACCACTTCTAGGATCAGCCAAATACGACGGAATGAAAGCCAATCTTTTACTCGTAACTCCAAAGCCTGGCCTGTCGCGAGAAGAAGTCATAGGTTTAGTTCAAGCATTAGGTCAAGCAGCTTCACAAATCAAAAGCCCATTCCTAGTTATGCCAGTCGGAGGTAAAGCTCCAATTGAACGCGGCGGACTCTCCTAGATGCAGGCAGAAACCCAAGCGTTAATTATCTGCCTATTTCTGTCATATCCCTGAGATATCCTGACGTTACTTCCCTTTGATTCATTCGAAGACAAAGGGAAACATGTCGCCTAAATACCTCTTGCGTGAACTACGAAATGTAGTACAATGAAAATTGAAACGATCATCTTCGATCGTCGAACAGCAACAAAACTCGCTATCAAACACGGAATCAGCACCCACGAGATATCGTGCGCGGTAGAGAATTCAGATGAAAGTCAGAGAAATTGGGTAGTTTCAAGCAAACACGGAGGTCGACTTCGTGTTCGCACTGAAACCGCTAGCGGAAGGATTATTTACATATCACTTAGACCGATTGATATGGAGAACGGTATATGGAAATGCATCACGGCGTTTTCACCAACAAACGAATGGTATGAAGATGAGTAAAGCTAAGAAAAAACAATCAGTAAATATCCAAGATTTCGATGGCCCAGAAGAGACCGAAACCGAAGAAGAATTTGAAGAAGGTTGGAAAAAAGGAAAAACAGTCAAAGTCGACATCAACCTAGGGCTCACAACCGTGCTTTCTGTGCGAATGCCAAAAACGATGCTAACGGAATTAACAGAAGCTGCGAAAGAACTCGATATTGCTCCCGCTACCTTTGCGCGCCAAGCAATTGAAGAAAAAATTGCGACATCAGAAAAAGCAACCGCCTCTCAGCTCGCACGCGTTGTTGCTCGACTGGCCGAGCGAGTCGAAAGACTCACAAACAACTCAGGCGCTGCTTAATATTATTCAGTTAGCGAAACTCAGGATAGAGACTCTTATATTGAAGACAACGTTTAATCACAAACCCGCGATCGCAATTTGACTCTACTGATTATTTTGCGCGTTCTGTTGTTGTCTCTGTTGCTCTTGTAATTGGCGCTGTTGTTCTTGCTGCGCCAGCAATCTTTCTTGATTTTGTTGCTGCTCTAATAGATCTTGCTGGGCCTGTTGTTCTTGCAGCTGGTCTCGTTGTTGTTCTTGCTGTGCCAGCAGCCTTTGTTGATTTTGTTGCTGCTCTAACAGATCCTGTTGTGCCAGTTGTTCTTGTTGCGAATCAGTCATAGTTTTCCCTCTTCCATTAATGTCACGGTCATTCGTTATTATTGTTAATAATAAGCAATTGAATTCAAATCTCCTATGGAATATCTAACACTCGGCACGCGATGAAGAAATATCGTATATATCGACTGTAATGCGCTTACTACCAAGCTACCCTCAACTGTTTAGAGCGGCGACCTCAGTTGAGGACTTTTACTGACTTCGATTCACCAATAGTATGCATTTTTTTAGAACTTGAAACGGCTGCCAGACCCAACAACAACATCAGTAGGGCTTGCAAGACGAGGGTGGTACTGGTTTTACCTGTCTCAGGTAACGTTCCGCCCACACCCGTTGGACTCGTTATCGAATTGTCACTTGAAACAAAAACAGTTTGATATGCACCAACATCTGGAGATGAAGGTCTTGCTACTCCCCTAGCATCTACTGAGATTCCCAAAACTTGTACTGCAGCACCAATAGCTGGTGAACCATCTAGCAAAGCAATAGTTGGAACTATCCCTCCGTTATCTTGAAGCGGACCTAGTGTTGAGAGAATATTTGGTTCAAGTCTGTAATCGGTGCAATTTATATCGTCCGTAATGTTTCCACCTAAATCTGTCGGAGTTAAATCAACAGTGCCGGCAAGACCAAAGGCAGCTGTATCAAAAACAGCGCAACTGCCCAAATTCCCATTTCGAGCATTTCCAGCCACAATAGAATTTTGTGATGTTGCAGCTCTAAGAAATGCGAAATTGGAATGATCAAGTTTCAAAGCATAAAACCCAATGTTATTTCCAGACGCTACAGCAGAAGAAAAAATTGGTCCAGGTTCGGTTTGCGTAACGATGTTGTTTGTAATCGTGGCATTAATGATTGAAAGATCTGCTCCCTCACTATTTAGCACAGCGGTGAAACCTATATTTACTTCGGAGAAGTTTAATGGGAGCTTTACGAACCACTAGGTCAATCTCAAGCTTGTATCGAGTGGAAGATGCCTTAGGTTTTCGAGACATACCCTCAAACTGAACTCATCATTCGACAATTTTTGACAGTTATGTCCGTTTTGTGGTTAAATTTGTGATCGGTTTTACACGAAACCGCGAGATCTCAAAGGGATAAATATATGAATTCTTTCAAAAAACGTCAACCTTCTCGAATCTTTTCGTTTGTAACTACTATGACGATTGCTTCACTGCTTTTTGTTGTGGTTGCAGTTACAAGTGCGAGCGCATTTGAAATAGATGGAAACCTCGGCGCGAATTCAGCACCTGACTGGGCAGCTCCGGGAGCTCAAAACATAACTGTTGTTGCAGATGAGAACGCAACAGGTACATTACCTGCAGCTGTTCCTTCCGCTAATTGTGTAAAAGAAGACGAAATCATCGCACAAAACAACTCGAAGATCTCAGACAACCCGATTGTAAAAATTTCAGGTCAAACCCCTGGAAAAACAGATTTATGTTGGGTTGCATACGGACTTGAAGGTGGAGGACCAGATGATGTTTTCCTCAACCTTCTTGCAACTCGACGAACAAATGAAGGTGCTGGACAAGTTCTTTTCGAACTTAACGCAACTTCAGGAGTTCGAAGCAACGGAGACATTCTCCTAGTGCTTGATTACACAGGTAATTCAACTGCTCTTGGATATCGAACATGGAATGCCGGAGCTTGGGTTGCACCGTTAACAAGTGAAGAAACTCCAATCGCTGCAGCCAACTTTCAAGGGGCTACTGACGCTGTTGGAAAAGAAGAAGCATACATGGTTGAACTTCGAATAAACCTTACAGATGCCGGTCTTGTAAACAACACATCTTGTACATCATTTGCTGCTTTGAATGTGTTCACACAAACAGGAAATTCAGATGAGAACGCAACTTTGCAAGACGTACTTGGACCTCTCGCGCTGAGCCTTAATGCTTGTGTTCCTGTCACAACGACAACAACTACGTCTACAACAAGCACTTCAACAACGAGCACGTCTACATCTACGTCAACATCTACTTCAACGTCTACGACTACAAGCACGTCGACCACTTCAACAACAGCTCCTACGACAACGACTACAACAACTACACCGACTACAACTACTACCGCGCCGACAACAACCACAACCGAAGCGACAACAACTACGACTACACCCACGACTACTACATCTGAACCACTTGTTCTTGGAACAGTCATAGTCCGACCACCTACAACTGCTCCAGAAAGCGTTATAGTTCCAGCAGTAGCTGTAAAAGGCGAATCAGTTTCAGGGCTACCAGTAACAGGTAATGAATCAAGCCAGTTGGTAGTTATCGCAGTAGTTATTATCTCTGCTGGTGCAATTGCAATTGCAAAATCTCGTCAGAAAAAAGGTTTGCTTAACTAATTAAGTCTGAGCAAACCTTTTTAATCTAGATCTCTACCTACTTGCGGTCGTGCGCTATCCGGGTATCTAGTGATTGTTTGCAAACCCGCATAAGGTCCGAATACACCTTGAGCGCGCATTTCATTTGTAATTATCTCAACAACTTCGGAAATACGCGCTTGCGGAACATCAAGCGGATAATCAACATCGATCTGGAACGATTCTTGTCTTCCATTCGGAAATGAGCTCGTAGCAACCACTACACAACGTTCATCAGGAACATTCGCGACAACATTGTCTTCGCCTGTTCGATCAATAATTGGCTTTTCGATCGCTTCGCGTAAAAGCTCTACGAAACGCTTTCCAATCTCGATAGCATAGTTATTACTACCGAATGCTCTTATTTGAGTTTTGTTAGCTGTAGGCAAATGTGCACGTTCAATAGCTGCTGCAATAGCTAATTTAAGTTCACCTAAACCATTCGCGTCTGTAATATCTACGCCGTCTATGAGTTCACGAATCTTATCCATTTGTTCAGCACGATAAACAGCCATGCGTTCTTTAGATTTGCCAGAATATTCTTTCGGTTCAAAAATAATTACAGGGATTTCGCGGGTCGCAGGATTTTCAACATCATGATCACAATCGCCAACGTAGACAATGCGCTCATATCCTTTAGCGCGAAGGCGATCTATTTCTATTCCTTTATATCCCGATGAGGAATAAAGAATCTCTCTATTGTCGAAACCAACTTCGACCATGGAAGGATCGCCATTGCCGCCAGTTGCAATAAATAAATCGATACGTTGTTGGCGTAATTCAGATATAAATTCAGCTAGCCCATCAATGGGTTTTTCTTCTCGAGAATCAGAAGAATAATCTCTAACGGCAAGTGTCCCCTGCCAATCGAATACAACAGCTGTTTTCGGTGCTCTAAAATCGTCCATGAATCTCCCTTGAATCTCTGAAGATTCTAGCTTCGCGCAATGCTAGGTGAGAAATGTCGTCGGAATCAGGCGAGCGAAAGTTCTATAGGTGGCGGAATTATCGCTGCAGATGCACAAACAAAATCTTGACCAGAATTATTCACAGGTGCAGTTACAGCGGCTACAACTTCACCCGGAATTTTTGGCAGATCTAAATGCTTTTGATATACGCCATCTTGACTAACCTCAACCGGTTCGAGAAATGGTTCGCCGGGCAAATTGTAATCCATAAGGTTTCCTTGAAACTGAGCATTGACTGGATCGACAAAGTTGCTTACACTCGGTGGAGTCGGATACATAGTTGAACCGGCATAGGCACTTGCATCGCGGTCCAAGGTAGCTGCATCTCCGTCAGGGATATTCGCTCCCATTGCTCCGCCATAATAATCAACACTGAATACAAATGCTGGCACCGATGGGTTTGAATCTCCGCCTGGGATGTTAGGAAAATAACTCAAACTGAGTCCAGAGTTACTATCGCCAATACCATTTTGGTCACCCATATATATTGAATCTAGATCTGGGTCGTTAAATTTGTCATTCAAAGTGTCGTCTTCAATGTAGCTTCGAACAAAAGCACCATCGACGTCATCGGTTTTATAAAACATTTGCTCTGCAGGTGCAGGATGATCTGTCGAAACATCTTCGCCGACAATTGAAGAGACTGTTGCAATTGCTCCTGGGATCACAACAAAACCCTCTTCATTTAAGTGGGCTTCACGAATTCTGATGTCGGCTTGGCGACCACAGCCAACTCCGATTGACACTGATTCAATTGGGCCAGGAATTCGTTCTCTCGACCAATCCGGAGTAGCTTCCACATCTTGGCTTGTTGTTTGACTTTCGGAATCTAAATCATCGGCATTGCTTGAACTATTGGCAGTGCATGCAGGACCAGAGACCAAGGCTATTAAACCAGCACCAAAAATGGCGGCTCTATATTTCCAATTTGCCACGAGTTCTCTTTTTAAATCGATCGATCTTGAGTTACTACAGCAAGAGAAACGCAAGAGAACATTGGTGCAGTCGGATCGTTCGCGTTTGGCATATTGCTAACTGAAACTCCGACAACGTCTCCAGCTTTTGCTGAATCGCGGAGCGTTTTTGTGTAGACAGAGCCATCTGCTTCTGCTTGGGCTGCTTCAGAACTTAATGATTCTGCACTTAAAAATGGAATTCCTTCACCTTGACTATCTGAAAGATTACCTTCAAATCCAACATGTGCGACACCGGCATCAAGCAACGTAGTTACATCGCCAAAAACTTCATCTAAATTTGGCCGGTAAGCATACACGCTTGCCGCAGGAACATTGAGCCCTTCTGAAAAAGCAGAAGCATTTAAAGTTGTGTTGCTTGCATTAATTGTTACATCAGGGACAATGCTTCCAAGGGTGTCTGAAGTCGATTGTTGACCATGAGCAAAATAGAACTCGGCATCACCACTCGGAATATTCCATGTTCCTTCTAAGCTAGTTTTATCTCGCGGGAGTCCAGTATTGATGCCAACGGTTAAACCATTGTCGCTGGTAGTAACTAGCCTTTCACCTTCGGCAGAAATTGAAACCGTAATGTCGGCATTAGGCACGATGAGGTGACCTTTAGCTTTGCCTTCGCTGCCTATACGAGGAGAGTCTGAACTTACGTATGCGAAATCGCCACAAGCAATCGCAATCGCAGTTGGGTTTGACGTACCCAAATCAGATACTTCGCCCGGTACATCATCGCGAGTTAAATCGTTGTCATCTGCTTTGCTTGAACCACCATTTGTACATGCTGCACTGCTAGCAACAGCAATTGATCCAACAACGAATAAAGCAAGTTTTTCTTTTAGGGTAGCCACTGAGTTCCTTCTCCACTATTTAATTCCGTATAACCTAGACAAGTTTAGGCGATTTGTCCGATTGGGGCAAGAGTCGAACTAAGACAATCAGTCTTATCGCAAATTTGGATTCGAGGTAAAGCTAGAGAAAACTAAGCGAATCCAAAGAGGAACTACCGCTTGCCGTTCCTCCGACACCAGTTTGTGGAGCTCCTAGTACACTTACGCCAACACCAGCAGGGTCTTCAATCATTCCAACTTCAGGATTCATATCCAAAGCACTATTGTCAGTTATTTGGTAAGTAACGATAGTTACTGGTTGTCCGTTTATTGTGGTTTCCACAAAAGTCGCACCAGTAAGTGTAAAGTAAGAATTTGTGATGGTACTAAATTTTCTCGCAACAAGCCCTTCGACTGGAACGTTGTAATAGTACAACTTCACAGTTGTAGTTTCACCAACACATTCTGCTTCCCAATCCCATAAACCATTTACGTATTCGAATGCAGGATCTTGAACAGCCAAGTTACTTTCTTGAGTGATGTCATCTGTTGTAAGTTCACAATCGCTTCCAACATCGATGGCAACAACTTTACCTGTAAGAGAACTTACATATCCGCTGACATTTGGTTGTTCACTGTCAGGAATTTCGTCTCCGTTGAGATCTTCGTTACTAGCACCACAATCGCCTTCAGCCGAGAGATTTTCGATTTCTTCTTCACTTAGAGCGTAATCGTATACACGCACATCGTCGACTAGTCCTTCGTACATTCCGGCTGTTTCTAGGTCAGTATATTGAGCTCGACCGATTTGAAAAGAGTAAGGCGCATCGTCAAAGAATTCAGGATCGTGTTCCATTGGTTCTGGATCGTTGGTAGTAAAAGCGACTTGAAGACCGTCTATATAAAGGTTTGTAACACCAGAAGTTTCATCGTAAGTTGCACTTACATGTCTCCATTGTCCTTCGAGACTATCCCCTCCAGTGGCTTCAAAGTTTATGTAACCATTGGAGTGAGCAAACTCAATCGTGTTGTACTCACCACTATAAAATAGCGAATACCCAGCTACACCTTTCGTGAAACCAGCTGCCCCGACTATTTGCCCAAAGTTGCCGCTATCATTTGCCTTTATCCATGCGGAAACAGTTATAGAAGTTGGTTGAAGATCTGATTGAACACCTACTTCGACCCATTGATTATCTTCTTGTCCCCCAGGGTTAAGAGATAGAGCATAATCATTACTGTCGCTACAAACTGCCGGAACATCAGTAACTTGATTTGCGGCAGACATGTTGTTGTTGGTTCCGCCATTGTTATTAATACTTGAGTCGTCTGAGATGCTATCTGGAGTGTCGTTGAATTTCCACCAGCCTATTAGGCCATCTGTTTGGCTTTCAGCTGGTTCAGCATTTACAGGAACTTCACTTTGAACAGCGCCGAAAAATGAAAAGCTGATTACAGCAACGACAACCAAAATAAAAATCTTCTTCATTATTTGTTCTTTCTCGATTCAAGAATTTTTGTAATAATTATTGCCATATCTTAGAGTTTCAAAGATAATAATTAGCGGATTTGGCGGTTTTAACACCCTACGTTGTATAGCACTGCTGATTTGTCCGACTTATTCAGAAAAATTAGCTCAGTCGCACGCTTAAACCCAGTCCACCAAATTCTTTTGCAACGAATACGGGTTCACCAGGAGCGCTTAGTTTCTTATTGTACTTATATCCAATTGCATTGAAGTCAAGAAGTTCGTCGAATGATGTCACCCTGTTTTTAATCAACCAATGTGCACAAGCACCGCGAGCAATTTTGGCATGCACAACCACAAACGTTGGTTGTTTCGTTTTTGGATTTACGCTCAAAAAATTTGGAGTGATAACTGACTCATTCTCAAGATTTGGAAAAATTGCTTTACCGTACTCTGCACTTGAGAGATTTATTATCGATTCGCCCTTAATTGTTTTGGCTAATTTGTCTCCCCAGAATGAATACAAACTGCGATATTTTTCGTTGGGTAATTTATATGCCATTTCTAAACGGTAAGGAAAAATCCCATCAAGAGGTTTTAAGATTCCATAAAGTCCAGAAATTATTCGAAGATGTTTTTGTGCAAATGTGCGATCTCGCGCATCTAAATCGTGAGCTTGAAGTCCACTATATATATCACCCAAGAATGAATCGACAGTTGGAGTTTGTTTATCTCTTGCATCCGTCCAGGTACCAATTAGTTCGGACGTTTTCTTTGCAAGCGCTGGCGAAATCTTCATTATCGAAGCGATTTCTTTTTCGCTTAGCGACTTCATGAATTTTGAAATTTCGGTTGCTTGTTTTAGAAATTCGGGAGTGGTGGTTTTGGTTACTCTCGATGGAGCTGAACGCATAGTTTTCGAAGAATGCAAAAGTATGATCACGTAAAAAGATTAGCCCAACATATGTGTTGTGATTATTGACTAAGCTCGAACGATGAAATCACGTTTCCTAATAGTTGGTGTCCTGCTTAGTCTTGTGTCTCTAACCACCTTGGCCTGCTCAGATAACACTGCGGAGGAATCGAAAAAAGATTCTGGCGAAAAAGTTCAAACAAAAAGCGACAAAGATGAAACGCCAAAGGAATTCGATACTTTTCTCAGCGAAATCGATTATGAACTAATTTACGAATCGAATGCGCAAATTTGTTCCACAGAGCTGGACCAATGTTTTGACGGGAACAGCATAATTGTCAAAATGGATAAACCCGCCAGGGAAGATTTCACAAAGATCGCAAACGTTGTTGTTCGCGAAAAATGGACTGCCAACGGTAACCAGATCTTTACAAAAAAAGATGTCGAAGAACTAGTTGCCTTGACCGACGATGACGAAGGAACAAATGACGTTGGATTATTTTCTTTTTTGAACCTAGGTTTGTTCGGAGATAAAACTGTGTTACTTAAAGGCGACCGCGCAGCTTACTTTTTCGGTTTTGACAAAGAATCGATAAAAAACGAAGGCGACCCAACCTATATTGTGCGATCTGAAGTACCTACAGTTGTTGAAGATTGGGATTCAATCATTGCTCAACTAGGCGACGGCTCATACATGCTCAGCATCACGATTGGAAAGTAATTAACTAATCAGTTTGCTCTTTCTTCTCTTGAGCAATTTGGTCTAAGGTAGCAAGAAAGTTCTCTGTTCCTTGTGCCCCTGAAATTCCATATTTTTCATCAATAACAAAAAACGGCACGCCTGTTACTCCAACTTGTTCAGCGCGGGCTTCATCTTCTCTCACTTGGTCGGAGTATTCATCACTTTCTAACATTGCTAGAACTTCAGTCTCATCAAAACCTAGTGACTCACCTATTTTTACCAGTTCACCTCTCTGGCCAATATGAATTCCATCCGAAAAGTAAGCCTCATGCAATGCTTCAAAAGCTTCATGCTGAAGATCTCTCCTTGCAGCAAAATGAATCAACCGGTGTGCATCAAAAGAATTTGTGACGTGAGATTTCGCGATTTGAAAATCTATACCAACCTGCGCTCCAGATTGAGCTACTCGCTCATTTGATTCAATGGCTTGATCTCGACTTATTCCGTATTTATTAGCAAGCATGTCGTATATGTCGTGTTCATTTTCTACTAATGCATTTTTATCGAGTTCAAAAGAACGATAGATGACTTCTACGTCATCCTTATTTTCAAACTGTTCAAGAGCGGCTTCGAACTGTTTTTTGCCAATCCAACAAAAAGGGCAAACGACGTCTGAGTAGATTTCTACCTTCATAGTGATGTGCAACAGAATACACCAGTATTTATTTCAGGCATTGGCAACGAAATACACTAAAGACCGCTCAAATTCACAAAAATTAAGCTATTTGCTATAATGGACAATTCACCGTTTAAGGATATTATGGACGATTCTAGATATAACGAATATGGCACTCATTGTCTCAATGACTTGATACTTCAAATGGCAACCCCTATGGGCGACGCTGAGCGTAACGAGACTTTATATATATTACGAAAAACTCATGGAAGCGAAGAGCCTGAATACCTGACCGAAGTAGCTAAATGGCGTGGCGACCCATACACATTGATGGTCGTGTTCATTGATCGGAGAGACGCCGAACGCGCGGTACAGAAGTCTTACCCAGGATTTGAAATCGAAGAGATCAGCGGAGCTGACTTGAATAAAAAACTCCTCGGAAAACTTGGAATTAATTTCAAATACGTTGCTGATGGAAAACGTGATGAAATTAATGTTCCACCCGTTTACTTTGAAAAATATGACGAGTACCAACGACAAGGACGTCCGAAAGTTTCAACGAGTGAATTTTTAGCGAGCCTCCCCCGCATCCCCGACTTTCTGCCACAAAAGAAAATGAAAATAATTCGCGACACTTTTGAAGGTCTCGGAATCGAAGGTGCAGTTGTTACTGTAGCAACCGTAAATTTGATGGGAGCTTCAGAACTCGTGGTTGACTTTGACCGAGAAGGTGGATTCAAACGCGAAGAAATTTCTAGAATCGAGCTAGCTAACCGACGCTTACAAATGAGATTTGGTCACCCTGCGCCTTTTTATGTTAATGCTGAAATTGATCACAATGAACCTGCTCCTGAACCAAAGGCAGCTGGAAATAAACCACAGCGTGACCCAGCTGAAGTAGAAAGAATTCGAGCACAGCGCCAGCAACGCAAGCAAAAAGGACGAAATGGAGCGAAGACCCAACCTGATGATGGTTTCGTCTGCGCTCAGATTACGAACAAACTAAAGAAGAAGCAACGGACAATGGAACACCCATTGGTTCAACATTTAGCTGAAGCGTTCGAAAGTCGAAAATACCAACCAATCGCACCTGATGTGTTGGATGATGAAGCTTATGACATTTTCATGCATCTAGACCTTGACGGAGATTACATAATTGGGAAAGATGGAGTTGACATTTATCTCGATGAACCAATCTGGAAACGATCTTTCGATCCAAAAATCCACAACGAAGATCATGGCCAGAAAACAATTCGTCAGCTTTTGGAATTTGTTGAGGAAAACCAGACGCCTGTTCGTTTATTTTTCCCAGACCGAGAAGGTTTAGATTTCATAACAATTCCTTTTGCGCAACTGCATGAATACCATTCGTTAATGCCGAGAGAAATTCCTTCTAGAGTTGAAGAACTCCGAACTTTGCCACGTGTTGAAACTCCAGAAGCGCAAGCACTTAGCGAACAAGCTACCAATCACTTCCGTGGAGTGCCAGGGACAGCAGCACATGCGTATGTGGCGCAAGATGATGGAAGAACAGTTTTGGTAGTCGAAGTTGAAGAACTAAAACCGCTTACAGATATAACCGATACTCAGCTTTTTGGACGATCCGTTTCTTTTCAAGATACGCTTCCGGAAGGAATGGCTTACCGTTTTAAAGTGGTTCCACCATTTCAAAGAGATTCAGGTTCACAATCCTTGCCTCCAGCGGGTCGCTAGGTCTAGATACCTTATAAACTCATCGACATGAGCAAACTTTATGATCTGTCGTTTAAAGATCCAGCTGGAAACGAGCACAGTCTCGAGCAATATAAAGGTAAGACTCTTCTCGTTGTCAACACTGCAACCGAGTGCGGGCTGAAAGGTCAGTTCAAAGAACTCGAAGGGCTACACCAAAAATATAAAGACAAAGGTCTTGTCGTAATAGGGTTTCCTTGCTCGCAATTTGCTGGACAAGAACCTGTCGAAGACGAATCGATGGTAGAAACCTGCCAGCTAAATTTTGGCGTCACATTTCAACTCGCTCAAAAAATTGATGTCAATGGTAAAAATACTCATCCTGTTTTCAAGTACTTAAAGAAAAGCACGTCATCTCTTTTTGGATCAGCGATCAAATGGAATTTTACGAAGTTTTTAATTTCGCCAGACGGAAAAGAAATTAAACGCTACGCGCCAACTGTTAAACCTCTTTCCATTGAAGAAGATATCAAGTCGCTTCTAAGCTGATTGCGAAATCTAACTTTTGATCTTCTCATCTAATTGAATAGGGATTAAATTCTCGTCGTCTGCGTCTTTATTATGCTTTGGAAGAAATATTCCGGCAATCACGGCAGCAACTGCAACTATTATTCCTGCGACTATCATTGCGGAACCTAAAGCATCCATCCAAGATTGCATAGCGCTCATTGCGAGTTCTTGACCAGCTGCACCTAAATCTTTGGCAGCAAATAATGCACCAGCAAGAGAATTTCCAGCAACCTCTTTCACTTCGACTGGCAATCCTTGAACAGAACTAGAGATGTTAGTTTCGTAACCAGAACTCAACATTGAGCCAAGAACAGCAATACCGATACATCCACCAAGCTCACGAGTTGTGTCGTTCATAGCCGATCCCATACCGGCACGATTCCTTGGGATCGCAGACATCATCATGTTCGTTGCCGGAGTCATAGTAAGACTCATTCCAACCATCATCACAGCCATTGCACCCATGACTTGTGCGTAACTAGGAATAGTTGGCCACAACACCATAAGGAAGAATCCAGCAGACACAAGAACTAGTCCTGAACTTACTGTCATCCTTGCCCCAATTTTCTTGACGATGTTTGGCACAAATGGCGACATGAACATCATGATCATCATGATAGGAAGCATGCGAACTGAAGACTCAAGTGCTCCGTATCCCATAATCAATTGGAACAATTGGCTTATCGAAAAGAAAATACCCATCAGAGCAAAGAAAGCCAAAGTGATCGACAATGCAGAAATAGAAAATGCCGGAATCTTAAATACTTTCATGTCCAACATCGGATGATTACTTTTCAACTGATGGAACACAAATATCGCCAGCGATGTTGTTCCTATAAGTAGCGCAGCCAAAACTGCTGGATCTGCAAGACCATGTGATGGAGCTTCGATGATTCCGTATACAAGCCCACCAAGACCAATAGCTGAAAGTACGCCACCGACCCAGTCGATGGGAGTTTGTTTTTCGTCCTTTGAATCCGGAACAATTATTTGGTTGAAGATGAAACCTGTGATTCCAATGAGTGCGCTGAAGTAAAAAATAGCTTCCCAAGAATAGTGTTCAATTAAGAAGCCAGAAATAATTGACCCAAATGCCATACCCCCACCAGCTATACCGGTCCATATAGCGATTGCTTTTGGGCGCTCTTTTCGATCGAACACATTTTCGATAATCGATAGCGTCGTTGGCATAACCATTGCTGCACCAAATCCCATAACAGCTCGGGCGATGATGACCTCTCCTCCGCTACTTGCACCATAAGCTGCATATATTGTTGCAAGAACAAAAATTACAATACCGATCTGCATCACATTTTTTCGGCTGTATCGATCAGCGATAGCTGATGCCGGAAACAAGAACGAAGCAAAAACTAGCGGGTATGCATCGACTATCCATGTAAGTTGCAAGTTCGTTAACTGTAAGTCTTCAGCCATTTGCGGCAAAGCCAAGTTAAGACTGGTATTACCGATGCTTACTAGCAGCAAGGATCCGCAGAGTGCGGCAAGTATTTTCCATCTTCGCTTAAATACGCTCTCTGGAATAGTTTGTTCTTTCTCCTCTTCAAATTTTGAGGAGTCGATAGTTGTATCGGTCATGAAGTTTCTTTCTGTTTATCAATAATGTTGTTTTGTAATTTTTTATTAAAAGATGTGAGATCGATGAGTTGCTTTTTTGTTGCGACGTCAAAATATTGACGCAGTTCACCCAGTAAATACTTTTCGACTTTCAAAAGCGCTTTGCGGCCTTGTTGAGTTATCTCCACTACCACTCTTCTGCGATTATCAGGGTCAGGGCGAGTATTTACGTATTCTTTTTCAACTAACGTTGTGATGAGTTTCGATACAGACGCATCCGTGTGACACATTTCTACCGCTATTTCATGTTGAGACTTGGCGCCTTCTTTTTTGAGCACCTTTAGAATCACGAAAGATGTATGGGCGAGATCGCTGTAATTATTGAGTTTATCGTGAACTTCTTTCATCAAAAGGCGCATAACTTGGCGGTTTGATTCAAAAAATTCTTCAAATACTTCGTCAGGGATAGCTTCAGGCACTCCCTATGTTAACTCGTTAACAATTAACTTGTCAAGTTTTAATTGATTTTTTAGTTATCGACCCGTGGCGGTTCTTGCAATCGTCCTCGAAGCTGCAAAATAGCCTTTGTATGAATCTGGCAAACACGAGATTCGGTAACAGCTAGAACTTCGCCAATTTCAGCCAAGGTCAGACCTTCGTAATAATAAAGTGTCAACACCAGGCGTTCTCGGTCTGGCATTCGATTTATCGAATCGGCCAACATTTGCTTCATCTCGTCGACTTCAAAGTTTGCAACAGGATCATTTGTTGCATCTGCTGAAAGCGTATCTTTAATGGTTGTGCTTCCACCACCATCACCACCGACGTCGATCATTTCATCAAGTGCAACCAAACCTACGAAACTGATTTGTGTCATCATGGTGTTCAATTCATCTTCAGTGACACCCAGTTCCTTTGCAACCTCAGAATCTTCAGGAGTTCGTTTTAATTCATTCTCCAAATGCGAATAAGCACGTTCTAGGCTTCGTGCTTTTGCTCGAAGCGATCTAGGCACCCAGTCGATAGAACGCAGTTCGTCAATGATTGCACCTTTGATTCGAGAAATAGCATAAGTCTCAAATTTAAAACCACGTTCAGGCTGAAATTTTTCAATAGCGTCGATCAAACCAAAAATTCCATAACTCATCAAATCTGATTGGTCGATGCTCTGTGGCAAACCGGAAGCAACACGACCGGCAACGAACTTTACCAATGGCGAGTAATGCAGGATCAATCGATCGCGCGCATTGCTTGTTGTGTCGTTGGCGTAGTCTTCCCAAAGTTCAGCGACGACTTTACGATTTCTCGTGTTCGCTACGGTTTTGGCTATTTCTTCGTCTGTTTTAGGCACGTGGGTGAGTCTCTTCGTACACGGATCGTAAATGATCCTGGGTTATATGAGTGTAGCGCTCAGTTGTCGCGACACTCGAATGTCCTAGTAATTCTTGCACACTTCTAACGTCTGCGCCGCCAACTAGCAAGTGAGTAGCATAGGCGTGTCGAAGCTGGTGAGGGTGGATTCTCGAGCCGTCTTCTAGAGCATATTTGTCTAAAATTCGCCGTACATCTCTAGATGTGAGGGCTTTGCCCGACTTTTTTATAAACACTTTGGACCTCGGTGAGCTGTCGTTTAGGTAACTTTTCCGTACTTCCATGTATTTTATGTAGGAATCCAAAGCGGGCTCACTCATTGGAACCGACCGAATTTTTGATCCCTTCCCCAGAACGCTTAATGTTTGCGCTCGAGTATTTATGTCAGCCACTTCTAGCCCACAGAGCTCGCTAACACGCAAACCTGAGCCATAAAGTAGCTCGAGGACTAAAAAATCGAGCGGCTCAGTTTCTTTAGAAATATTTATTATTCGCGTTATTTCCTTTTGTGCCGGAACTCGCGGAAGTTTCTTTGGGATTTTCGGTGCTGAAATGGCATGTGCAAGAGACGGGACTATTTCTCCCCTTTTTGCCAGAAATGCAAGGTAGCCTCTCACACTTGCGACTTTTCTTGCTATAGAACTTGGAGCAAAATTTTGAGTAGACAGCCAAGAAACATAACGTCTCAATATCATTCGATCTATTTTTTTGGGTTTATCGATTTTTGAACGATCTAAAAATTCTAGAAATTGTTCGACATCACTACGGTATGCATCTCGAGTATGTTGTGAGCGAGTCGATTGCTTTGCGTCAAAATCTTCTAAACACCATCCAGAAGAAGGTAGCACTTTCGGTTTTTCGATTGCAGCCTTCATGATTTAAAGTCTACAAGAATAATTAGAATCGCATTGAAAAAATCTTGATCACAATTCGAATGACGGCTTCAGACACCTGTACCATTTTGACCAGTGAAACGGATGACGCGAAATGTAACTACAGGAATAGCGTTGACTTTAGCTACAATACCTGGTTGTTCAAAAGAAGTTGCCGAAGCAGAACCCGAATTTAAAGCTCCAAATACTCCGCCTGCTCTTTCAGTTCCGTTAGTTCCTTCTTCGACCGCGCCAACAACCACGACATCGATTGTTGAACCGCCAAGCACAACCACGACTGAACCCGTGACCACTACTACTATCCAGGCTCGAGTTGAAGAAATTGATCGCAACGAATCAATTATTCCTCATGACAGTCAAATAGCTGGCCTGGCACTTACTGGATCTGGTGAACATGTATTGGATAATCCCGAAACCCAAGTCGAATTGATCATTGATGGAGGCGTCGATGACGATTGCGTGGCAACAGTTGCAGTTAGCGTGTCTGAGGAGACTGAAGGTCCGAAAGAAGTTCACTTCAGCCCAGGAATAGCAACGGCCTTAGAAGATCTAGATGCCGTAAGTATGAATTTGTCAGTGCATTTGGACGTAGATACCGGAGAATACATTCCATCTCCAACAATTCCTGCGTCAGAAATTTCAGATGAGACTGTAATGGAGAATGCTGCAGACGAATTGTTGGACGTTGCGCGCAATGGATGTGAAATTTGGGCACGAGATATAGCTCCTACCCTTGGCGGATAGCTTGCTGTTTTATTTTGTCTCATGTTACGTATAGATTGTTTTTAAATCTCAAATAGATATTCTTCCCTCAAGAGAAAATTACCTTATGAGGGTTCATGTTCAGTTCAATTAGATCGGCAACTTTCCACGGCGTTACTGGTGCAGTAATACGTGTGGAAGTTCATACATCTTCTGGGTTTCCCGGATACACAGTTGTTGGAATGCCCGACACTGCAATGCGTGAAAGTAAAGAGCGAATACGATCTGCTTTACTTTCATCAGGTTTAAAGTGGCCTCAATCTCGGATCACAATAAACTTGGCGCCTGCAAATGTTAGAAAATCAGGAACAGGTGCAGAACTCGCAATCTTGATCGGGCTTTTGTGCTCGTCAGGAGTTTTAGAGACTAAGCGTTTTGTTGATGTTGGTGTAATTGGCGAGCTCGGATTAGATGGAACAATCAGACCTGTTAACGGAACGATCGCTCGCGTACTCGCTTTGAAAAAGTCGGGAGTCAATCAAGTGTTTGTTCCGATTTCTAATGCGCATGAAGCTTCTCTTGTAGATGACGTTGAAGTATTTGGAATATCAACTGTTGCAGACCTGATAAAACACTTAAACGAAGGTCTCGAATGGCCGACCTTGCCAAAAACTTGTGGAATCAACGTTGAAGCAAAAAAATCTGGAGACTATTCGGATATAACTGGCCAACCCCTAGGTTGTGAAGCAATGTTGCTTTGCGCAGCGGGAGGACACCACACTTTACTAATGGGTTCGCCCGGAATCGGAAAAACAATGCTCGCTGAGCGTCTACCTTCTATAACCAGCAAACTTTCTCGAGACGAGAGTCAAGAAGTAACAGCTATCAATTCAATATTGGATGGAAAAGTTAAGGAATTGGCAGAAGAGAGACCCTTTCGTCAACCACACCACAGTGCAAGCGTTGCCTCTCTAGTTGGCGGAGGATCTCACACCATAAATCCCGGAGAAGCGACAAGAGCCCACCATGGTTTTTTATTCCTTGATGAGCTATCAGAGTTTTCTACAAACTCGCTCGAATCTTTACGGCAACCCTTGGAATCTGGAACGGTGACCATATCGAGAGCACACGCTACAACTAAATTACCTGCTCGATTCACACTTATTGCTTGCTCCAACCCCTGTCCTTGCGCAAAACCTAGAGAGAAATGTATTTGTTCCGATTCAATTAGAGCCAGATATTTAAGAAAACTTTCAGGTCCGCTTTTAGATCGATTCGACATTCGCCTGGAATTGTTCAGATCAGAATTTCTCGAAGGGAAAACCCATTCGAGCTCCGAAATGCATGAAAAAGTTCAATTAGCTACAGAGCGCCAAACATCTCGCAATTCTAAGTTCGGTTTTGTTTACAACTCCACGCTTTCAAGTTCCATATTAAAAGAACACTTTGCTTTGAAAGAAGGGCTCGACAAATATTTCAAAGAGCACATAGAAAAGCGAGAAATCTCTGGTCGAGGAGCAACAGCTATATGGAGGGTTTCTAGAACCATCGCAGACTTAGATGACAGCCACGAAATAAGCGAACTACATCTTTCCCAAGCATTCGATTTAAGAGAGGAAATAATATGAGTCAAGAAATAATGTACTTCGACAAACCAGAAAAAGAATTCAGTTCGCTTATTAGCTGCAGTCCAAAAGTGTCACAGCTATTTGCTCGCGGTAACCACATAGAAGCTATGAGCGAACAATACGACGGTTTGCGTGTTGGAATTGTTGGAACTCGAGATGCCACTATTGCCGGCAAAAATGATGCACGTCGTTTGGCTCAAATCATTTGCAAGCATGGTGGTGTTGTCGTTAGCGGAATGGCTCTAGGCATCGATGGGTCTGCGCACCAAGGAGCAATAGATGAGGGAGGAGCGACTATTGCAGTTCTGGGTTCCGGATTAAATCAAATATATCCCACAAGACACGTGTCGCTGTTTAATGAGATAGTAAAAACCGGAGTTGTCATTTCAGAATTTGATCCGGAAACAAAACCTCTAGCTTGGCACTTCCCCATTAGAAACAGAATCATCGCCGCACTAAGCGATGTAATAGTCGTCCCTGAAGGCACACTAAAAGGTGGAGCAAGAATTACAGTCGATCTAGCTCTTGCGATGGGTAAAACTGTTTGCGCAATACCAGGTTCTGTCAGAAACAGATCGAGCGAACTACCTAATTCAATTATCAAAGATGGAGCAATAAGCATTCTCGATCCTAGCGATGCACTTTGCGAACTTGGAATTGATTCTCCACATGTTGGCTGGCAGCTAGAGTCGAAGAATCAAATTCCAAAAATCGATCTTGGACCAAAAGCACAGAACGTGCTCTCTAACATTGCACAAAAAGCGATGCAAAAAGCAGATATCCAGCAGCTAATGGGTTGTACGACACCCGAAATTTCTTCAATACTTCAACAGCTAGAAAACGCCAACAAAATAAGATATCGGCGAGGATTATACGAAATAACTTGATATAAAACCATTGAAAAACGAATATTTTGTGTTCAGTTCACCCTCAAATAGCCGAAATATCTACTGTGAACCTCAAAAACTGCCCTTATGATTTCACGCCCGTAGATATAGATGGCTACGAAGGCGGCGTCTACCTCGTCTCTTGTTCTTGCTGTGGAGCAAAATGGGAAACTCACGCCTCATGGGTGACAAGAGTTAGCGACCCAGACTGGGGAATCGTAAAAGCTTTCCAGGAAATCCAAAGCCTACAATCAACTTTAGATTAAGTCTTAAACTAGAATTTTCAAAATGGGATATAACCCTTATAGAAAATTTGTACGACACAAGGGCGACCTAGCATTAATTTTCCTTTGTTTAGCTATATCTGCAGGACTAATTGCTTGGGCATCTTGGCCTCAATAGAAATTACGTATGAATAAGCCCCGCAAAAAGTGGCAGTCGCTGATGCCTCCTCATACCCCTGATGAATGCGAAGTAAGACATGTCCAACCCTACCAAGCCATAAAAGAATATATCTGCCCCTTTTGTAATGCAACAATCCCAAAAGGTCTAGGACACGAAGTAGTTGTTCCAAAAATTATTGCCGACGATCGTAGACATTTTCATTCAGGATGTTGGAACAAATACTTAAACAGTTTTGAAAAATCTCAAGACAACTAAACCTCAATATCTTCATACACACTAATTAAGGGTGGATTTTCGCCTAGATCTATTGAAACAACGTCAAGCCTCCATGAAATACGAAACTTGCCAAACTCAATGTTTTCTCCAATCCAACCTATGGCACTATTTCGCATTCGCAGTCGCTTTGAATAGTTGACTGCTTCGTAACCAAACCCAGTTTTTGAACCTCTTCGAGTTTTTACTTCTGCAAACACATACTCGATTGAGTTTTCACAACTGCGCGACAAAACAAGATCTATTTCGCCGACACGATTTACTTGTACATTGCGACCCACGATCTTGTAGCCGTGCTCTAAATACCACTGGCTCGCTATATCTTCGCCAACATCGCCAAGCATACGTTTTGAAGTTTTGTTTCGTGGAGCATTGTCCATGGAAGTCCTTCATCAAAGATATGAAGGGAAGATAAGTATAAGCTAATGCAGAAAACAAAAATTTACAACAAAGACTATTTTGACGTTCTTAGTCTTCGCCATCTACGAAATCAGGAATCATGTCTTTGGCTGCAATCTCTTCGATATTTACATCTCTGAAAGTCACAACTTTTACATTCTTCAAAAATCGAGCAGATCGGTAAAGGTCCCATACCCAAGCATCGTTTAAGGTAATTTCGAAATAAGTGCGACCATCTTCATTCTTTACAGCAGTTTCTACACCATTAGCTAAATAAAAACGTCGTTCCGTTTCAACGACAAAATTAAACATGGGAAGAACATCCCGGTATTCTTTATAAAGGGCTAATTCGAGTTCCGTCTCATAGCGTTCAAGGTCTTCAGCGCTCATAGACTAATTTCGTCAAGCGTCGCGCTTCTCTTTAATCTTTGCTGACTTTCCTACGCGATCCCGCAGATAATATAGCTTTGCGCGCCTAACATCGCCTCTTTGAGCAACCTCAATTTTTGAAATAACGGGCGAATGCACAGGAAAGGTACGTTCTACACCTACCGAGTAAGAAACCTTTCGAACAGTGAAAGTTTCTCGAATTCCGCCACCTTGGCGCTTGGTAACTACACCCTCAAAAATCTGGATACGTTCCTTTGAACCTTCAACCACACGAACGTGTACTTTAACTGAATCTCCTGGGTTAAATTCAGGAATATCAGACTTTAAGTTGTCTCTATCTAGGTAATCAGTGGCTTGCATTTTGTGCTCCAGGTTCGCAATTTTCTAAATCGTTTCGCAACAACTAAGTGTTGTGCGAGAACTATATATCCTAGACGAAACTGCCCTTCGCCACCAAGCTAAGCGTTTTATAGGAGATCTGGGCGATTTTTCTGGGTTTTCTTCAAACTCTGATCTTTCCGCCATTTCTCGATCTCGCCGTGATCTCCAGATAATAGAATCTCGGGGACTTGCATGCCTTCATAATCAGCAGGACGGGTATATTGAGGTGCCTCTAATAGGCCGGACATATTTTCTTTAGAAAAGCTCTCGTTTACATGAGAATCTTCGTTGCCCATAACGCCAGGCAAAAGTCTGGTCACAGCTTCGATAATTATGAGGGCTGCAGATTCTCCGCCTGCTAACACGAAATCCCCAACACAAATTTCTTCATCCGCAAGTTCATCTGCAACTCGTTGATCTATACCCTCGTATCTTCCACAGATTAAAGAGAATCCATCTAGTTTGCTTAACTCAACAGCTTTGTCTTGATCAAACTTTTTTCCTGAAGCGCTGAGTACAATCAATGGCCGTTTAGGCTCAACACTTTTTACAGCATCAAAAATTGGTTGGACTGTCATAACCATTCCAGCGCCTCCGCCAAACGGAGTATCATCTACCTTGTTGTGCGTGTCTTTTGAATAGTCCCGAATGTTGTGTGAATTTATCGAAACCAAATTCGATTCTTGCGCTTTACCTAATAAAGCCAACGAACATGGCCCTTCGATGTATTCCGGGAAAAGTGTAAATACATCGATTTGAAAACTCATGAATAATCCTTGTCTTCAATGTCAAAAAGGCCATCGGGTTCTTCTAAGTAAATTATTCCGTTTTCTATTCTGTCAATAAATTTAAAAGGGACAAGTACCCCGGATTCAAGTTCCAATAAGTCACTAGAAGTATTAGGAATATATTTTTGAGCTTTACCTCTTTTGACACCATTTGAATCAACAACTTGCTTGCCTATGCAGTCGTGGATGAAGAACTCTCCAGGTTCGAGTGCTTCTTCGGTTAGAGGTTCTCCATATAAAACCTTGTTTACTAAATCTTCAACATCTTCTCTGGTGCTCAATCCAGAAAATTTAACTATCAAATGGTCTTTTTTTGGACGAACATTTACGATTTCTAAGACGCGGTTTTCATCAACAATAAGCTGGGAACCAACTTCATATCTTTCTTCAACATTTGAAATAGGCCAAAGAGCAATTTCGCCTTTCAGGCCAACCACTCGCCCACACTTTGCTATTCGCAGTAGCTCCGAGTTTTTCTCAGGCCCCATAACTTAAACGGGTTCCCCTAAGTTGAAAATTAGTTTGATCGAGAACGGTCACGCGGAGGACGATTTGGGTCGATAACTTCAACGCCAATGTTTACATCTTCTGCTGAACCAACAGCACGTGCAATTCTTCTCATTGCTTGAACAACACGACCTTTTTTACCGATTACTCTTCCAATTTCATCTACATGAGTATGAACGTGGAGCTCAACTGAATCTTCGCCAGTTTCTACTACTTCAACTTCAGCATCGTCTTTGTTTTCAACTAATGACTGAACTATGTGTTCTATAACAGCAGCTGCTCTATCGCCAAGAAGATCGTCATTTACGTTGTCTAGTTTAGGAAGGACTATTTTCTCAACAGTTTCTTCGCTTGCTTCTTCGCTTGCTTCTTCGTTAGTTTCTTCTTCAGTTTCTACAACTTCTGTATCGCTCATTATTCGCTCTCTGTTTTTTCTTCTTCAGTTACTGCTTCTTCAGATGGAGTTTCATCTGCTGAAGCTTCTGGTGCTGGAGCATCTTTGGCTTTTTTAGCCGCATGTGCTTCTATCGAAATTTTTCGGCTTGCTTCTTTAACTTTTGCTCGAGTAGCAGCTTTTTCAAGTGACTTTTTAGGTTGAGTTTTTTCGAACTGTTCCCAAATGCCAGATATCGAAAGTATCTTTTGAACTGTTTCTGTTGGTTGAGCGCCTTGGCTTAACCAATAAAGAGCACGATCATCTTTAAGATTAATAATTGAAGGGTTATCTAGTGGTTGATACTGACCGAGGATCTCGATAAAGCGACCATCACGAGGAGCACGCTCATCAGCTACAACGACTCGATACATTGGAGTTTTTTTCTTTCCAACTCGAGTTAAACGAAGTTTTACAGACACAAATTTTCCTTTTCAGACATTTCGTATTGATGAACTAGAAATACTAGCTCACCAGGGCTTAGCCAGTCGAGTTGTCCGTTGCTAGATATGAGGATTCTGACTTGAAGATGAGCTTGAAATGTTGAAATCGACTATTTTTTGCCGAAATCAGGAGGTGGAGGCAAAAGTGAACTCATGTCATTTGATCCCATAAGACCTTCAAAAGATCCAGGATTCTTCTTCAATTCCTTTTGCATTGCCATTGCATTTCTCATCATCGAAGTTTTCGAAGGCTTCTTCTTTCCCTTTTTCCCTTTGCCCTTCTTTGATTTCGGAGCCAGATCTCCCATTGCGTCACCCATCATGGATTTCATCATCACCCGCATCTGAGAAAATTGTTTTAGAAGCTGATTCACTTGTGTTGTAGTTACCCCTGAGCCCTTGGCGATTCTAGTTCTTCGCGAACCACTTATCATTGAAGGATCATCACGTTCTAGTGGAGTCATTGAAAGGATCATTGCTTCAACCTGCGCAATTTGGCGATCGTCTATTTCAGCATCTTTCATTTCTTTAGGCATACCTGGCATCATCTTCATTAGTCCGCCAAGTGAACCCATTGATTGGACCATCTTTAACTGGTCAAGAAAATCTCCAAACCCGAACTCACCGCTAGCCAACTTACGTCCTGCATCGAGAGCTTCTTCTTCAGTAAAAGCTTCTTCAGCTTTTTCGATGAGGGTTAAGACATCACCCATCCCCAGAATTCGACTGGCCATTCGGTCAGGATAAAAATCTTCTATATCTTCGAGCTTTTCGCCAGTACCAACATAGATAATTGGAGCACCGGTTACTGCTCTAACGGAAAGTGCAGCACCACCTCTCGCATCTCCATCGATCTTTGTCATAATGACACCGGTTAATGAAATATTTTCGTTAAAAGTGTTTGCAACATTGACAGCCTGTTGACCAGTCATTGCATCGACAACTAAAAGAGTATTTGCAGGCTTTGCTTCATCACTAATTTTTTTAAGCTCTTTCATCAAATCATTGTCGATTTGTAGACGTCCAGCTGTGTCAATAATCATCGTGTCGCAATTAAGTCGAGCAGCCTCATTAAAAGCATTTTTTACAACTTTTACCGGGTTCCGACCATCTGAAAATACGGTAACACCAATTTGGGATCCCAAAACTTTTAGCTGTTCGACTGCAGCAGGTCTAGCCAGGTCAGCACCAACCAATAAAACATTTTTGCCTTGAGACTTTAAATGATTTGCCAATTTTCCAGCATGAGTAGTTTTACCGGAACCTTGAAGACCAGCAAGCAAAATTACAGTCGGCGGTTTCGAACTAATATTTAACTTAACCGGTTCAGCACCTAAAAGATTTGTAAGTTCTTCGTTTACTATCTTGATAATTTGCTGAGAAGGAGTTAGCGCCGGGCTTGGCTCTAAACCGCGAACAGCATCTGCAATCTGTGATACAAATTGATCAACTACTACAACACTTACATCGGCTTCAATAAGCGCCTTTCTGATGTCACTAGAGACTTCTTCAATATCAGATTCAGTAATTCGCGAGGTGGATTTTAATTTGTCGAAAATGCCTTCAAAACGGCTAGATAGTGAGTCAAACATATATACAGTCTAACGGAATCGACAACTGATATCGGCGTCGACACTTTACGCTGCGAGATACTATTGTCAATCTCCCATAAGTGCGTTGACGTAGTTAGCGGGGTCGAACGGCACTAAATCAGTTTCAGATTCACCTAAACCAACCCATTTAACTGGAATACCAAGCTCATGCTCAATAGCTAAAACAATTCCGCCTTTTGAAGAACCATCTAACTTCGTCAAGACAACACCAGTTATTCCAAGCGCATCACTAAATTCGCGAGCTTGTACCAAACCATTTTGTCCAGTGCTCGCATCAATTACAATCAAGACTTCTTTGAGCGCATTTTGTGTTCGTTCAATTACCCGCCGGATCTTTTTGATTTCTTCCATCAAGTTTGATTTGGTGTGCAAACGCCCTGCAGTGTCTACAAGAACTAGATCAAAATTCTTTGCGTTTGCCTTTTCCATCCCGTCGAAAACCACCGAAGCTGGATCAGCGTTTTCTCCACTTCTAACAATTTCAACGCCAAGCTTTAATGCCCACTTTTCAAGCTGGTCTGCAGCGGCGGCACGGAAAGTATCACCAGCAACGAGCAGAACAGATTTATTTTCATTATTAAATTTACGCGCAATTTTAGCTATAGATGTTGTTTTGCCAACTCCGTTTACGCCCACGAAGAGCCATACATTTCTCGAACTGTCATCTAAGTGAATGGCACGATCTCTGCTCAGAAGAGAATTAATTGTTTCTTTGACAATTTCTATCGCCTCACCTGCGTTATCTGTCTTTTGCTCATCACATGTTTTTTGCGCGTGCGTAGAAATATATTCGGTTGTCTTTATTCCGACATCTCCAAGCAAAAGCATTTCTTCAATTGCTACCCAAAAAGAAGGGTCAAGAGTGCTTTTACCCTTAAGTTTTGCCAAAGTCGTAGAAAAATTAGATCTAGTTTTACCTAATCTCTCTTCATAATTAATTGATCCCGAAGACAAAGAACTAGCAATGTCTTCTTTCGAAAGCTTAACTTGTGGAGAATAAGCACCTGTTTTACGATCTTGTTTCGTACCCCTCTTTCGAAACAAGATCGTTCCAAATAGAAGAAGCACAACAGCGCTAAAAGTACCTGCTATTTCGATTGAAAGAATATCTATTTCGGCCAACATCTTTTCATTCTCGCAGAACTAACGACTTTTTTTCGAATAGACACTTACAAAAAAGTTGAAATAGATTTTGATTGGACTTTGTTGAAAAAATAGCCAGTTTGAGAAAGAGTTTCCTCAAGTTCATCGGCATCTTCTGCTTCGAAACCTATTAGAACTTGACCCGTATCTCCCCCCTGTCCTCGGTAGTGAAACAGAGAGATATTGAACTTATTGTGGATAGCTTCAAGAAAATCCTTCAGAGCTCCGGGACGCTCTGGAAAGTTGAACGAATAAATTCGTTCATGTCTAGTTTCGCTTGATTTCCCGCCAATCATAAAACGTACATGTTCTTTGGCATACTCGTCTTGAGACAAATCTAGATATTTGAACTCGTTATCTTTAAGCCTTTTTAGAACAACGTCTTTCTTTACATCGTCGCCTGTTAGCAGACCTATAAAAATATCGGCCCTTTCCCTCGACGACAATCTGTATGAAAACTCTGTGATCGAAAATCCATGAATCACGTCTTTATATAGAGTTTTTAACGCTCCAGGTTTTTCTGGCAAAGTTATTGCAAATATGGATTCCGATTTTGCACCTATCAATGTTCTTTCGGCGACGAATTGTAATCGCTCGAATGTTATATTCGACCCACTATTGATACAGACGACTTTCGCATCTTTTAGCTTTGCGGGATACTTAGAGAAATAATTTTTAGCTCCGGCTACTGCTAATGCACCTGCAGGTTCACTGATAGTTCTTGTGTCTTCAAAAATCAGCTTAATTGCTGCGCAAATCTCGTCATTGTCGACCGTAATTACACGATCAGCATATTTGGAAATTATCGAAAATGTTTTCTTTCCAACTTTTTTGACAGCTACACCGTCGGCGAAGATTCCTACATGTTCTAATTGAACTATTTTTTTTGCCTTCAGAGATGCTTGCATTGCATTTGAATCTTCCGGTTCGACTCCGATAACCGAGATGCCTTTTTTTACGTTTTTTAGCACTTCTGAAACTCCTGCGAGCAAGCCTCCACCACCTACAGGAACGAACACATGAGTAACACTTTCGAGCTGCTCTAAAATTTCGGAGGCAATTGTTCCTTGACCTTCTATGACTTTTACGTCGTCGAAAGGGTGAACAAAAGTCATGCCAGTTTCTTTAGCAATTTCCAATGAGTGTTCATAGCAATCTGAAAAACTATCCCCATACAGGATAACTTTTGATCCATAAGCTTTGACAGCGTCAATTTTTATTTGGGGTGTGGTTGCAGGCATTACTACTATAGATTTGAGTTTGAGTTGTTTTGCAGAAAGCGCTACCCCTTGCGCATGATTTCCAGCGCTTGCTGTAATTACTCCCGCGTTTCGTTGTTCTTCATTAAGTGAAGAAATTTTGTTGTAAGCACCTCTTAATTTAAAGGAATGAACACTTTGCAGATCTTCACGCTTTAAATATGTATCACATCCAATTACTTTAGAAATCTTGTCTGCCTTTTCCAATGGCGAAACTATTGCAACATCATATACAGAGCTCGCATGATTAATTTTTGAGTTCATTGGTTTTTATTAACTCCGAATTTGGGCGACGGCTTCAATTTCCACAACCAATTCAACATCTGAAACTCTTGGAAGTTCTGCCACAGCCACAGCTGTTCTTGCCGGATAGGGCTCAACTACGTAGCTTGAATATATTTCGTTGCATTTTGCATAGTCATCCATATTTGTTAAGAAAATTGTGACTTTAATAACATCACTTAGAGAAGAGCCATTATTTTCTAAATGAAACTTAAGATTTTTCATAGCTTGATGCATTTGTGGTTCGATTCCAGGTTCAGCAACAAGGGTATCTGGATCTCTACCAATCTGACCTGCAGTGAAAACCAAGTCTCCAACTACTCGAGCTGGACTATAAGGAAGCGCTGTCATATTTGCCATCTTTACACCTTAACTTTCTTTATCTTGGTGGAGGTGGTCCCATGGCATCTCGATAAGAAGACGCAGCCATAGGCGGTGGAAGTTCAATTCCGTTTTCATCGAAAGCACTTTTTACTCGAGCTCGGAGTTCTCGAGCTATTTTCCACTGCGCCGATGGAATTGTCTTAACAATTACTCGAATAACGATTCTGTCAGTACCTATTTCTTCAACACCTAGCACTTCTGGTTCATCAATTATTTCAGTCGCGTGAATCGGATCACTCGAAAGCTGATCAGCTGTTTCCTTGATTACTCTTTGAGCAAGATCGATGTCTGTATCTAACGCCACCCCAATATCGAGCAATGCTCTTCCCCATTGTTGAGACATATTTCCAGCGCGAAGAATTTCACCATTTGGTATATACCAAACGACTCCGTAGACATCTCTAAGACGAGTAGCTCGGAGTGTGACTTGTTCAACAGTTCCCGATGCTTGACCTGCATCAACAACATCTCCTACTCCATACCAGTCTTCAAAGATAATGAATATTCCGGCAAGGAAGTCACGAATCATCGTTTGTGCGCCAAAACCTATAACAATTCCTAGCAGCCCTGCACCGGCGAAAATCGGGCCGAGCTCAATATTGTAGGTCGCAACGATTAAAAGTATCGTGGCCGTAATTATTGAGAAAGTTGCGACTCCTCGAAGTGCAGTGCCAATAGTTTCGGCTCTTTGAACTGTTCTATACGAAGGAGTTTGTGAAGTTTCTAGTTTTGATAGCCCTGTTCTTTTCTTAAATTTTACCAATCGATCTCTCGATTTGTCTTTGGCTAAATTCACGACGGAGCGTCTAATAAAGAACCTGATTATTCGATTAGCAAGATAAGCCAATATTATTATCAAAATAACTCGAACGGGTTTTGAGATTGCATCAGCTATTTCTGCTGCATATTGCGAGTTAGTTAAGTTATGTGTAATCTCACATAAAGTTCCGCGCGTTGCTTCATCACCACAAGCTTCCTGCAACTCTGCAAGGTTACTAACGTCTTGATTCAAGCGACTAATGAAAAACATTTCTAAATTGAACTTTCCATAACTTTCTCGTCCGTGTCCGACATTTGATCTTCTTCCATAGAAACTAGATCGATAACATTCTCACCCGATTGAACTGCAGGTTGACTTACTGGCTTTTCTATTCGCTGTTTGATAGCTCTAGAAGATCCGCCTGGAGCCATTGTCACTCCGTAGAGTTCGTCTGCTGCTTCCATTGTCTTTTTCTGGTGAGAAACAATTAACAATTGTGCATCATGTCGGAATTCTGCAACGAGATCCAAGAATCTCATCAAGTTTGGCTCATCAAGTGCAGCTTCAACTTCATCCATAACATAGAAAGGTGATGGTCGAGATCTAAACACTGCAAATAGGAAAGCTAGAGCTGTTAATGAACGCTCACCTCCAGAAAGCAATGAAAGACGTCTTACATTTTTACCCGAAGGTCGAGCTTCCATCTCGATTCCTGTATTAAGCATGTCGGTTGGGTCAGTAAGCGTAAGACGCCCGGCACCTCCAGCAAATAATGTAGAGAACAAGTCTGTAAAGTGTTTCTGGACATCTTCGAAAGCTTTTTCGAATACGGTAACAATTTCTGTATCAATAGTTTTGATGACTTTATGTAATTCTTTTCGTGAAGCTTTAACGTCATCCAGTTGTTGATTCAAAAATACATGACGTTCATTAAGCTCGTCATATTCTTGTACAGCCAAAGGATTAATTGGACCCATAAGCTTCAAGTCTCGTTCGAGTTCACGAGCTCGCGCGCTAAATGTTGTTCCCTCAATTAATTCTGGCTCTGGTGCATCAATTGCAACCTGTGGCTCGCAATCAAAATTAGCTCTTAAAGACTCAATCGTTGCCAAAAGTCTAGTTTTGGTTTCCGCTTCAGTTATTTCGCCTTTTTGAAGGCTTCCTCGAATTTGAGTGAGTTCAGTTTCTCTATTCCTACGGTCTACACGCAAACCTTCAAGTATTGAAGTTGACTCTTGCGCACGTTGAGTTTGTCTTTGTCGTTCTTGACTCAAAACTTCTTGTGCTCGAACGGCATTTTCTTCCAGCTTTATAGTTCGTTGAGTTAAATTATCAATATTCTCCAATAAAGCTAAATGAGCTGCTCGGCGTTCAATCGCAATTTTTTCTTGCTCGGGATCTTTTGCGAGTCTTATTAAGACAGATTCCATTCGAGCTTTAGAGTCTTTAAGTCGCGTGTGAATTCTTTCTTGATCGATTTCCAAACGTCTGATCTCATTTTGTAATCGCAACTTTGAATCTAAAAGCTCTCGCTTCTTGTTTTCATAGACTTCTCGCGCGGCTTCTTCATTGGAAGCCATATCGGCCATCTCAATTGAACTCGCTCTAAGGTCTTCAACACTTTGCTGTTCAGACTCTACAAGCATTTTGAGCTCTGAAATTTGAGTTTCTAATTTTGAAGCTTCGCTATTTCTAGCTTGTATTCCAGATTGGGTTGCACTCTGAGTTTGTTGGGCAATCGCAAATCTCGAATTAATTTCGTTGATATTATTTTGAATTTCTCGTTCTTGGTTCTCTATTGCTTCTTTTTGAGATACAGCGCTATCGAGCTCTTGGGAAATTTCTTCGAAAAGCCTTGCATAATTATCAGCTTGACGTCCTGCGTCTTCCACGCTTTCTGCTGTGATTGTTCTCTTGGAGGTTTTACCGAGACTCCACGCAGAATTAGATGAGAATCTATCTCCATTAGATGAAATTACAATTAATTCTGGATGCGAAATTGATATATCACAAGCCGATTTCCAATCGCCGTTTACGACTACAACATTTCTTAATACACGACGTAAAGTCTCAGAGAGTTTTTCATCTGTACATCTGATGAGTTCACTAATTGGTTTTGCGCCTTCAGGAATTACTGAAACTTCATCGTTGAGACCGTGTTCGCCTACAACGAATAGATTGGCTTTAAGATCATTAGCACTCAATTTCGCTAAGACTTCCTTGGCGTTTTGATTTCCGTCAACAACTATCGAAGAAGCCATTTCTTCAAGTATCACGGAAACTGCATCTATATACTTTTCGTCGATAGAAATGTTCTCAACCAAAGTTCCAAGTACACCAGGGCTTGTGCGAACTTGTTCTATTCCTGCATTATCTGCATCGCTCTCAAATGCCTCTAACATGACCTCATAATGAGCTTTGGCTTTTGAAGCTTTGTCCTGAATTTTGCTTTTCTCAATTTGTTTTGAAGCAACTAGTTCTTTCAAGCCCTTAACATTCGAAATTAATATCGTGTGTTTTTCAACCATCTCGTCAAGAGACTTTGATTCAGCGGCAACTACGTCATTTGCATCTTCATTATCTCTACTCAGAATCTCGATTCTTTGACGGATGGACGCAAGCCTTGCAATATCTGCATCTAGACGATCTCTAAGTACAGCTAGGTTATCCTCATGGATCTTCTTTTCTTTTAAAAGATTTTCGTAGTCTTTTGCAATGTCTTGACTAGGAGCCGTTTTTTCAAATTGCTCAAACTCTTTCTCAAAATCTGCAAATTCAACGTGAAGAGAATTCAAAGTTGGTTCCAGAACTTGAGATGAATTCTCTAGCTCAGCGATCGCATTTTCTAATTCTGCTTTTTCAGAGAGCAAAGATTCGATAACTGAATCATCCGCCGACGAATCCAATTGCAAAAGAATAGATCTCTTTCTTTCTGCGAGCATAGATTTTGTCGCACCCGTTCTAGAAACTAACTTCTCTGCTCGGCTCAACCATTGAGCAACATCGCTATCTCCAACTTTCATCAAGGCAGCTTCTGCTTCCAAAACAGATATGTCGAGTTCGCTTAAACGAGATAAAACAGACTTTTCTTTTTCAAGTAATTCGATTCGCTCGTTTTCGATTCGTGTTTGTGTAGCTTGAAGACCTTTTATTTCTTTTCCAGTTAGGAACAAGCGAATCGCATTTAATTCATCTCGCACTCCGTCGTGACGTTTTGCAGCATCTGCTTGTTTCTGTAACGGAGTTAATTGTCGTCGAACTTCACGAACCAAATCTCCGAGCCTAGTTAAATTTCCTTCAGTGGATTCAAGACGACGTTGAGCTTTTTCTCTTCGTTTTCTGTATTTCAAAACTCCAGCAGCTTCTTCAATGATTGCTCGCCGGTCTTCTGGTCTTGCATTCAACACAGAATCAAGTTGACCTTGACCAACAATTACGTGCTGAGTACGTCCGATTCTTGAGTCAGAAAGCAATTCTTGAATATCTAACAAACGGCACGGGACATCATTGAGACGATATTCACTTTCTCCACTTCTAAATAATGTTCTCGTTATTGTTACTTCAGTAAATTCAATTGGCAGGGTTCCATCTGCATTATCAATCGTTAAAGAGACTTCCGCTCTACCAAGAGCCGGTTTCTTGGTGGTTCCCGCAAAAATCACGTCGTCCATTTTGGCTCCACGAAGAGCTCTGGCACCTTGAGCACCTAACACCCAAGCGATAGCATCAACCAGGTTCGATTTACCCGAACCGTTGGGACCAACGACAACAGTAACTCCAGGTTCGAAGGTTAGATCTGTCTTCTCAGCGAACGACTTAAATCCTTTTAATGTGAGTGCTTTGAGAAACATCTACACCCTTTCTTTGAGCAGTGCTTAATATTGAGGTACTTATTCTAAACGAGTCAGACTATTCTTGCTTTGGTTATTGGCAAAGAAACTTTCGCCAGCCTTTGTATTTGTGGCTGAATTTGCATAACATGGGTGGGTGCACGCTCTTTTCAAGTTCCCCAACCCCGTAAATGAATACTCAGCCAGGTTCGTGGCAGGCGGTGTTGTCTGCATGAGTTTGGCAATAGTTGCATTTGACCAGATATGGGTCTTGATTCCTTTAACATATGGGTTTCTTGCAAGGGTAACCACTGGCCCCACCATGAGCCCTCTAGGGCAATTCGTAACTCGTATTTTGATACCAAAATTAAACTGGAAACCAAAATATTGCCCAGGACCTCCGAAGCGATTCGCCCAAGGCATTGGGGCTTCTTTGAGCATTGCAGCCTGCATAGCTTTCTTCAGCTACGACACAACCACACCGGCGAGAATTATCGTAGGTTTAATTTTGATTGCTTCGACACTCGAATCAGTGTTTGGTTTTTGTCTTGGCTGCTGGATATTTGGATATTTGATGAAATTTAAGATTATTCCAGAAAAAATTTGCGAGGCATGCACGATTCCTCAAAGTTAACGCAGGGCAAAAACCCTATCAATGTTGGCAATTGGCGCAAAAATATGTGCTTCTTCCTGCAACTTTGGTTTTGTTAATTTCAAGACCACACCTGGAACAGGTTTTTCGCGCATGAACTAAATGATGAATCTGGAATTTTCCAATTTCGCCATTCAAATCTCGGAACGATTCGTCTCTCAAACTAGACCCTCGACTTTCAATTGCATCTTTCAAAACAATTCGACAAGATTTTGAAATTTTCACAAATTCCGATTGATTCATTTCCGACATTTTCTTGGTTGGTAACACTTTTGAAGTCGCACAAATCTCGTCCGCATAAATATTTCCGATACCACTTAAAACATTTTGATCAAGTAGCAATGACTTAATCGGACGTTTCGATTGCGAAAATTTCAATAGGTTCTCTTTGATCTGAGCCTCACTAGATTCGTATGCATCAATCCCTTTTAAAATTTCAGGTGTTGCCGATTCAGATAGCCAAAATTCTCCAAAGGTTCTTGGATCAATAAAGGCAATTGCATTTTCTTTAGTCAGGATTACGACATGTGTGTGCTTTGGACAAATAGAAATATCGAAGCTCTCTCGATCAAAACTTAAAAACCGTCCAGACATTCTTAGATGAACATTCAAAAACTTTCCAGATGACAACTTGAAGGTTAAATATTTTCCAAACCGCGAAACACTTTCAATGTTCTTACCTGTCACTTCTCTTACAAAAAGCGTTTTGTCAATATGTCGTCTAGTACTTCTGGGATGAAATAGTTGAATCTCTTCGATTCTTCTATTTAAAAGCAGAGGTTCTAGTTGTTGTCTAAAGGTTTCGACTTCGGCAAGTTCAGGCATTATTTTCTAGTCCACTTATTGCCTGAAGATACAAACGCTTTGAACCTTCAACTGCTGCAACTGGTTTAATACCTTCGTAAATCGATTTATCGAGGATAACATTTCCATAAAGCGCTTCGTTTCCAGTTTTCCCTGCCCATCTTCGGGTTCCATATTCGACGTGCCACCATTCTGAATCAATTGAAACGAAACCGAATTCGGAAAGTAAGTTTGAAAATAATCGACGCATGTCTCGAACAAGAGAATTGCTTTCGTCCGATTCGAAGTGGTCAGTGTTTGCTTGAACATCCATATAATCCAAGTCCGAACCAATTGAGATCACGTTGTCTTCATAACCAATGAGAACATCTACCGCACCACCACTTGGATGTGGAGCAGCATAGCGATCATCATCATGTGGCTCGCTTACATAAAGCGGTTTGCCTTGCACATGACCATTTGGATAAAAAGCATTGTATAAATCTCTCTGTTGGTCAATTGAACGCCAACCATCTGTAATACATAAATACATTTTCGGATCAAAGCTTCTCAACTTCGCCGCAACCTGGAACAGGTTTTCAAATACTTGCCTGCGCACGGCAATGTACGGATCAGAATTTGCCCATCCAGATTGCCAAAGAGCAGCAAAAGGATGCAGTCCAGTTTCTTGCGCTTGTTCCGGATTTATTACAACTAGCTGTTCGTCTATCGGTTCTAAAACTTCAGGGAAAAAATCTGGTTCTTCGACATTTTTTATAGGATCAAGGAGAAAACTATCTGCGGATGTAGAGACAAGCTCGATCAATGCTTCAAAAGCAGCTCGGTGCTCCATCAATTCAGTAGTTAATTTTCCAAAACTATAAGTGGGAACATCTCCCGAATTAGGGTCCCAGCCCGCAGCAATTGAAGTCGTCCAATCCAAACTCTTCGGTTTTGGTCTTGTTACTTTCAGCTGATTCAAATGAAATTGCCTTTTAATCTTTTGAAACTTCTATATTTTGTAAATATTCAAGAGCATTTTTAGCGGCTACTTGCTCGGCGACTTTTTTAGACTTTCCGACTCCAACACCCATTTCGATATTGTCGGAAAACACATGTGCTGTAAATTCTCGATTGTGTTCTGGACCACTTGCATCACAAACATACTTTGGTTTCGTTGAATTGAATTGAACGATTGCTTCTTGAAATCTGGTCTTATAATCTTCTATTCCAGGATTACTTGCACTTACTTGCGCGCGATCTTTCCAATGATCTGTTATGAAACTCTTTGCATATTCGTACCCAAGGTCAAGATATAAAGCTGCAATTACAGCTTCAAGTGCGTCTGCGAGGATCGATTTCTTTTTTGATCCCCCACTTTTAGCTTCTCCAACGCCAAAAAACAAGTAGTCGCCCAAGTTCAATTCAAGAGCGACTTCTGCAAGAGTATCTTCATTAACTACTGCGGATCTTGCCTTGGCCATTTCACCTTCAGGCATATCTTGATTCGAGCCAAAGAGAATATCGGACAAAACCAAATCTAAGACTGCATCTCCTAAAAATTCAAGTCTCTCGTTATTTTGAGTTCCTTCATTTTCGGCACTGTAACTTCGGTGTGTAAGCGCAATCAACATCAACTCTGGGTTCTTTGGCTCGTAACCAATTTTATCAGAAAATTCAATGACCTTTAATTGTCTATTTAAATCGGCTTCTTCGCGAGCAGAAAGACTATTAGTACTTGGTTCAGTCATCTTCTTGGGCTTTCTTTTCTCCAGCAACTCGATTTCGAATTATCTCAACCAGGTCCCCTACTGTTTCGATATCTTTTCGGTCAATCATATCGATTCTAAAACCTAACGACATACTTGTAAATTCTTCTTCAAAGAAGTCTGTCATTTCGTTAATAGCTTGTTCATCTAGTCCTAGATCGTCATCAAAGCGTGAATTCTCGTCGATTTTGGAACAATCAGGTACGCCTAGATTTAGAAAATAAGTTCTTACAACTTCAAGAATTTTTGACTTTGAAAACTCGATTTGGCTGCTAGGAGGTTGCTTTTCCATCTGCAGTAATGGATTACGAAGCGTTTTCGATCGCTTTTGAAATATGGCCGACAACATCAGTTTGTACACATTGCGTTGCGACTCTAATTGCATTGTAAATAGCAATTGAAGTAGCAGATCCGTGAGCTATGACTACAGGATTATTAACTCCAAGCAATACTGCTCCACCGTAAGAATCTGGATGAATTTCTTGAGCAGCATTTAATAGAGATGGAATTAAGGTTGGAGCAACCTCTTTGAATTCATCCGTAGACAA
>Ga0209573_1000579_pt1 | contig 73800 bp, 68 predicted proteins | sample TNRBio252014_DNA_FD_185870 | JGI IMG/M metagenome (GOLD analysis project Ga0209573, IMG submission 185870) | Wastewater treatment Type I Accumulibacter community from EBPR Bioreactor in Madison, WI, USA - TNR Reactor_6/25/2014_ DNA (SPAdes)... | ecosystem: Engineered > Bioreactor > EBPR >...
GAGCGCACCAATACCTAAGACTATAAGAGGTAAAACCTGAGATAAAACCCCGCTAGCTAAAATAGCAGGAAGCATGGCATAAACCATTCCTAATATAAAAAAACCTAATATCACCAATATTCCCCCATTCCCCTTCCCCTCAATCAAATACCCCCCGACGCCCGTCTCTGGGTCGATGATCGTATAGCCAAAGCCCCTGAAGCCATAGGCGTTGATCGCCTTCTCATGGACGGTGACTTCCTTACCGGCGGCGAGGACATTTTGGATTTCTCCGGCCACGCCGCGACTTAAGGAGAGCTTGGGGAGGGCAGCAGCAGCGTTCTTCTGGGTAATGGTGTAAATCTTCTGGCCTTGGCTGGCGGCGATGGCAATCGCTTTGACCGCACTGACGGCTTGGGGACAGTCGGGGAGGCTGGGGTTTTGGAGAGTTCCAGTTTCATCGGTGTAGCGGCATTGGGTGCGGTCGATCCAGAATGCTTCCGGGGTGGCGTGTTCCAGGGCGCTGGCTTGTTGGCCGCGCATCCGGTTGTAGGCGATCCAGGCTTGTTGGTCGTGGGTTTTGCTCCAGCGCAGATAGCGCATGTGGCCGACATCGAGATTCAGTCCTTGGAAGGTGACGCCGGTGGTGACGATGCCGTAGAGTTTGTTGAGTTTGACGGCCAGATGGAACAGGCCATAGGAGAGGCCGGGTTGGTCGATCATCTTCGCTAGGATAAAACAAATTACGGTTTTCTAACTATGGCAAAAATAAAACCAAAGAAACCAAGTGTGATTAAAAACATTACCGAAAATCTCCCCTGAAAATAGATATCCTGAATTTTAAAAATGACAAGAAGAAATAACCATAAAATTAAAAATTTTATCAAGCTATGCTTCATAGTTCTTACTATCTAGAAGGGTATAAAAAAATATCAGTGATTGCGTACATAACAGTTAATATTAATGCAACCCAAACTCCAAAATAAGTCAGCCCTGTAAAAAAACCACCAATCATAGTTATAGCTACCCCACTAGCTATATCTCTTAAAAATCCTTCCCAATAACCCGATAGATACTCAGTAGCAGAGATATATAAAGTTATCATTGATGCGAGTACAATTAAAGCTAATAAATATACTCCTAAATATGCTGCTATAAGTACAAAAGGAAGAGCGGCAGCAGTAACCGAGAGAGACATCATAATAGCAAGAAAACCATAACCTACTTTATCAAATAGTGTTCCCCCGCTCCCCTTCCCTTCAATCAAATATCCCCCGACCCCGGTCTCCGGGTCAATGATAATGTAGCCAAAGCCACTGAAGCCATAGGCGTTGGTGGCTTTTTCGTGGACGGTGACTTCCTTACCGGCGGCGATGGCGTTTTGGTTGGATTTCTTCAGCCACACCTCGGCTGAGGGAGAGCTTGGGCAGGGCGATAGAGGCGCCGATCCCAATCTTGCACGGGGCAATTCCGCCGCCCATCAGGCGATGGATGAGGGCGCGGGCCACACGGGTACCCAAGGCGAAAAGCGGTTGCATGGGCTGATCCAGCATCGCTGCTGGTCGGCGAAAGCCATTGATACGCCTGTTTTGCCTGACGCCGCTACGCTGCCCACGGAGTAATGGCCGTAACGTGAGCGGCCTTATAGGGAGCCGTGTCGCGTGACGCCACCATAAACCCGCGCGAGACGGCGATGGCGGCAATATAGCCGTCGGGTATTGGAAATCCTCGTCCGGCGATCTTGGCAGTCACAGCCAGTTCGGCATAGTGCCGTACAGCAGAACTGCCGAAAGGCAGCACCCGACCCCTGAGCAATCCCAGCAGACCGTCAAGGGTTTGGGCTAACCGATCCTTGCTCTGGCTGGCTGGGAGTGCGCCGATGCCAAACAGCAGCTCGGCCCGCGTCACGCTGGTGAGGTAGAGCGTCTCGGCGGTTTGCTCGTTCAGTCACGTCCGCACCGCCGGGTTCGGCTCAGGTTTCAACGCCTCAGAAACCATCTGGTAGTCATAGCCTTTGTCTAAACACAGCCCCTGGGGGTGCTCGGCGGTGGGTTCAGGGCGCAGCATCACCATGCATTCCTGGGTTGCGCGGGTCCGCTTCATGCCATGCCGGTTGGCACCGGCTACCACCAAGCCAACGGGCACATTGTACGCCGTCGAATGCCCGACCAATTCGGTCTGATCCAGGGCGCTCCGCCATTGGCAGCCCGTGCGCAGCACGTCTACTGGGCGTCGCCTAGCGAGAACGCCAGACCGGATGCGTTACGCGCCGCGCCAAACCCACCCAGCCATGAGGAATAAAATCGGTGTTGTTCTCTTCCAGGCACCGTACCGAATACATCGGCGTACCCTTGATCGGCAGATCCCCGCCATAACCGCCACAGTAGCCGCCCCCACTCGCGCTCACGCAGGAGGCCGCGCCGCGATAGGGGCAACTATGCTTGTCCACTGGGGCTAATCCTTCACTACCATAGCGCTTGGCCTTAACTGGCCGGGCAATTTCATAGTTCATCTACCCACTCCTCGCTTTGATGGTTTAGCGCCGTCTCCCCGTCAGCGCTTTATTTTTTATGTTGTTTTATAGGTTAATCATGATCTTGGGTTGTCCAATATCCAGTTTTGCGCGACTGGAGTAAATAAGCGGTTTATTCGATCACATCATGGTTTTTACCTATATTCCTCAAGCGATGGCTCTATTCGCGGCAGTGCACGCTGTCCGCTCATTGCCGATGTTCAGGTTCCCGGATCATAATCGCATCAGCATCGCGTCCATCCGCCTTCAACCTGCCAGAGCCTTTTATGCCGCTTGCTCCACCCTCCGATTGGGAACCGGCTGACGAAATCAGCCCAGCTCCCCACCTCCCCAGACGGGCGTTTCTCTTGCAACTGACAACTCTGGCCGCGACCGTCGGCTTGTTGCCATCCAGCGCGGCGCTGGGATGGGATACCCCGCCACCCCTGACGCTTCAACCTCGCTGGCCGATGGAGCCGTCGGCGCGGCGGCGCTACGATTACGCGCCCCGCATCTGGCGTCAACCATCCCGTCCAGTCCAGGACTACCCACTGTCACCGCGACCCTGGACAGAGCCTTGGACAGCCGCTGATCTCAATACCCGCGTCGAAGATTACATCAAGGACTTGCGTCAAGCCGGTCGGCTGCGGCCGGACGAACGTACAGCCTGGTTGGTGTATGACTTTACTAGCCGCCGCTTCCTAGTCAAGATCAACACCAGCCTCTCCTATCAAAGCGCGAGCATGATTAAGCCGTTCATCGCACTGGCGTTCTTTGAAAAAGTCCGCCAAGGACAACTGGATTACACCGGCTTTCACCAGCAACGAATGGAGGCGATGATCCAACACAGCAACAACCACGCCACTAACTATTTTATCGATCTCCTAGACCAAACCAGCCACCGTTCTGGCCCGTCCGAAACGGAACACACCCTGCGGCGGCGCTATCCCAGCGTGTTTCGCCAGACCCGGATCGTCGAATATATCCCCAACACCGGCCGCACTTACCGCAACCGGGCGTCCGCGCTGGATTACCATCGCTTCCTCCAGGCGCTTTGGTATGACCAACTGCCCTACGCCGACGAGATCCGCCGCCTGATGTATCTGCCGAACCGGGATCGCGTTTATACCGGAGCCAGGGGAGTGCCGCGCGGCACCGAGGTCATCGACAAAACCGGCTCCACAGCCCGCTTGTGCGGCGATATGGGCATTCTCATCGCGCAAGGGCGTGATGGTCGCCAGTACCCCTACACCTTCATCGGCATCATCCAGAAAGCCCGGCCGACCAGCAACTATGGGCCATGGCAACGCGCGCGGGGCAATGTCATCCGCGAGGTCTCCAACATGACTTACGCTCATTTGCGCGAGCTGTATGATCTGGTTTGATCCTGTGCCGATGCAACGCCCCCGGAGCGCCTCGCCTTATGCCCCATAACTTCGATCATATGCCGGACCGGCGCGGCTCAGACAGTCTGAAGTGGCAACGCTATGGCGATGCCCTGCCGCTATGGGTGGCGGATATGGATTTCGGGTCGCCGGAACCGGTGCTGGCGGCGTTGCACGAACGAGTAACGCATGGGGTGTTGGGCTACGGCGCGCCTCCAGACGCGCTGAGCGCGGTGATTTGCGCCCGAATGGACGCCTTGTACCACTGGACGGTGACCCCGGATCAAATCGTCTATCTGCCGGGGCTGGTGTGCGGTCTGAACGTGGCGTGCCGCGCGGTGGGCGCGCCGGGCGATGCGGTGCTGGTGCAAACGCCGGTTTATCCGCCGTTTCTGAGCGCACCCATCCACCAGGATCGGCAATTGCGCATCGCCGAGTTGACGGCGGAAACACGCGCTGGGCGACTGCATTACCACTTTGACGACGCCATCCTCGCCGCCGCCATCAGCCCTCAGACCCGCTTATTCATGCTCTGCCACCCCCACAATCCGGTTGGACGGGTGTTCAGCCCCGCCGAACTGCTCCGGCTGGCCGTGCTGTGCGAGCGCCATGATCTGACTATCTGCGCCGATGAGATCCATGGCGATCTGCTGTTGGACGGTCGGACCCACACACCCTTCGCTACCCTCGCGCCGGAAATCGCCCAGCGCTGCATCACCCTGATGGCTCCCAGCAAAACGTTTAACATCGCCGGACTGGGAGCCAGTTTCGCCATCATTCAGAATCCCGAACTACGACGGCGCTTTCAACACGCCATGCGCGGTATCGTGCCGGATCCCAATATTCTGGGCTTGCACGCCGCGCTGGCGGCTTATCAACACGGCAGCGACTGGTTGCAAGCACTGCTGTCTTATCTGACCGCAAACCGTGATGAGGTCCTTGACTTTGTCGATCGCCATCTGCCTGGCATCCGCGTCACCACGCCGGAAGCGACCTATCTGGCGTGGCTGGATTGTCGCGCCGCAGCTTTGCCCGATGATCCGCACCGCTTTTTCCTGCGTCATGCCGGGGTGGCGCTGAATGATGGCGCCACCTTCGGGCCAGGCGGCGCGGGCTTCGTGCGCTTGAACTTCGGCTGCCCACGCGCCTTGCTGGCCGAGGGGTTGGAGCGAATGCGCACCAGTCTGGCCCAGCGGTCGTGAGCAGACCGCCATCACCCCCTATAAATCCCTGCAACGTTGCGCAGCAAGGAGAATGCATCCATGCGAACCGTTTCCATTTCCGCCCTCAGCGCGGCGCTGGCTGTCGGCATCGCGCTGGTTCCTCATACCGCCCTCACCGCTCCGGCCAAGGAAGCTGTGGGCAAGACGCCGCCAGAAATCATCGCCAGTCGCGCCGTAACCCAAAAATTGGGCGCGGCCCTCAAAGCAGCGCTGGAACAGGCAATCGAAACTGGTGGCGTTATTAATGCTCTTACTTTCTGCCATGAGAAAGCTGGCCCGATCGCTGCGGACCTAGGACAGGAACAGGATGTGCTGATTGGGCGCACCAGCCTCAAAACCCGCAACGCCGCCAATGCGCCCGACAATTGGGAGCTGGCGGTGCTGACGCAATTTCAGGCACGCAAGGAGCAAGGCGAGGCGAGCGAGGCGCTGGAATTCGCCGCCGTGATTGAGGATGACGCCGGTAAGAAAACCTTCCGCTACATGAGAGCTATCCCGACCACCACCCTGTGCTTGCGCTGCCATGGCGAAAACCTTGAAACCGAGGTAGACGCCAAGCTGCGGGAGTTATACCCAAACGACCAGGCCCGTGGTTTTAAGGAAGGCGACTTGCGCGGCGCTTTCACCCTCGCTCGCCCGATACCTTAAGGAGAAGCTTTATGGAGTGGGATGCACGCTTGACCGTCGCCGCCATTATTGAGCGCGACGGACGTTTTTTGCTGGTGGAGGAAACGGCGGATGGTAGCGACGATCTCGTGTATAACCAGCCCGCAGGCCATCTGGATCCGCATGAAACGCTAGCGGCGGCGGCGATCCGGGAAACGCTAGAAGAGACCGCCTGGGAGATTCAGGTGGAGGCGATTGTCGGCGTGTATTACTGGACGCATCCCCAGGGCCAAACCTATATACGCACCTGTTTTGCCGGGCAAGCGCTGCGCCACCACCCCGATCAGCCGCTGGATCACGGCATCGCGCGGGCGCTGTGGCTCACGCGGGAGGAAGTCGCGGCGCTGGGGATCAAATTGCGGAGTCCCATGGTGCTGCGCTGTATTGATGATTATCTGGCGGGTACGCGCTATCCACTGCAAGTGTTCAGCTATCTCTAAACCAGCGCGGACGCTGCCCACCAACCACCGTCCGCGCCCAGATCCAAGACCGCTACTTCTTCGCGCGTCGGCTGACCAAAAAGGTGGCGCTACCCTCAACAACCACCGTGCCGCGCACGGTGCAGACCGTACTCATCACCACCCGACGGCGCTCCTGGTTGATGTCTTGAATGGTGCAAAGGGCTGTAACGGTATCGCCGATATGCACCGGAGCGGTGAAGCGTAATTGCTGATCTACATACACCGCGCCCGGTCCTGGCAGGCGGGTGCCGGCGACACAGGAAATCAACCCGGCGCAGAACATGCCATGGGCAATCCGGCCCTTAAAGCGGGTCTGCGCTGCAAACTCTTCGTTGCAATGAATGGGATTATTGTCACCGGTGAGTCCGGCGAACATCACGACATCGGTTTCCGTCACCGTTTTCGCGTGCGAGGCGCTCATGCCCACCGCCAGATCTTCAAGATAATAGCCATGGATACTGTCGTTTAAGCCTTCGTGCGTCGAATACATGGATGGCTCCGTTTTGGGTAATGTACAAAAGAGCAGCGTCCTGACTCCTGGTCAAGGCCACCGCCGGGAATAGCGTATTTCAGGATAGCCACGACGATCAGGCGTTGGGATCGACCACCACCCGACCCCGTACTTGACCGGCCAAAATAGCTTCGGCCAAACGCAGCGTCTCCGCCAAAGGGGCAACCTGACTCATACGCTCTAGCAGCGCCATCGGTAAATCCCGCGCCAACCGTTCCCACACGGCTTGCCGTAGCTCCGACGGATACAGTACCGAATCCACCCCCAGCAATTTCACGCTGCGCAGAATAAACGGCATGACCGTGGTGGGCAGCTCCGCCCCGCCGGCCAGACCGCTGGCCGCCACCATGCCGCCGTAATCACTTTCCGCCAGCGCCCGCGCCAGCATGCGGCCCCCGACGGTATCCACCACGCCAGACCAGCGTTGCGCTTCCAAGGGCCGACACGGCGCACTCATCTCCTCGCGGCCCAGCAGTTCCGCCGCCCCCAGCGCACGCAGATAGTCGTCATTTTCGGCGCGGCCCGTCACCGCGCTCACCCGATAACCCAGCTTGGCCAGCAATGCCACCGCCACACTGCCAACCCCACCGCTAGCCCCAGTGACCAGCACCGGCTTGGCGGCATCCGGTTGGAGGCCCGCCTGCTCCAGCGCCAACACGCACAGCATGGCGGTAAAGCCGGCCGTGCCGATGGCCATGGCCTGACGGCTGTCCAGACCCTCTGGCAAAGCGGTCAACCAGTGCGCCTTGACCCGCGCCCGCTGGGCATAGCCGCCCCAGTATTGCTCGCCCACGCTCCAGCCGGTCAACAGCACCCGGTCGCCCGCGCGCCAGGCGGGCGCGGCGGATTCCAACACGGTCCCGGCCAAGTCAATGCCGGGAACCAACGGAAAGCGGCGGACAATCTTGCCCTTACCGGTGATCGCCAAGCCGTCTTTGTAGTTGAGCGAGGAATAATCCACCGCCACTAACACGTCTTCGGCGGGTAACTCAGCGTCACTGAGCTGGTTCAGCGATGCCACCGTCCGCCCGTCCTGCTGGGTGAGCACCAGGGCCTTGAAGGTCTTGTTTTCAGTCATTAGGGTCGCATTCCGTCTAAAATTAAGGGATCGTCGGCAGCGCGCGCCGCCGGATCGCCCACATTACTACCGTGAACCCACAAAGGCATTGCATCGCTGGGATGGACTAAATACCATGGTTCTTGCGGTTTTAGCACCCTTCTCTCACACACACCGGCCATCAACAAAAGGTGAATGATGAAAATTTTAGTCGCCGTAAAACGGGTCGTTGACTACAACGTCAAGGTGCGGGCCAAAGCTGACGGCTCCGGCGTCGAGACGGCCAACGTCAAAATGTCTATGAATCCCTTTGACGAGATCGCTGTGGAAGAAGCCGTCCGTTTACAGGAAAGCGGCACGGCGCAGGAAATCGTGGCGGTGTCGCTGGGCGTGGCCGCCTGCCAGGACACCATCCGCACCGCGTTGGCCATGGGCGCTGACCGCGGCATTCTGGTGGAAACCGATGCTGAGCTGCAACCGCTGGCCGTGGCCAAACTGCTCAAGGCCGTGGTGGATAAGGAAAAACCGGAGCTGGTGATTCTGGGCAAACAGGCCATTGACGACGACGCCAACCAAACCGGTCAGATGTTGGCGGCGTTGCTAGGCTGGGCGCAAGGCACGTTCGCTTCCAAAGTTGAACCCGACGCTGGTCAGATCAAGGTCACCCGCGAAGTGGATGGCGGCCTGGAAACCGTCGCCCTCAAGTTGCCCGCCGTGATCACTGCCGACTTGCGCCTGAACGAACCGCGTTTCGTGAAGCTGCCGAATATCATGAAAGCCAAGAAAAAGCCGCTCGAAGTGCTCAAGCCAGCCGATTTAGGCGTAGACCCCGCCCCGCGCATCGCCACCCTCAAGGTGCAGGAGCCGCCCAAGCGCCAGGCCGGCATCAAGGTCGATAGCGTCGCGACCTTGGTCGATAAACTCCGCAACGAAGCGCACGCCATCTAACTTACGGGTACGTATGAATGAGCATCCTGATCCTTGCCGAACACGATAACGCGGCGCTCAAGGCCGCCACGCTGAATGCCGTCACCGCCGCCACCCACATCGGCGGTGACATCACCGTGCTGGTCGCTGGCCACCAGTGCGCCCCCGTCGCTCAGGCCGCTGCCCAGGTGGCTGGCGTCAATACAGTGCTGGTTGCCGACGCTCCCCATTACGCTCACCAACTGGCCGAGAATGTCGCAGCACTGATCGTCAGTCTGGCCAGCGGCTACAGTCACATCCTGGCTCCGGCCACTGCCGTCGGTAAAAACATCCTGCCCCGCGTGGCGGCGCTGTTGGATGTCGCCCCGCTATCCGACATCATCAAGGTGGAAAGCGCCGATACCTTTATGCGGCCGATCTACGCCGGTAACGTGCTGGCCACCGTGCAGTCCAAAGACCCGATCAAGGTGATGACCGTGCGCGGCACCGCTTTTCCGGCAGCGGCGGCCACTGGCGGTTCCGCTGCGGTTGCAGCCACCGCGCCGGTGGCGGACGCTGGTCTGTCCAGTTTCGTGAGCCAACAACTCACCAAATCCGACCGGCCAGAATTGACCGCCGCTCGCATCATCGTGTCCGGCGGACGCGGCATGGGCAACGGCGATAATTTCAAGCTGCTGGAAGATGTCGCCGACAAACTGGGCGCGGCGGTGGGCGCATCGCGTGCCGCCGTGGATGCCGGTTTCGTGCCCAATGATTATCAGGTGGGCCAGACCGGCAAGGTGGTCGCGCCGGAACTGTATATCGCAGTCGGTATTTCCGGCGCGATCCAGCATCTGGCGGGCATGAAGGACAGCAAAGTGATTGTTGCCATCAACAAAGACGAGGAAGCACCGATCTTCCAGGTCGCCGATTACGGCCTGGTGGCGGACCTGTTCACCGCCGTGCCCGAACTGTCCAAGGCGCTGGATCAGCTCAAACCGGCGGGCTAAACGCACTCGCCACCCGGCCGCACTTGTGGTTTGCGCGGCCGGCCAGTTCCGCTGTCCGCAACGCCCCTTCCGCATTCCGCATTCCGCATTCCGCATTCCGCAGCAGGAGACGCTCATGACCACTTATTTCGCCCCGACCCGCGACATGCAGTTCGTCATCAATGAAGTGGCTGGCCTCAGTGAAGTGGCCGCGCTGCCGACCTTCGCTGAACAGGAAGTTAGTCCTGAGTTGGTGGAAGCGGTGCTGGAGGAAGCCGCCAAATTGGCTACCGAGGTGCTCGCGCCGTTGAATCACTCCGGCGATGCCCAAGGGGTGCGCCTGACGGCGGACGGTGTGATCCCGGCCGATGGTTTCAGCGCCGCCTATCAGCAATTTATTGAAGGCGGCTGGAACGGTCTGGGCTGCGAGACCCACTTCGGTGGCCAGGGTCTGCCCGAACTGATTAACACCGCCACCCAGGAAATCTGGAACGCCGCCAATATGTCCTTCGCGCTGTGCCCCATGCTCAACGGCGGCGCGATTGAGGCGATCAGCCGCGCGGGTTCTGCCGAACAGAAGGCCTTATATCTGCCAAAAATGGTTAGTGGTGAATGGACCGGCACCATGAACCTAACCGAATCGCAAGCCGGTTCCGATTTATCGGCGGTGCGCGCCCGCGCCGTGCCGGAGGGCGAGCATTACCGCATTTTCGGCCAGAAGATTTTCATCACCTGGGGCGATCACAACATGACCGAGAACACCATCCATCTGGTGCTCGCCCGCACTCCGGACGCGCCAGAAGGGGTCAAGGGGATCTCGCTGTTCATCGTCCCCAAGTTTCTGGTCCACCCGGACGGCTCGCTGGGCGCGCGCAACGATGTCCACGCCGTGTCGATTGAACATAAGCTGGGCATTCACGCCAGCCCAACCTGCGTGATGGCCTTTGGCGATAAAGACGGCGCTATCGGCTACCTGGTGGGCGAGGAAAACAAGGGCCTGGCCTACATGTTCATCATGATGAACGAAGCCCGCTTCAAGGTCGGCGTGCAGGGTCTGGCCATTGGCGAGCGCGCCTATCAGGCTGCCCGCGACTACGCCCGGGAACGCATCCAGGGGCGACCCATTGGCGTCAAAAGCGGCGACCGGGTGGCGATTATTTACCACCCCGATGTGCGACGGATGCTGATGACCATGAAGGCGCTCAATGAGGCGATGCGGGCGCTGGCCTACGTGGTGGCCAAACACATGGATCTGGCCCGCCATCACCCCGATCCTGTTGCGCGCAAAACCTATCAGGCGCGGGTTGATTTGCTGATTCCGGTGGTCAAGGGCTGGTCAACCGAGACCGGCATTGAGGTGGCGTCACTGGGGGTCCAGGTGCACGGCGGCATGGGTTTTATCGAGGAAACGGGCGCGTGCCAACATCTGCGCGATTCGCGCATCACCACGATTTATGAAGGCACTACGGGTATTCAAGCCGCCGATCTGGCCGGGCGCAAGCTGAGCATGGATCAAGGCGCGGCCATGCAGGCGTTGATCGCCGATATCGAAGCCACCCTGACCGCGCTGGCGGAAGCACCGGGCGATGACCTGGCCCTGATCCATGCGGAACTGGCCGAAGCGACTCAAGCCCTGACCGAAGCCACCGACTGGATTCTGGCCGAACCGGACGCTAATGCGATCATGGCGATCTCGGTCGATTACCTGATGCTGGCCGGGGTGGTGTGTGGCGGCTGGCAGATGGCCCGCGCCGGACTAGCGGCGCAAAGCAAGCTGAGCACGGGCGAGGACGCGGTGTTCCATGAAGCCAAATTGGTGACCGCCCGGTTCTACGCTGAACACTTGCTGCCGAGAGCTATTGCGCTGCTTCATTCCATCCAAAGCGGCGGCGATTCAATCCTGGCGCTCACTGAGGAGCAATTCTAACGCGTTCCCGCGCCCTACCCCCTGTTGTCGCCTCTCACAGGACTTCAGTCATGACAGAACTGAACGCTCGCCAAGCGGAAATCAGCCGCGATAGTTTGTTAAACCGCACCGTGCAAAACTTGCGCGATGCCTGGCACGATATGGCGGATTGGGGCGGCGGACTGCTCTCGAACGCGCCCAATCCCAACCTTCCTGAAAAGGATGCGGAGGCGTTGAAAGCGCAGATGCGCGATTGCCTGGAAGCGCGTGGCGGCGAAGTCTCGGCCCGGGCCCGCGCGGCCAATCTGGGGCGGGTTTATCTCTCGTTGAACGCCAACGGGCGCAAGCGCTTCTTGCAAGTGCTGGCCGCTGAATTCGACATTAACCACAAGAAGCTAGACCAGGCGCTGGAGAAATTGCGGCAAGCGGGCGACGCGCCGACGCAGCGGGCCAAAGCCGAGCGGGCTTTGTATCAGGCTTTGCAACCGCCGCGCTTACGCCTGCTGGCGCAACTGAATGCACTACCAGAAGGCTTTCACTTCCTGGTAGACCTGCGCGCCGAGTTGTTGGAATGGCGTAAGGACGATCCCGCGCTGGAGGCGTTGGAGCGGGATTTACTATCGCTGCTGGTTTCGTGGTTCGATGTCGGCTTTCTGGAACTGCGGCGGATTGTCTGGGATTCGCCAGCCTCTCTCTTAGAAAAGCTGTTCGTCTATGAGGCCGTGCATCCGATTCGTGACTGGAACGATCTTAAGAACCGGCTCGGCTCCGACCGACGCTGCTTTGCGTTTTTCCATCCCCGGATGCCCGAAGAACCGCTGATCATCGTGCAAGTCGCCCTGGTCAACGGCATCGCCGACAACGTGCACACCTTACTCGACGAAGCCGCTCCCGTGGTCGATCCGCACCAGGCGGACACCGCAATTTTCTATTCGATTTCCAATGCCCATGAGGGATTGTCCGGCATCAGCTTCGGCAACTTCCTCATCAAGCGGGTGGTGGACGAACTGGCCCAAGAATTCAAGAACCTCAAGACCTTCGCCACCCTCTCGCCGATTCCCGGCTTTCGCGCCTGGCTCAAGCACAAGCTCGACCAACCCGGAAAAGACCTTGAGGCGGAATTGCTTACCACAGCGGAGCGCAAAGCACTGGCGGCGGCGGCTGGAACGGGCGCGGAGCCGGTGTCTCTAAAAACGCTGCTGCATCTATCCTGGCACGAAAAACCTGAACTGGCCAAGGCGCTGAAGCAGCCCATGCAGCGCTGGTGCGCCCGCTATCTGGCCAAGGAAAAGCGCGAAGGCCACAGCAGCGCCCTCGACCGGGTCGCGCATTTCCATCTCTCGAACGGCGCGCGTATCGAGCGCCTGAATTGGTTGGCCGATACCTCCGTCAAAGGCCTGGAGCAATCGGCGGGCTTGATGGTGAACTATCTCTACAAACTCGACGATATTGAAGCTAACCACGAGGCTTATCGTGGCGAAGGTAAGGTGACGACTTCTTCGGCACTGCGCACCCTGCTGAAATCTTAAATCTTTAGTGTTGGCTATACTCGATCCATGGCGGTCGCCCAAAGCATCAGCACCGGGAGGGCCAAACCGCTCAACACCCGCTTTGGAGTCACCCGATGAATCGAAAAACCCCCCTTGTCCTATTTCTAGCCACCTTCGGCCTGGTTCTAGGCTCGCTCGCGAGCGGCGTTCAAGCCGCCAGCCAGCCGAACGTGCTCTTGGTCTCGTGTACCGCAATCTTCAATCCGGCCACCGGCGAGCTGCCCTTCCCCAACAATTTGCTGTTTGCGGGTTCCAAAGACGGAACGCTGAACATTCCGGTCGCCAATCCAGACGATTTGGCTGATCCGCGCGTGGCGCTCAACGCCCTGGATGGCTTCTCCACCGTTGCCCCGCTGACCGCCTCCTTTGAAGCCTATGTGCAAGCCAGCTCGCTCAAAGGCGGCACTACGGTTCGGGTGTTTGAAGTGGTGCTGAATAACCCCTTTTTGGACCCGACCACCCAAGCCCCCTGGGCCATTACCGCAGTACGGCGCGAGCTGCAACCAGAGATTGACTACACCCTCCAGATAAATGCCCAATCTTACAAAAACGTATTGAATATTCTGCCGTTGCGCCCGTTATCGCCCAAAACAGGCTATCTAGTGGTACTCAGCGGCCCGATTCAGGACGTAAGCAGAGACGGGATCGCCGACTGTCCCGACGGTATCTCACCATCGCCAACTTATGCCATAGCCAAGGTCACCAACCCCCTGGTGGATTCCAGCGGCAAAAGTATCATTGGTAGCCTCAGTGACGCGCAAGCGCAAGCGCTGGAACCTTTGCGACGGTTGGTCAACAATCAGGAAAGCGCCGCCGCCAGCCAGGGAATCGCTCGCGAACGCATCCTGCTGAGCTGGACGTTCATGACGCAATCCATTGACGATGTGTTTATAGCGTTGAACCAGAACCGCCAGCCCCTGGGATTGGCGCTCCGTCCGACCGGAGCCACCACCGCTGCCGTGCCAGCCCTCAATTTACCCGGTTTCTCCGACATTTATGCCGGCGCGTTGACTATTCCCTACTATCTGGACAAAACCAAGCCCTTAACCAGCGCCTGGCAAACGGCCGCTGCGCAACCCGTCACCCGTTACCAGCCGCTGCCCGCCATGACCGCTGCCTTAAAAATTCCCGTGCTCTTGACGCTGCCCAACGCCAAAAGCGGCCAGCGCCAACCGGCGGACGGCTGGCCCGTGGTCATCTTTCAGCACGGCATTACCCAAAATCGCAGCAATCTCCTGCTGCTGGCGGATGCTTTGTCGTTCGCTGGTTTCGCCGCCGTCGCCATCGACATGCCGTTGCACGGCATTACCGACCCAGCCAACCCGTTCTACCTATCCGGCTTGGAGCGCACTTTTGATCTGGATCTGGTCAACAACACGACTAGCGCGCCCGGAGCGGATGGGGTGATTGATCCATCCGGCAGCTATTTCATCAATCTGCAAAGCCTGCTGACTAGCCGGGACAATACCCGCCAGGCGGCGGCGGATCTGCGGCAACTCAGCGCCAATCTGCCAACGGTGGACCTGAATGGCGATGGCCGACCCGATCTGGATGTTCGGCAAATTCACTTTGTGGGTCACTCGCTCGGCGGCATCGTCGGCGGCGCGTTCCTAGCGACCGATGACACGGTGCGTAGCGCAACGCTGGCTATGGCGGGCGGCGGGATCGCCAAACTGTTGGATGGCTCGGTCTCGTTCGGGCCACGCATCGCCGCTGGGCTGGCGGCGGTCGGCATCTTGCGGGGGACGCCGGAATACAATGCCTTTCTGGTCGCGGCGCAGACCGCAGTCGACTCCGGCGATCCGATCAATTATGGCGCGGCGGCCGCCAGGCTCCATCCCATTCATTTGATTGAAGTAGTCGGCGGCATGGGCACACCCTCCGATCAGGTGGTGCCGAATGCGGTCGAAAACGCACCGCTGGCTGGCACTGAAGCGCTGGCTAGAGTCATGGGCCTCCAGCCCGCCAGTCGGTCGTTGGTCAATGAAGCGGGCGTGCGCGCCATCGTGCGCTTCAACCAGGGCGACCATAGCTCAATCATCAATCCCACAGCCGCAGTTGGCGCGACCGCCGAAATGCAAGGCCAGATGATCCGCTTCCTGCAAACCGAGGGTCAGGAGCTGGAGATTCTCTATCACCCCGTGGTGCAGTAGCGCTGGCCAGAACCGCGCCCAGAGGTGCGCTACATTCCCTCTGCCGCCGGGAGAGGGAATGGCCGCCCTTCAAACGAGCGCCGGTCCCCCACCCACTCGGCATTACCGCGACTCCGGTGTCCCGCTCACCAGGTCAGCGGCGGCGAAGGGCGAGTCTTGGCGCAGTTGCGCCGTCAGCCGTTGCTGAACCGCGTTGACTGGGCGGGTGAATCGGGCCAGCAGGTCATAGAGCACCGGCGTCAAAAATAAAGTGAGTACGGTCGATAGCAACAGGCCGCCAATCACCACTACCCCGATGGCGATCCGGCTCTCAGCCCCAGCGCCAGTGGCCATTGCCAGTGGCAACGCCCCCAGGATGGTGCAAAGCACGGTCATAAGGATAGGCCGCAAGCGCTGGCTGGCTCCCGCCAGGATGGCGTCCCGTACTGGCAACCCCTCCGCCCGCAGTTGATTGGCAAATTCAACGATCAAAATCCCGTTCTTGGCCATCAAGCCGATTAGCAACACACAGCCGATCTGGCTGTAGATATTGAGCGATTGGCCAGTGACCAGCAGCGCCAGCAGCGCGCCGGTCACTCCGACTGGCACCGTCAACAGGATAATCAAGGGGTGCATAAAGCTCTCGAACTGCGCCGCCAATACCAAAAACACGATTAACAGCGCAAAGCCGAAGGTGAAATATAAGCTGCCGGAGGTTTCCAGAAACAGTTCGGCGGCCCCAGTGAACGAGGTACGCGCCTCGACCGGCAGCTCCTCGGCGGCGACGCGCTGCAAATCGGCAATCGCCCGACCCAAATCATACTGGCCGACCAACGTGGCTTCGACAGTCACTGACGGCAGCCGGTCAAAGCGGCGCAACGCCAGCGCTGAGGACTCTTCCTTAAGATCGACCACCGCATTCAGGGGTGTGAGTTCGCCGCTTTTATCGCCACGCACGAAAATCCCCTGGAGATCGCTAGGCTGGCGCCGGTCACCGGCCTGGGCCTGCACCCTGACGGCGTATTCCCGCCCGCGGTCGATATACGTGGTCACTTCGCGCGATGCCAATAGCGTTTGCAGCGTAGCGGCAATACGCTCGACCGGCATCCCCAGCTCCGCAGCCAAGGGGCGGTTGATCTCGATCCGCAGGGTGGGCTGGCTGGACTCGTAATCGCTATCAATGGCGGTCAATCCCGGGTTTTGCCGCGCGCGGGCTTGGATCGCCTCGCTCCAGGCCACTACAGTGGCATAGTCCGGCCCACCGATGACAAACTGCACTGACTGTGAACTCGCGCCTCGGCCCAAGCTGGAACGACCGCTGGGAATGGCGCGCAGATCAGGAATCTCAGCTAGCAGGCGACGGGCCTCACCGATGATGGTCTGCTGGCTGCGCTGGCGCTGCCCCCAATCACTGAGACCCACCACCACGAAGGCTAGATTGCGGCTGCCGCCTCGCCCCGCAATCGCCAGCACCCGCTGGGCTTCGCCGCTGTCGAGCAAGGGTTGCAGCGCCCGCTCGATCTTGTGCACCCCGGCATCGGTGAACGTCAGCGTAGCCCCTTCCGGCGCACGGGCGGTAATGAAGATCACGCCGCGATCTTCGCTAGGCACCAATTCTTGTGGCAAACCGCGATACAACAGCAACGCCGCTCCCGCTAGCAACGCGGCGATAGTCAGCACCACCAGCGGCATGGCCAGCGCGCTGGTCAAGGCGGCCCGATAGCCGTGCTCCAGCGCCGCGAAGCTCTGTTCCGCCCAGCGCATCAAACCGTTAGACGCTCCACCCCGCCCCAGCAGTTGCGAACACATCATTGGTGTCAACGACAACGCCACAACGGTGGAAATCGTCACCGCCGCCGCCAATACCAAGCCAAACTCTCGAAACAGCTTGCCAATGTCGCCACCAAGCATGGACAGTGGGATATAGACGGCGATCAACACTGCGCTGCTGGCGAGTACCGCGAAGGTGACTTGCCGGGCACCGCGCCAGGCGGCGGCAAAAGGTGGCTCGCCATGCTCGATCCGGCGCTGGACATTCTCCAACACGACAATAGCGTCATCCACCACCAGGCCAATGGCTAGAATCAGCGCCAATAGCGTCAATAGATTGATCGAAAATCCCAAGGCTGCCAGCAGCATCAACGAACCGATGATCGAGACCGGAATGGTGACGGTGGGAATCAGGGTCGCGCGCGGTGAATAAAGAAAGGCAAAAATGACCAGCACCACTACACCGACCGCGATCAGCAGCGTCAGCACCACCTCATCAATACTGGCCTGGATGAACAGTGCGTCATCGGTGGCCACGGTAAGATGCACATCCTCCGGTAATTGCGTGCGTAGCCGTTCCAGCTCAGCCCGCACCCCCGCCGACACCGCCAGGGTGTTGGCCCTGGACTGGCGCACCACTCCCAGCGTCACCGAATTCTGGCCGTTGGTGCGCACCAACGAGCTGTCGTCCTCCACTCCCGGCTCGACGCGGGCCAATTCGAACAGCCGAATCGGATAGCCTTCGCGCTGAGCGATGGCGAGGTTGCGGAAGTCCTCGACGGTCTTTAGCCGACTGTTGATGCGCACCACCAGTTGCCGGTTGCTGGATTCCAGACTCCCGGAGGGCAGCTCCACGTTCGCCTGGCGCAGGGAGGATTCCACATCGGTCGTGGCCAGCCCGCGCGCCGCCAGCGCTGCATTGTCCAGCCAGACCCGAATGGCGTACCGGCGCGCACCGTTGATGGTCACCTCGCCCACGCCGCTGACAGTAGCCAAGCGATCCACCACCGTTCGTTCCGCCAGATCGGTCAAATCCGCTGTGGACCAGCGGTCGCTGGTCAGGGAAATGCGCAGCACCGGCTGACTGTTACTGTCGGCCTTGACCACTCGCGGCTCATCCGCTTCGTCGGGCAAGCGGTTGGCCACCGATCCGACCGCATCGCGCACATCAGCGGCGGCGCTGTCAATGTCGCGGTCGGTGGTAAAGGTGATCTGGGTCTGGCCAGCACCCTCGCGCGAGGTCGATTCGATGCGCCGGACGCCATCGATGCGAGCCACCGCACCTTCGATCACTTCGGTGATCTCGGTGTCGATGATGGCCGCAGCTGCGCCGGTATACGTCGTGCTGACGGTCACCACCGAAGCGTCGATGTCCGGTAGCTCGCGCACTGGCAGGTCGCGTAGGGCCATCAGCCCGCCCACCACGATCAGCAGGCTAACGACCAGCGCGAATACGGGGCGCTTAATGAAAAGATCAGAGAGAAACATGCGTGTTTCGGCCAGATTCAGGACGGTTGCCGGCTCACGCCGTTGCCCGGACTCGCACCGGGCGCATTCTGATCGGCAGCGCGCACTGGCGCGTTATCGCGTAGGCTTTGGTGGCCTTTCACGACAACCTCCAGGCCTGGTCTCAGCCCACTGCGCACCTCGACCGCCGCATCGTGGCGCTGGCCGATGGTGATGGAGGTGCGCACAGCCGTACCGGCCTCGACTACATAGACATAGTTCGCATCGCCTTCCTTGATAATGGCTTCTTCTGGGGCTAGCACCACATCGCGGCGCTCGGCCACGACCAGGGCAACCGCCATGAATAAACCCTCCGGCAGCACGGCGTCGGGATTAGGCAACTCGGCCCGCACCCGAAACGCGCGCGTGGTCGACTCGATTCGGGTATCGACCGCGCGCACCGTACCGCCGAAGCTGCGTTGTGGGAAAGCGATACTCGTGGCATTGACCGTTTGCCCAATGCTTACCGCGCTGAAATAGCGCTCTGGAATCCTGAATTCCAGTTCAATCGTGCTGCGGTCATCCAGCGTGGTCAGCACGGTGTTGGTATCGACATAAGCGCCGAGATTGATATTGCGCAGGCCCATCACTCCAGTAAAGGGGGCGCGAATACTGCGTTTATCCCGTTGGCTGCGCATCGCCTCCCAGCGGGCCTCGGCCATGCCCAGCTTGCCGCGCAGATCGTCAAGACTGGCCTCAGACAGCAGCTTGCGCGCGCGCAGGGTTTCAGCGCGCGCTATTTGGGCGCGTAAATTGATCAGTTCGCTCTCGATCTCGCGCACCGCCGCCCGTTCACTGGCACTGTCGAGCTCAAACAGCACCGCACCGGCCTGGACGCGCTGGCCGGCTTCAAAAGCGATGCGGGTGACCAGACCCGCTGTGGTGGGGACAATCTGCACCGATTTGGCGGCGCGGGTCGCACCGACAGCGGTGACGATTTCCTGCACCGTGCCGCGCCGGGTCAGGGCGGTTTCCACCACGGCTGCGCCACCCTGGCGGGGCTTTTGGGCGCTCGCTGAGCCTGATGGCTTGCTGATGGCGCTCCAGTACCAGGCGCTCGCCGCCAGAGTAGACAGCAAAACAGCAATACCGAGTTGAGGTAACAAACGCATGGTTGCGATTCACCAAGGCGAGACGCCTATCGATGCCAGTATAGGGTCTATGACAGCGACAGGCGCTATTGAGTCCACGCCTAAAAACCAAAGGCTTAATCTAAATCCCAGCGTGTTGCGCGCAGTCAACACCACCAGGCCGATAATTCCGCCGCAACTTCATGTCTGCCACTCCTAACGATCAGCCCGACGTGCATAAACTATATATCGGCGTGGACCATACTGAGCCCACTCCATCTGCCGGATAGACGACTGCATGCGCCTCCACAGCCAAACTATCGATCAATTTCTTGGTTTTTCGAGGAAGTCCATCTATGAAGGCGTAGAGGTAGTTACTTCAGGGTGCACTGCTTGACTAGCTTGCTGTCGGTGCGAACGTATGTGGAGGTATTCCCGGTCTTATCGCTATGGAGAAGAAGCTTGTCATGATCCGCTGATACAGCGAACTCGATAGGGATCGCGCGACCGTTTGCATTTGCCAGCAAATGGACTTGTTCAGCCGTATATTTATGCAAAAACTCGACATTTCCCTTTGCCCGAATCAAGAGACCAGAGCCATCTTGATTGAACTGTAGAGAGTCCTTTGGACTGTTGTCTGGGTCTTCGCACAAAGTCCAGGTTCCGATGAGCCAGCTGGATTCTTTTATCTCGCCTACAGCAATACAATTGTTGCTGATTAATACAGCAGTGAGTGCGAACGCCAAACTGTGTAGCTTCATAACCACCTCTAATAAGCATAATGAAAGGGTTTTTCCCATTTCAAGCCGCAATGCCGTTATGATCGTTGCGATTACAACGAGGGGCTAAGCGGGGAACTCGGTGCATATATGGGCCTAACGTTGTTAAATTAAAAAACAACTCACGCCCAGCTCTAATAAAGAATAGCCCTCAAAAACTGCTCCATCAATCATCAGAAAGACTGAATCTTTTTTAGCGATCTTCGGTGGAAGCATGCCTGGTTTCCCATAGATCGCCAACAGATCGCCAGCGGAAGAGGCCAATAGCCCAGTGGCTGAAACGCTGCTATTGACTGAAACAGGGCATGGCAAAACCATCCACGGCACCGTCACCCAGCTCGCCGACCGGAATTTTTCTTGCGTCGGCTTCGATCTCTCTTTACGGCATGATCTCCAATGGTTAGATTGCTGCCTTCCGCTAACAGTGTGATCGAATCGTATGGCTCAATATATCTATACCATGAACCGCGTGGGCAAAATCGTGCCGCCCAAGCGGGAAATTCTCAAGGATATTTCGCTATCGTTTTTTCCTGGTGCCAAAATCGGCGTATTGGGTTTGAACGGCTCCGGCAAATCCACCCTGCTGCGCATCATGGCCGGCGTGGATAATGACATTCTCGGCGAAGCCCGCCCTCAAGCCGGGATCAAAATAGGCTTTCTTTCCCAAGAGCCGCAACTCGATCCGGCCAAGGACGTGCGCGGCAACGTTGAAGATGCGGTACAGCCGATCAAGACCGCGTTGGCTCGCCTGGATGAAGTCTACGCCGCCTACGCCGATGCTGACGCCGATTTTGAGAAACTGGCTACCGAACAGGCCGAACTGGAAAGCTACCTTGAGACCACCGATGGCCATAATCTGGATCGCACCCTGGATGTCGCCGCCGACGCGCTGCGGCTGCCCACCTGGGACGCGGATGTCAGCCAACTCTCTGGCGGTGAGCGCCGCCGGGTGGCGCTGTGCCGGTTGCTGCTGGCCAAACCGGACATGCTGTTGCTGGACGAGCCAACTAACCATCTCGACGCCGAGTCCGTCGCCTGGCTGGAGCACTTTCTTCAAGACTATCCCGGCACCGTGGTCGCGGTTACCCATGACCGCTATTTCCTCGACAATGTCGCCGGCTGGATTCTGGAATTGGACCGGGGCCGGGGTATTCCGTGGGAGGGTAACTACTCTTCTTGGCTGGAGCAGAAAGAGAAGCGGTTGGAGACCGAGGAAAAACAGGAATCTGCGCACATCAAGGCGATGAAAGCGGAGCTGGAATGGGTGCGCGCCAACCCTAAGGGCCGCCATGCCAAGAGCAAGGCTCGCATCGCCCGTTTTGAGGAGCTGGAATCCCAAGAATTCCAGAAGCGCAACGAAACCCAGGAGCTCTATATTCCGCCAGGCCCGCGCCTGGGCGATCTGGTGGTCGAGGCGAGCGGCCTGCGCAAACGCTTCGGCGACCGCCTGCTCATTGACGGCCTGGATTTCAAATTGCCCAAAGGCGGCATCGTCGGGGTGATCGGTCCCAACGGCGCGGGTAAAACCACCCTATTCCGCATGCTGGTCGGTCAGGAAGCACCGGATGGCGGCAGCCTGCGGATCGGCGATAGCGTGAAGCTGGCCTACGTCGATCAATCGCGCGATAGCCTCGCCCCTGATAAAACCGTCTGGCAGGAAATTTCCGATGGCTTAGACGTGATCGCCATCGGCAGCTACCAGATCAACTCACGCGCCTACGTCGGCCGCTTCAACTTCAAGGGGCCGGATCAGCAAAAGTTCGTCAAGGATTTGTCCGGCGGCGAACGCAACCGGCTGCATCTCGCCAAGCTCCTGAAAAGCGGCGGCAACGTGCTGTTGCTGGACGAGCCGACCAACGATCTGGACGTGGAAACGTTGCGGGCTTTGGAAGAAGCGTTGCTGGCCTTTGCTGGCTGCGCGGTGATCATCTCCCATGATCGCTGGTTTCTGGACCGCATCGCCACTCACATGTTGGCCTTTGAAGGCGATTCGCAAGTGGTCTGGTTCGAGGGCAATTACGCCGACTACGAAGCCGACCGCAAGCGTCGGCTGGGCGTGGAAGCCGATCAGCCGCACCGGATCAAATACCGGAAACTCGCCTGAGGTCCTTGCGCTCTCTTCTGGTGGGTGACCGGTGGGCCAAGGGTTTGCGTTGCCTCCACAGGCTCTTACCGCATTCCGGTGACTCGCTCACCTGCCTGACGGACTCCAGGAAAAGGCAGACTCATGCCCAAAATGCGCGCCAGCTTTCAAGGCTTGATCCGGGTACTGGCGCAAAGCCTGTACCCGGAACCGGATGTCTTCATCCGCGAGTTGCTGCAAAATGCCCACGACAGCATCCAGCGTCGGCGGATCGGTGAACCCGAACTGGCAGGCGTAATCGCCATCGCGGTGGATGAAAATCACCGGACGCTGAGTTTTAGCGATAACGGCGTCGGCATGGATCGGCGCGACATTGAGGATTTCCTCAGCGTCATTGGCAGCACCGGCACCGGCACCCACGCCCGCGAACTGGCGGCCCACGACGTGATGATCGCCACCATCGGCCAGTTCGGTATCGGTCTGTTATCGGCGTTCGTGGTCGCGGAGCGCATCGAGGTTTACACCCGCAAGGTGGGCGCGGCGCAGACCTGGCGTTGGATCAATCACGGCGGCGAGGACTATGTGCTCGACACCCTGCCCGCCAACGTCCAGCCCCCGGGAACACGCGTTGCCGTCGTACTCCACGCACAGCACACGGCCTTTCTGGACGGCGTGCGGATTCATCAAACTGTGCGTCGCTACGCGGATTTCCTGCCCTTCCCGATCCGCCTGAACGGCTATGGCCCAATCAATGCGGTCAACGCGCCCTGGCATGAACCCGGCTGGGCCGATCCCGGGCAACGAACCGCAACGCTCCACACCTTTCTCAGCGCGCGTTACGCCGACCCACCTCTGCTGGTCATTCCGGTGGATGTGGCGGAGCCGCAAGCGCTGGGGGGGTTGTTCGTGCCGATGCGCTATAGCCCCGGCACGCCGACAGGCGGAATGGTGGATTTGTTTCAGGCGCGGATGTGCCTGCGCGCCAACGACCACGAGTTGTTGCCGGAATGGGCCGCTTTCGTGCGCGGCGTGGTGGATTCTCCAGCCCTGCAACCCACCGCCGCCCGCGATAACGTGCTGCGCGATGCGGCCTGGTACGCGCTGCGCGCAGCCTTGGGCACGACCATTATCGCCGCCCTGCTCGATCTGGCCGCCCGGGACCGCCCGCGCTTTCTACAGCTATGCGACTGGCATCACGACGCCATCAAGGGCATGGCCGCGCGCCATACCAACTTCGGCGCGGCGGTGCTGGACACCCTGCCGTTCGAGACCCAGCAGGGCCAATATACGCTACCGGCCTATCTGGCCCGACAGACGGCCACGGACGGCAAGCGGTCGCTGTACTTCTTCAGCCATGCCGCCGACGCCAACCAGTTTTATGCGCTCTGCCAGGCGCGCGACCTGTTGGCGATCAACGCCGGCCGACCCTTTGATGAAACCCTGCTGCGGCGCTATGCCGCTGAGCACCCGGACACAGTGGAACTCAAGCCCCTGGATCGGCTGGAGGAGCCGCTGCTTTACGAATGCTTAACCGCGACCGAGCAGACCGCTTACACCGCTCTGGAGCGCGCGGTGGAGCAGGCGCTGGCCATGCTGGAGGTACGCGTACAAAGCCAGGTCTGCCGCTTCCAACCTGCCGAGCTGAGCGCCGTTATCCTTGCTGGACAACGGATAGCGGCGTTCGATCAACTAGAGCAGGCCCTGGAAAAACCCTTTCTGTTGGAGGGGTTGGCGGAACTGGCCGGCGAGGTGCGCAACCGCTTGCGCCAGCAACCGCTAACGTTCTTGCTAAACGCCGCGCATCCACTGGTGCAGGCGCTCGGTGCCTTGGCCGATCCGGCGGCACCGATCTATCGACCATTGCTGACTGGCTTGTATGATGCCGCTCTGCTCAATGCCCAGCACCGGCTGACACCCGCCGCCGCCCGCCGTGTTCATGCCGATTTGCAGGCCTTGCTGAACGCGCATTTGCGCCTCCTGGCCGCCGTCCGCCCGGAGCAGCAGCAGGATTAACCTGGAGGCCAGCCCAGTTCCCGGCCCGCCAACAGGTGCCTATGCACATGAAACACAACCTGAACCACATCGCGATTGCAGTTGATGACCGTCTGGTAGCCGCTTTCCACCACGCCTAATTCCACCAGCCTGCTCCGCTCCACTTCACAGATCGCGGCGGCCCGCGAAAGCATGCGCCAGCGTGCCGCCATCTACAGAGTCCAGCTCCCCGCCCAGCGGTACGCCGTGGGCGATGCGGGTAGCGCGGATCCCGCGCTCGCGCGCCATCTCGGCCAGGTAATACGCAGTTGCCTCACCTTCCACAGTCGGGTTGGTCGCTAAAATCAGCTCGCGGATTGCGCCCGTGTCCAGCCGCGTTTCCAGGTGCGCCAGGCCCAATTCCGCTGGGCCGATACCGTCCAACGGCGACAGATGACCCATCAGCACGAAATAGATGCCCTGAAAACCTGTCGCCTGCTCTACCGCTAACACATCCGCCGGGGCTTCAACAACGCACAACAAACCCTGATCCCGCCGTGGATTGGCGCAGTATGCGCACAGCGCCGTCTCGCTGAGATCGCGGCACTGCTGGCAGTGGCCGATACCCGCCAACGCCGCCTGCACCGCCTCCGCGAGTCGCATCGCACCCTCGCGATCCCGCTCTAGCAGGTGCAGCGCCATCCGCTGCGCCGATTTCGGCCCAACACCCGGCAGACAGCGCAGCGCGCTAATCAGCCGGTTCAGCAGCGGCGAAGCGGCCATAGCCAGACGTCAGAACGGCAGCTTCAAATCACCCAACATGCCCGGCGGCAAGCCCATGCCGGAGGTCAAACCACCCATTTTTTCCTGCATAGTGCGTTCAATCTTTTGCGCGGCGTCGTTGCAGGCGGCGGCGACTAGATCTTCCAACATATCCTTGTCATCACCGACCAGGCTTGCGTCAATCCGCACTCGCCGCACTTCGTGGCGGCCGGTCATGACCACGCTGACTAATCCCCCACCGGACTCACCAGTGACTTCCATGGCCGCGATTTCCGCCTGCGCCTTTTGCAGATTTTCCTGCATCTTTTGCGCCTGCTTCATGATGTTGCCTAATCCGCCTTTCATCATTGCTCTCCTCGGGATGGCCATACGGCGCTCGCCGCTGACCGGGTTAGCGTTCGGGATCGTCCAGGGGGTGAATGGCGACGATCTGCGCGTCGAAGCGTTCCTGTAAATCCTGTACTTGGGGATCTTGCAACAGGTGATCGGTCGCGGCCTGCCGCCGCTCATCCTGCTGCTGCTGGTGCTGCGTGGCCGGAGTCGCCGCCGTGACACCGCCAATTTGGAATTTTAAGCGGATGGGCCGACCCAGATGGTGCTCCAGAGCTATCCTGATGCGCTCTTCAATGGCTTTGCTCAGCATCTGGGCATGACCCGGCTCCAACGCTAGCCGAAACGCATCGTCGCTCTGCTCGACTGGCACACAGTTCACCGCTACCTGGCGGGCAATGGCGGTCAATCCCAACTGGTTCACCAATCGGCTCCAATTCGCCGCCTCGGGCGTCGGCGGCGGGGCGGGAGTCGAGCTTGAGGCCAAGGCGGCGACTGGTGCGACGGGAGGAGTTGCAACAGCAGTCAGCGGCGGTGCGACGGGCAGCGCCGTTCGTCCTGGAGAGGCTAACGCCGCAGAGTCCTCGACCACTGGCCGAAAACACAGCATGCGCAACATCAGCATTTCAAAACCGCCCCGTGGCTCTGGCGCAAGCGGCAAATCCCGACGTCCCAATAAGGCAATCTGATAAAACAGCTGCGTGTCTTCCGAGGTCAGTAACCCGGCCAGCCGCCGCACCTCCACAGGATCGACCAGCTCGTCGTCTGGGAGAGCGTCCGGTGCCACCTGCGCCAGCGCCACCCGTTGTAACAGGGTCAGCAGCTCGGCCAGCACCGCCACATAATCGGGCGCGAGCGCATCCAGTTCCGCCACCCGCTGTAAAACCTGTGACGCATCATTGGCGGCCAGCGCCTCCAATAGTTCCACCACCCGCCGCTGGTCAATATCACCCAGCATCATGCTGACCGTCGCCGCGTCCAGCGTGCCGCCGCCAAAAGCAATGGCCTGATCCAGCAGACTTAGGGCATCGCGCAGACTGCCGTCGCCGGCGCGGGCGATTTGCTGTACCGCCGGTGGCTCGTAGGGCACGCCTTCGGCTTCCAGAATCGGGGTGAGGTATTGGGCCATCAAGGCGGTCGACAGGCGCTTGAGGCTGAATTGCAGACAGCGCGACAACACCGTAACCGGCAGCTTTTGCGGATCAGTGGTTGCCAAGAGAAATTTCACATGCGGCGGCGGTTCTTCCAGGGTCTTCAGCAGTGCGTTGAAGCTGTGGGTCGACAGCATGTGCACTTCGTCAATCAGATAGACCTTGAACCGCCCCCGGCTCGGCGCATATTGCACATTTTCCAGCAGTTCGCGGGTATCCTCGACCTTGGTGCGGGAGGCAGCGTCCACCTCGATCAAGTCAACAAAGCGCCCTGCATCAATCTCCCGGCAGGCCAAGCAGTGGCCGCACGGGGTTGAAGACACGCCGGTTTCACAGTTGAGGGACTTGGCAAAGATCCGGGCGATGGTGGTTTTACCCACGCCCCGCGTGCCAGTGAACAGGAAAGCGTGATGGAGGCGTTGCTGATCGAGAGCGTTGCTCAGGGCGCGGACGATGTGCTCCTGGCCCGCCAGCTCGCGGAAGGTGCGCGGACGCCACTTGCGGGCCAGCACCTGATAGCTCATAGGGCGCTCCGGCGATCAAGTCAGGGTGGCAGCCCCTATCGGCCTGGCCCCGGCGCCCGAAGCCACTGCTGCCGCTGCTCCCTTCCGGGCCTGACGGGGTTCACAGTTTATCGTCGCGGGGGGACCGACAGGGGCCACCATGGTAATCGGCGGATCCGGCGGCAGTGCGGCAAAACCCAGCGCCGCCGCTGTCATTCTGGTGCTCAAGGTGGCGGAGAGAGAGGGATTCGAACCCTCGTTAGAGTTACCCCTAAACAGCATTTCCAGTGCTGCGCCTTCGACCGCTCGGCCATCTCTCCAAGATGCATTACGCCGCCCTCCAGGCGGCGGGAGGGGCAAGGTTAGCCCAAGCGACCCCGCAAGGCAAGCCGCCAAGCGAACCGCCCCTGAACCTCAGTTCAGGCCCTTCATGGTCAGACGGATCCGACCTTGCTTGTCGATTTCCATGACTTTGACTTTGACCGTATCACCCACAGCCAGCTTATCGCTGACGTTCTGCACCCGCTCCTCGCAAATCTGCGAAACGTGCACCATACCGTCACGGCCTGGCAGGATCGCCACGAACGCGCCAAAGTCCATGATCCGCACCACCTTACCTTCATAAACCTGGCCGACCTCTACATCCGCAGTGATCTGCTCGATACGGCGGCGGGCCTCGTCACCAGCGGCTTTGTCTACGGCGGCAATCTTCACCACACCGTCATCGCTGATGTCGATGGTGGCTCCGGTTTCCTCGGTAATAGAGCGAATGGTGACGCCACCCTTACCGATCACATCGCGAATCTTGTCTGGGCTAATGCGCAGCGTGGTGTAGCGAGGCGCGTACTCAGACAGCTCCTGGCGCGGCGTCACGATGGCCTGGCTCATCTTGCTCAGGATATGCAGCCGACCCTCGCGGGCCTGAGCCAGCGCCTGTTCCATGATTTCACGGGTGATGCCGTCGATCTTGATGTCCATTTGCAGGGCCGTAACGCCCTCCGTGGTGCCCGCCACCTTGAAATCCATATCGCCCAAATGATCTTCGTCGCCGATGATGTCGGTCAATACCGCGAAACGATCGCCTTCTTTGATTAGGCCCATGGCGATGCCCGCCACTGGGGCTTTGATCGGCACGCCCGCATCCATCAAAGACAGGCTGGCCCCACAGACCGAGGCCATGGAGCTGGAGCCATTGGATTCAGTGATTTCCGAGACCACGCGCACCGTGTAGGGAAACTGGCTGGGTTTGGGCATCATGGCCTGCACCCCACGCTTGGCCAGCCGCCCATGGCCGATCTCGCGCCGCTTGGGGCTGCCAACCTGGCCGATTTCACCGACGGAATAGGGTGGAAAGTTGTAGTGCAGCAGAAACGGTTGCCGGTACTCGCCTTCAATCGCGTCGATAATCTGCGCATCCCGGTCGGTGCCCAAGGTGGTCACCACCAGCGCCTGGGTTTCGCCACGGGTAAACAGCGCCGAGCCATGGGTGCGCGGCAATACGCCAATCCGCGCGGTAATGGGCCGTACAGTCTGCGTATCACGGCCGTCAATCCGCGGCTGGCCCGCCAGAACGCGCCCACGGACAATCTCACTTTCCAGGGCCGAGAACGCATTTTCAATGCGCTGCGCCGACCAGCGTTCCGGTTCCTGCGCCGTCAGTTGCGTTATCACCTGGCTACGCAGCGCGCTGACCCGTTGCTGGCGAGTAAGTTTCTCGGCGATTTGATACGCTTCGGTCAGATCGCGTTCCGCCGCCGCACGCAGGGCCTGCGCCAGCGCGGCATCGGCCACCGCCGGCTGCCAATCCCACGGCTGGACACCCGCTTCAACCACCAGTTCCTGGATGGCGCGAATGGCGATCTGCATCTGTTCGTGGCCAAACACCACCGCGCCCAGCATCACCGCTTCCGCTAATTCCTGGGCTTCGGACTCCACCATTAACACCGCCCGCTCCGTGCCCGCCACCACCAAATCCAGCTGCGAGCTTTTCAGCTCCTGACGCGTCGGGTTGAGCAGATACTGGCCGTTGCGATAGCCCACGCGCGCTGCGCCGATGGGCCCGCTGAATGGCACGCCCGACAGCGCCACCGCCGCCGAAGCGCCCAACAGTGCCGGAATTTCTGGATCTACCTGGCTATTGAGCGACATCACCGTGGCGATGATTTGCAATTCATGGGTGAACCCGTCGGGAAACAACGGCCGCAGCGGCCGGTCAATCAACCGCCCGGTCAGGGTTTCGCTCTCGGACGGACGCCCCTCACGCCGGAAAAAGCCGCCGGGAATCCGGCCCGCCGCGTAGCTGCGTTCCTGATAATCCACCCGCAATGGCAGAAAATCGCGGCCTTCCTCCGTATCCCGGTCGGCCACCATGGTGACTAGCACCACGGTATCGGCCATATTCACCAGAACCGCGCCGCTAGCCTGGCGGGCGATTTCGCCGGTTTCCAGGGTCACGGCCTGTTGGCCGTACTGAAATGTCTTTTTAATGGGTGTCACGAAAGCGTCCTGTGCAGCAAGAAAACCAGGGGAACCCTCAGCGGCGCAGACCAAGGCGGCTGATCAGATTCTGATAGCGTTGCAGATCTTTTTTCTTCAGAAAATCCAGCAGCTTACGGCGTTGATTGACCATCATCAGCAGTCCACGCCGGGAATGATGGTCTTTTTTATGCGCGCCAAAATGCGGCTGCAAGCCGTTAATGCGGTTGGTCAACAACGCAACCTGCACTTCCGGCGAGCCAGTATCCACAGCGTCACGCTGGTAATCTCGCACGATTTGTGATTTTTGTTCAGTGTTCAGAGGCATGAAAAACTCCAGTTGCAATTCGCTCAGTCAATCAACGTAATCGGGAATATAACCTTAGCGGGGCTGTTCAACAAGCAACCCCCGGAAGACGCCGCTTCACAGCAGGAGCCGCCGCGGCGCGACTCGGCCATCATCAAGGATCTCGCCGATGCCCAGAAAGCGCTCCTCACCCTCATACAGGCGCACCCAACCCTGCGTCGGTGCGCGCGGTGCCAGGACCGGTTGACCCTGGCGCAGGTAAAACGCTGAATCGCCCTGCACCCGCACAGCCGGCCAGTTCGGCAGCGCGCTGTCGGCGGGCAACAGCACTGCATCCAGCGCCGCCCAGCCCTGCTCAGCCCGCTCCGCCAACGTCTCCGGCGTCACCAGGTGGCGGGTGTCATACGGCGTGACCGCCGTGCGGCGCAAAGCCGCCACATGCGCGCCGCAACCCAAGGCTTCGCCCAAATCGGTGGCTAGCGTTCGAACATAAACGCCCTTGGAGCAACGCAATTCACAGTCCAGCTCTACGTCGGCGAGCCGCAGCAGCCGCAAGGCGTGAATGGTCACCTCGCGCGGCGCGCGTTCGACCTCAATACCTTGGCGCGCCAACTTGTATAGCGGCTGGCCAGCGCGCTTTAACGCCGAATACATCGGCGGGGTTTGCTGGATAACGCCCACGAAGCGGGCCAGCGCAGCCTCGACCTGCTCCTGGTGCAGGAACTCCACCGGTCGAGTCCTCAGCACCTCTCCTTCCGCATCCCCAGTCGTTGTGGTGACGCCCAGGCGGCAGGTAAAGCGATATTCCTTGTCAGCGCCAAGCAAAAGGCCTGATAACTTGGTGGCCTCGCCCAGACAAATCGGCAATAAGCCGCTGGCCAGCGGATCCAGACTCCCGGTATGGCCGGCTTTCTGCGCTTGGAATAGCCGCTTGACGGCTTGCAAGGCACCATTGGAAGTCCAGCCAACTGGCTTATCCAACAATAATATCCCGCTGACTGCGCGACGGGTCCGCGCCGTCACAACCCGCTCCCGGAGACTGCTTCGTCTGGCGGCTCTTGCGCCTGTTGATGCCGCTCGGTATCCGTGGCCACCGCCGCCTCGATCAACGCCGCCAGCCGTGCGCCCTGCTCCACTACTTCATCGTAGCGAAACTCCAGTTTCGGCACGGTGCGAGTGCGCAGCCGCCGTCCCAGTTCACGGCGCAACAACGGCGCGGCCTGATTCAGCGCAGCTACCAGTTCAACGCGCTGTGCCGACGCGCCGACGGCGGTTACGTAAATCCGGGCATAGCTGAGATCGCGGCTCACCTCGACGCTGGTGGTGGACACCAGCGTCAGACGCGGGTCGCGCAACTCGGTGCGAATCAGTTCCGCCAGATCTCGCCGGATCTGCTCGCCGATGCGCCGAGTGCGTGGAACAGTGCTGAGAGCCATGGTTTCGCTGCGCTGCCTATCAGGGTTAGAGAGTACGCTTCACTTCAACGCGCTCAAAGACTTCGATTTGATCGCCTTCGCGAATATCGTTGTAGTTCTTAACCCCCATACCGCAATCCGTGCCAGCGCGCACCTCGGTCACATCGTCCTTGAAGCGGCGCAAGGAATCGAGTACGCCTTCAAACACTACCACATGATTCCGCAGCACCCGAATGGGATTATTGCGCCGCACCACGCCATCCACCACCATACAGCCCGCTACCACGCCAAACTTGGGTGAGCGGAACACACCACGCACTTCGGCCAACCCAATAATCTGCTCCTTGAATTCGGGTTTGAGCATCCCAACCATGGCGTTTTTGACGTCATCAATCAGCTCGTAGATAACACTATAGTAATGAGGCTTAAGCCCTTCCTCATCCGCCAGCTTCTTGGAAACGCTGTCAGCGCGCACATTAAAGCCAATCAGCAACGCCCCAGAGGTCTTGGCCAGATGCACATCAGATTCGTTAATGCCGCCCACGCCGCTAGCGACAATTTTGACCTGCACCTCCGGCGTGGAGAGTCGTGACAGGGCATCGACAATGGCTTCTGCAGAACCCTGCACATCGGCCTTGAGCACCACATTGAGTACGCTGGCCTGGCCGGCCTCGAACTGGCGGGAAATGCCTTCCATGTCCAACACCGGCTTGCGGTTTTGTTCCTCACGGGCCTTACCTTGGCGGAACAGGGCGATTTCGCGGGCCTTGCGCTCGTCGGCCACAGCGATGACATCATCGCCCGCCTTGGGGGTGCCGGACAAACCGAGCACCTCAACCGGAATCGAGGGTCCCGCCTCACCGACACTCTGACCCGTCTCGTTCAACAGTGCGCGCACCCGCCCGTATTCCAGGCCGCTGAGAATCACATCGCCCTTGCGTAGGGTCCCGCTTTGCACCAAAACGGTGGCAACCGGGCCACGGCCTTTGTCCAAGCGCGACTCAATGACCACCCCTTTGGCTAGGCCATCGACTGGGGCGTTCAACTCCAGCACCTCGGCCTGGACCAGGATTTGATCCAGCAGCTCGTCTACGCCTGCGCCGGTCTTGGCGGACACGTAGGTAAACAGGGTATCGCCACCCCACTCCTCGGAGATGACGCCTTGAGCGGAGAGTTCGCTCTTGACCCGCTCGGGGTCGGCCCCAGATTTGTCCATCTTGTTGACCGCCACCACCATGGGCACCTTGGCGGCGCGGGCGTGCTGGACAGCTTCGATGGTTTGCGGCATCACGCCATCGTCGGCGGCCACCACCAAAACCACCACATCGGTGGCCTTGGCGCCACGGGCGCGCATGGCGGTGAACGCGGCATGGCCTGGCGTATCAAGGAAGGTCACCACGCCTTTGGGCGTGTTGACATGATAGGCACCGATATGTTGTGTAATACCGCCTGCTTCGCCAGCGGCCACGCGCGTGCGGCGGATGTAGTCCAGCAACGAGGTTTTGCCGTGATCGACATGGCCCATGATAGTGACGACCGGCGGGCGCGGTAGGGCGTCGCCGCCTGTGTCAGCGGTCAGCTCTTCCTCCAGCGCGTACTCGTTCAGGAGCTTGTAGGTATGCCCCATCTCTTCGACCGCCAGGGCTGCGGTTTCTTGGTCAATGACCTGATTGATCGTCACCATCATCCCCATCTTGAACAGGACTTTGATGACTTCCGGGGCCTTGACTGACAGCTTAAGAGCCAGATCGGCAACACTGATGGTTTCCGGCAGCGCCACTTCGCGGACCATGGGTGCGGTCGGCTTCGCGAAGCCGTGGCGTTGCGCAGGCGCGGCGGCTTTGGCGCTTTTGGCCTTGCGGGGCCGCCGCCGGTCCGAGTAACTCAACTGGGATGGGTCGCTACGCCCGGTCCGAGCCAGCCGATCCAGATCACTCTCACCTTCTCGCCGACGCGGCGCATCGGCTTCGCTCCGGCGCTTGGCGGTAGCACCTTCCGTTCGTTTCCGAGCCGGAGCCGCCCCCGCTCCGCCACCACCGGGCGCGGGTCTGGCACCGGGCGGTCCACTGCCGGTTTCCGCGCGTCGGGACAACGTGGTCGCTGCAGACGCGCCTTCACCGGGTTTGCGCCGGACTTCAGCGGGACGCGAAGCCGCTGAGCGATCCACAGGTCGGCGGCGCTCATCGGCGTTCTCCGGTCGGCGACGTACGCTCGGCTCCGCTGGCCGCTGCGTTACTCTTTCCGGCGCGCGCGCGGCAGGCCTAGCCTCTCCCTCAGGCCGAGACTCCCTGATCGGCGCGCCAGCGCTTTCGACTCCCGCCAGTTGCTGCGCCGCTTCCACTGGAAGCACTGCGGGTGCGGTGCCTTCCGGTAGTGGCTCACCCGGTTCCCCAGGCAACTCATCGGCTTGCACCTCAGCGATAGGCTCCTCCGCCAAGGTCAGCGCGGGGACTCCGGTTTCGGTTTGGCGAGATTCTAGCGCGACTGCAAGGTGGTCGGATTCCGCAGGCGCGACGCTGAGAACGGGCGCTTCAACCGGTCCCTGCTCTACAGGGATAGGTGATGCGGCCTGGCCCTGGCTCTCCAGCCCACGCCGGGCGGTGTCTTCCGCCAGGTTGCGCTTGACGTACGTTCTTTTCTTGCGCACTTCAATGCTGACGGTCTTGACTTGACCCGCCGCGCTGCCTGCCATCTTGATCTCGCTGTGCGTCTTGCGTTTCAGCGTGATCTTTCGAGGTTCGGCCGCGCCCGCCAGGATCTGGTCGCCATGCCCCCTGCGCAGATGCGCTAACAAATCCAGTTTCTGTTTTTCCGTGATGGCCGTCTCCGCGCCGACCACATGGATACCCGCCTCAACCAACTGTTCCAGCAGGCGATCCACTGGTATGCCGACAACCGTTGCAAACTGCTTGACTGTTACATCCGCCATTCACCACCATCCCCGGGACTAGCCCGTCCTACGGCGCATTCCGCGAAAACCAGGGGGCGCGCGCCGTCATAATCAATTGCGCAGCTCGCTCATCCTCTAAACCGGCGATCTCGTTCAGATCGTCCACCGACAACTCCGCCAGATCTTCCATCGTCACAATGCCATTTTTGGCGAGCATGAACGCCAGCGCCTCGTCCATACCCGCCATGCCCAACAAGTCGTCGGACGGAACCCGTTCCTCGGCGGCGATGGCGCGAGTCAGCAACACATCGCGCGCCCGCGCCCGCAGCGCTTCGACCAGTTCGGCATCGAACTCGGCGATTTCCAGCATCTCGTAGGCGGGCACATAGGCCACCTCTTCCAGATTGGTAAAACCTTCCCGCACCAGAATGGCCGCAATCTCCTCGTCCACATCCAACTGCTCCATGAGCAGCCGCTGCAAACTCTCATCTTCCTGGCCACGCCGATCTTGGGCTTGAGCGCTGGTCATCACGGTCAGCGTCCAGCCGGTCAGGCGGCTGGCAAGCTGTACATTCTGGCCGCCCCGACCGATGGCTTGCGCCAGTTGCTTGTCGTCAGCGACGATGATATCCATGCCATGGGTATCCTCATCGACAATGATGGATTCGATTTCGGCGGGCGATAACGCGTTCATGACGAAGCGGATCGGATCTTCATGCCACTGCACGATGTCGACCCGCTCGCCCGCCAGCTCGTTGGTGACGCTCTGCACTCGCGCGCCGCGCATCCCCACACAAGCGCCGATGGGATCAATACGAGCATCTTTGCTCTTGACCGCGATCTTAGCCCGTGAACCGGGATCTCGCGCCGCGCCTTTGATCTCAATAATTCCTTGATTGATCTCAGGAACTTCCAGAGTAAACAGGGCGATCAGGAATTCCGGGGCGATCCGACTCAGAAACAACTGCGGCCCACGACTTTCGGCGCGCACATCCCGCAGATAGCCGCGCACCCGCTCTCCGATACGAAACGATTCGCGTGGAATCAGCTCCTCGCGGAGGATTTTGGCCTCAACCCCGCCTCCGACATCAACGATGAGATCACCGCGCTCCAGGCGACGGATCATGCCGCCGATCAGCTCGCCCTTGCGGTGGAGGTAGGCATCCACAATCTGGGCGCGCTCGGCATCGCGCACCCGCTGCACAATCACCTGTTTGGCGGTCTGGGCGGCGATGCGTCCCCCGAAGTCGGGGCTTTCCTGGGGTACTTCAAGGGTGGCTCCCACCGTAATATTGGCTTGCAGCTGGCGAGCCTGCTCCAGAGTCAATTGCCGATCAACGTTCTCAATAGCAGCCTCGTCGGCCAGCACCAACCAACGCCGAAAGGTTTCGTAACCCCCGGTACGCCGGTTAATCTCTACGCGCAGCTCAGGATCGCCGCTGTAACGCTTTTTGGCGACCGAGGCCAACGCCAGCTCTAGAGCGCCGAAAATCACTTCCTTCGCAACGCCTTTTTCGTTGGAAACCGCATCGACCACCAGGAGAATTTCTTTGTTGCCGTCTTTGCTCTCTTTACCGCGCATGTCGCTCTTTCTCCGCGCCGGATCCGCGCACCGTCATCCCGCCCTGGAAGTCGGGCGCCAGCCGGGCCTTCTCGATCCGTTCGAGCGGCACCTGCCATTCCCGCCCTTCGTTATCTACGAGCACTACCGCATTGTCGCGCATTCCCAGCAAGCAGCCTGTCAGCTTCCGGCGTCCGTCCAGCAGCTCGCGCAGATGGATGCGCACCGCAGAGCCAGCGAAACGGCTAAAATGCCTGGCCTCAAACAAAGGACGATCCAGTCCAGGCGAGGAGACTTCCAGGGTATAGGGTCCCTCGATCAAATCCTCGACATCCAGCACTCCGCTCAATTGATGGCTGACCCGCTGGCAAGCATCTAGATCGATACCCTTTTCATGGTCGATATAAATCCGCAACAGCGCATGATGACGGTGAGGTTGAAACTCCACGCCGACCAGTTCATAACCCATGGCTTCCACCACTGTGGTTAGCCTTTGTCCCAATGTTTTAGGATCCTGGCGCATGTAGACCACCACAAATAAAAAGTGGGCCAACGGCCCACTCATCTCGTCAACGCGACTGCCTCTCTTGGCATACTCATCCAGCGGATGACACCATTGCAGCCGCTCTACCTACTCTGCTGCGCGCGCCCACGCCGTACAGGCGCTATCAGTGCCACCCTGCAGGCCCCAGCGAGGATGCCGCATAAAAAAAGCCCTTGACGGGCTTCCTTGAAGGTGGTAGCGGGGGCAGGATTTGAACCTACGACCTTCGGGTTATGAGCCCGACGAGCTACCGGACTGCTCCACCCCGCATCCGAGCTTATTAATATAGCACCGAAAAGGAGTATCTGACAAGCTTAAAAACAACTCCGCATCTACCGGGGCCGGACTATCCTGGCTGACGCAAACGTTGCACCTGCCTGTGTGCTTGGCTCACCGTACGCACATAGGCAACCACGCCCAGAAAGAGCAATACGCTCAACCCAATCGCCAGCCAAGCCAGCCAGGGCCGCGCCATGGGACCTGCCACATAAAATACCCCGAACGCAAAATAGAAGAGCGCGAGAAAGCTCGTCCAAGCATGGGTATGGGGACGGCCATCCAATAAGCCGCGCAGAGGAAACAGCAGTGGCCCCACCCATAGCAACAAGGCCAGCACCACCGGTATATGGCTAGGTGGCTCCAGCCACCCAAACCACAGCAGCAATAGCGCGAATAGACCGAAGTAAGCGATGAGGGCCACAGCACGCCAAACCCCGATCATGCTGATCCCAGCCGCCACGCCACATTGGCCAACCTTCGGCCTAACGCGCGGGCAATCTTTTTTTCCTCATCATCCAAAGCCGCGTGGGCCTGGGACCCTGCGTAATAGCTAGGGCCATAGGGCGTGCCGCCTCCCCGGGTCTCGCGTAGGGCTGGCTCGGTGAAGGGTACGCCCACTAAAACCATGCCATGATGCAGCAACGGCACCATCATGGTGAGCAAGGTCGACTCATGGCCGCCGTGCAGGGTCGAGGCCGAAGTGAACACCGCCGCTGGCTTGCCGGACAAAGCCCCGGTCAGCCAGAGGCCACCGGTAGCATCCAGCAAATATTTGAGCGGTGCCGCCATGTTACCAAAGCGGCTCGGACTACCTAGCGCTAAGCCAGCGCATTGCTGTAGGTCGTCCAGACTGACGTAAGGCGGGCCGACGGTCGGAATTTCATCCTCGACCGCTTCACAGACCGTGGAAACCGGCGGCACGGTGCGCAAGCGCGCGGTCATGCCCGCCACTTCCTCGACGCCGCGGGCGATCTGCCGCGCTATTGCAGCGGTGCCTCCATTACGGCTGTAATATAAAATGAGAATTTCGGCCACGGCTCTGGGAACTCCATCACCTGTCTTGCAGTGCGCAGGAGCGCGGATGGCTTTAGTCACGCGCTGTTCATCGTGGGATAATACTGCCCTGGCATCGTACTTGATGCTATATATAATTCTGTCCGCCTCCGCCTCCAATTCAAATACGGTGCTCGCCGTGATGTGCTGGACTATTACGCGATCGATGGCCAAACCGATTTTATGCGCTTTGAGCCTGCTGGCGCTGGCGGCTTGCGCCAGCGCGCCTGTACAGGAGATGAGCGACGCCCGCCAGGCGATCTATTCGGCGGAAGCCTCCGGCGCGGCTCAACATTCATCGGCAACACTGCTAACCGCCCAACACCTCCTGCGCGAAGCGCAGGGCTATCTGGAGTCGGGCGCTTATCGCGACGCGCGTCGCTATGCCCTGGACGCCCGCAAGCAGGCCATCAAGGCGCGAGAACAGGCGACCCGGAACGCAGCGTTCCCATCTGCTCCGTAACTCCTTGGAAAATGCAATGAAAACTCTTTGTATGCGCTGCCATATCAGCGGGCGGGTGCAAGGCGTCGGTTTTCGCTACGCCACGGCTGAAAAAGCCTGGAACCTAGGGATTCAAGGCTATGTGCGCAACCTGGCGGACCGCCGGGTCGAGGTACTGGCCTATGGCGAGGAAGGCGCCGTCAAGGCGTTGCGGCACTGGCTGGAGCAAGGGCCGCCACTCGCCCACGTCCACGCAGTGCATTGCGAAACCATCGCTCCACCAGAGCTGCGTGATTTCCAGATTCTGTAAATTTTTATGTGGGCTAACCTTGACTTATCCACAGGCTTGTGCAAGCGCTCAGATAGAGGTCCTGCCGTCGCCGCCGCGACTAAAAATCTTCTCCAGATTCCGCTATTTACACATAACATGCTGAAAAAAATAAGAAATATAAACTGGTCAAAAAGTCATCAAACTGTCATTCTTTAAGTAGTGGCACGTAGTTACCCAAAACGAAGGAAAGTTATCCACAGAGTTATCCACAAGTTCTGTGGATAACTCCGGGCGCTAGGAACACTCACGCTGCTCCGACTCCGTCCGCCGCCAGTCGCACCCGCAATTCATCCAGTAACCGCACGCGCGCGATTAAGGTGTGGTCCGCATCGCGTCGGCCGCGATATTCAATTTGACCCGCCGCCAAGTTGCGGTCGCTGATGACAATCCGGTGTGGAATACCGATCAGTTCCATATCGGCGAACATCACGCCGGGGCGCACCGCACGGTCGTCCAGCAAGACGTCAATACCCGCCGCTAGTAGCTCCTGGTATACCCCCTCAGTGGCTTCTCGCACCAGAGCAGAACGCGCCGCGCCAACCGGCAGCACCGCTACCTGAAATGGAGCCATGGCCGCTGGCCAGACAATACCGCGCTCGTCGTGATTCTGCTCGATAGCGGCGGCCACCACACGCGAGACGCCGATCCCATAGCAACCCATGGTCACCGTGACCGGTTCTCCATCCTCGCCCAGCACCGTCGCGCCCAGAGCGGCGCTGTATTTCTGACCCAACTGAAAGACATGGCCCACCTCGATACCGCGCGCAATGGCCAACACCCCCTGTCCATCGGGGCTGGGATCGCCTTCGACCACGCTGCGCAGATCCGCAATCTGAGGTTCCGGGCAGTCCCGACCGAAGTTAACGCCGGTCAGATGCCAGCCATCCTGGTTAGCGCCGACCACCATATCGGCCATGGTGGCTACCGTGCGGTCGGCAATCACCACCCCGCGAAACCCGACCGCGCCCAACGAACCCGGTCCAGCACCGAAGGCGTCCCGGATAGCGGCGGGACTGGCAAAGTTCAACGGCGTTTTTATCTGGGGCAGCTTACCGGCCTTGATGAGATTCACCTCATGATCGCCCCGCACCAAAAGCAGCACTGGCTGCTCGTCCACCCCCTCGACCACCACGGCCTTGACCGTACGCTCGGTGGGTATTTTTAGAAACGCACACAGCTCCGCAATCGTTTTCACCCCTGGCGTCGAAACACGCTCTAACGCCATCGTGGGCGCGGGCCGCGCACCGACCGACGGCAACGCCTCTGCCAGTTCGATATTAGCGGCGTAGTCGCTGCCAGTGGAAAAAGCGATGGCGTCCTCGCCGGAGTCCGCCAGAGCATGAAACTCTTGCGAGCGGTTGCCGCCTATGCTGCCGGAATCCGCCAGCACGGTCCGAAATTTAAGGCCCAGACGAGTGAAGATCCGCACGTAGGCGTCATACATGGCCTGATAGCTGCGCCGCGAGGAATCCTGATCCAAGTCAAAGGAATAGGCGTCTTTCATCAGAAACTCTCGCGCCCGTATCACGCCGAAGCGGGGCCGGACTTCATCCCGAAACTTGGTCTGAATTTGATAAAAATTGATGGGCAGTTGCTTGTAGCTCTTAATCTCACGCCGAAACAGATCGGTGATGACTTCCTCGTGAGTCGGGCCGAAGCAGAAATCGCGCTGGTGCCGGTCCACGATGCGCAGCAACTCCGGGCCGTACTGCTGCCAACGCCCAGACTCCTGCCATAACTCGGCCGGCTGCACAGCAGGCATGAACAGCTCTAAAGCCCCAGCACGGTTCATCTCCTCACGCACCACCGCTTCCACCTTGCGCAGCACTCGTAATCCCAAGGGCAGCCAGATATAGAGTCCGTTAGCGAGCTTGCGAATCAAGCCCGCCCGTAGCAGGAGTTGGTGACTGATGACCTCGGCGTCAGCCGGGGTTTCCTTGAGGGTGAACAAGGGGAACCGAGAGAGGCGCATGGAAATGGAGTCTGCCTTGTAGAAGGAAAGCCATTAGAGATTGCAGAAATAGTCAGCGTCTTTTTTAGCCCTTTGTAGCTCCGTCGCGCGCTGTTCGTCGTTAAGCACCACCTTGTTGCCCTTGTCGTCGGCCCGGACCACCTGGGTGTTACCCTCCAGTACCTGCACATTCTTCTTGGCGATTTCGCAGTTTTTGGCGCGGGTTTCTTCTTGTTGCTTCTTAGCTTCGTCTATTTGTGTGCGTTCTTTTGCTTCCTGCTCCGCCACTTCGCGGGCCAGTTCTTCCTGCGCCTTAGCCAAATCTCGTGGTGCAGAGACGCCGGTGGCAATGCCAGCGGCCGATTTGGCCACCATCTCAAATTTCACACCCTGCGGCGGCGGCAATTCCGAGTACTTCGCCATCCCTTGCTCATCAGTCCATTTATAGATGTATTGCTGTGATTGCTGCGATGCAGTCGGCTGTGGTGATGGGGGCGGCTGTTCAGCCGTGAACGCAGGCGCGCAACCGCCCGCCAGCAGTAATAACAGCACCTGTTTAAACATTCTATTTAACATGAGGTCCTCCATTCCGAATGGGTCTGGGCTGGATTTCCACCGGAACTTGAGCCCGGAACTTGAGCCACTCGCGCGGACAACGCACCAAACCACTACGGGATTTTGCTGAAAAACAAAGTTGTGTAGTATAACCGGCCTGCAAGAGACGCGCCCTGCGCAGATCGGCTTTGCTCATGACCGGTTGCGTCCGTCGGGAATTACCCCTGCCGCGTAGCGGCCAACCCGCTCAAGCACGGCTCCGGCAGCCACCCTTTCAACCCGCTTATGATACACCGATCTTATTTTGGCGACGATCCCTCTTGCTGATCCGCCTTTTAATCCCCTGAATGCTGTCTGAGGAACCCATACCGATGGAACTGATCACTGGTGCTGAAATCTTGATCCGCTGTTTGAAGGAGGAAGGGGTCGAATATCTGTTCGGCTATCCGGGCGGCGCGGTTCTGCATATTTATGACGCGATCTACGTGCAGGACGACGTGAAGCATGTGCTGGTCCGCCACGAACAAGCCGCCACCCACGCCGCCGATGGCTATGCCCGTGCCACCGGCAAAACCGGCGCGGTGCTCGTCACCTCCGGCCCTGGTGTCACCAATGCGGTGACCGGTATCGCCACCGCCTACATGGACTCCATTCCGATGGTGATCATCTCCGGCCAGGTACCCACCCCGTTGATCGGCAACGATGCCTTTCAGGAAGTGGATTCGGTCGGCATCACCCGACCCTGCGTCAAGCATAATTTTCTGGTCAAAGACATCACCAAGCTGGCCGAAACCATCAAGAAAGCGTTTTATATCGCCTCGACCGGTCGGCCCGGCCCGGTGCTGGTCGATGTGCCCAAGGACGTGACCATCGCCAAAGCGGAATTCCATTATCCCAAGAAGATCAAGCTGCGCTCCTATAACCCCACGGTCAAAGGCCATGCTGGCCAAATCCGCAAGGCGGTCGACCTGATTCTATCGGCCAAGCGCCCGATGCTCTATACCGGCGGCGGCGTGATTTTGAGTGAGGGATCATCGGAATTGGTCGAACTGACACAACTGCTCGGCTATCCGATCACCAACACCCTGATGGGTTTGGGCGCCTATCCGGCCACCGACAAGCAGTTTATCGGCATGTTGGGCATGCACGGCACCTATGAATCCAACATGGCGATGCACCATTGCGATGTGCTGATCGCCATCGGCGCCCGCTTTGACGACCGGGTGACCGGCAAGATCGACCGCTTCTGCCCGGAGGCGCGCATCGTTCATGTTGATATTGATCCGTCCTCGATTTCCAAGAATGTCCGGGTGGACATCCCCATCGTCGGCTCGGTGGCGCATGTGCTGCGGGCGATGATCAACGTGATCCGCGATGAAAAGCTACGGCCCGACACCGAGGCGCTGGCCAAGTGGTGGCGGCAAATCGACGAGTGGCGAGCGGTCAAATCTTTGAGTTATCGCAACAGCGATACGGTCATCAAACCCCAGTTCGTCGTGCAAAAGCTGTATGAGGTCACTAAAGGACAGGCCATCATCACCTCGGATGTGGGTCAGCACCAGATGTGGGCGGCGCAGTATTACCATTTCGACCGGCCGCGCCAGTGGATCAATTCCGGCGGCCTGGGCACGATGGGTTTTGGCCTGCCGGCGGCGATGGGCGCCAAGTTCGCCTTTCCCGATCAGGATGTGGCCTGCATCACCGGCGATGGCAGCATTCAGATGATGACCCAAGAATTGGCGACCATGAAGCAGTATGGCACTCCGGTTAAGATCATCAATCTGAATAACGGTTATCTGGGTATGGTGCGGCAGTGGCAGGAGTTCTTCTATCAGAAGCGCTATTGCATGACCTATTTCGAAGCGCTGCCGGATTTCGTCAAGCTGGCGGAAGCCTACGGCCATGTTGGGATGCAGATCGAAAAGCCGGGTGATGTGGAAGGGGCGTTGCGTGAGGCGTTCGCCCAAAAGGATCGCACGGTGTTTCTGGATTTCATCACCGATCAATCCGAAAACGTCTTCCCGATGATCCCCTCTGGGGGTAGTCAGAATGAAATGCTGCTGGCGGAACGCGATGAGATGATCTCGCCTCACGATGAAGGAATGGTGCTACTGTGAACAACAATAACGAACGTCATTTGATCTCGATTCTGCTGGAGAACGAAGCGGGGGCGCTGTCGCGGGTCGCCAATCTGTTTTCGGCGCGCGGCTACAACATCGAAAGCCTGACCGTAGCCCCCACCGATGACGAAACCCTGTCGCGCTTGACCTTAGTCACCTACGGCAACGAGCAGATCGTCGAGCAAATTGTCAAGCAACTCAACAAATTGGTTGATGTGGTGAAGCTGATCGACCTCAGCGAAACCGACGCCATTGAGCGCGAGCTGATGCTGGTCAAAACCAAGGCCACCGGCGAGTTGCGGGCGGAAATGAAGCGGCTGGCCGATATTTTTGGCGGCCATGTGCTGGATGTCACCGATGCGACCTACACCATCGAATTGACCGGAACGGGTAGCAAGCTCGACAACTTCCTGCACGCCATCGACAAAGAAGCGATTCTGGAAGTCGTCCGCTCCGGCGCCACCGGGATTGCGCTCGGCCAAAAATCGTTGCGTGCCTGATCCTTAGCCCTCCTTTACACTGTCCCCGTCGCACGTTCTGGTCGGGGACGGTTGGTATTCACCTCCTTCGGAACCTTCCCATGAATATTTATTACGACAAAGACGCCGATTTATCCCTCATCAAAGCTAAAACCGTCGCCATTATCGGCTACGGCTCTCAAGGCCACGCCCACGCGCTCAATCTGAGCGATTCCGGCGTCAACGTCATCGTCGGCTTGCGCGCCGGTTCCGCGTCGGCGGTCAAAGCCGAGAAAGCCGGCCTGACAGTCAAGCCGGTCGAGGACGCGGCAGCGGCGGCCGATGTGGTGATGATTCTGGCCCCCGACGAGCATCAGAGCCAAATTTACAAGCAAATCGAACCGAAGCTGAAGAAAGGCGCGGCCCTGGCCTTCGCCCACGGCTTCAATATTCACTTTGGCGGGGTGGTGCCGCGCGCCGATTTGGATGTAATCATGATCGCGCCCAAGGGGCCAGGCCATCTGGTGCGCTCGACCTACACCCAGGGCGGCGGCGTGCCCTCCCTGATCGCGGTGGCGCAAGATGCTTCCGGGCAAGCCAAGGAACTGGCGCTATCCTATGCCTCCGCCAACGGTGGCGGGCGGGCCGGGGTGATCGAAACCAGCTTCCGCGAAGAGTGCGAAACCGATCTGTTCGGCGAGCAGGTGGTGCTGTGTGGCGGGCTGACTTCCTTGATCCAAGCAGGCTTCGAGACCTTGGTAGAAGCGGGCTATGCCCCGGAAATGGCCTATTTCGAGTGCTTGCACGAGGTGAAGCTGATCGTCGATCTGATCTACGAGGGTGGCATCGCCAACATGCGCTACTCGATCTCCAACACCGCCGAGTATGGCGATTTAACCCGTGGCCCGCGCATCATCACCGACCAGACCAAGGCCGAGATGCGCAAGATTCTGAAAGAAATCCAGACCGGCCAGTTCGCCCGCGAATTCATCGCCGAGAATCAAGCCGGTGCGCCGGTGCTGCGCGCCAATCGCCGCATCAGCCGCGAGCACCCAGTCGAGCAGGTTGGCGATAAATTGCGCGGCATGATGCCGTGGATCAAGGCCAACCGATTGGTGGACACTAGCAAAAACTGAGCATTAAACTAAGAGGCAGAGCATACTGTCCTCGATTTTCGGCCTTATGCTCTGCCTATATCAGACGTTTAATTCAATCTTGCTATCGGGTCTATCAGGGCGTGTTTGACGCCAACCAAGTGGGCGCTTCCTCATGAACCGGCAAGAAGTGGCCTAGTCGTTCAGTAGGCGTTTCGCTATTCTCACGGCAGAAATCGAATGTTCCATCACCCCTGAAATGGGTGTGGAAGTCGTTTCCAAAAGTAACACCGCCGCCGAGATGAAGGAAAAAAAGCCTTGTATTTCATGCAAGGCACTTTGGAAGTCTGGATCCGCAACGAACGAGGGTCTATGCGCTTCCACAACCGCGACGGAGAATTAGGGGGCCTCAAGCCTGGTACCGAATTCTCCAAGGCAAATTTAGATGACTGCTGAAGCTTCCGAATCCCGCCGTCGGCGTGGTGCTTATCTTCTGCCTAACCTGCCTAATCTGTTTACGACCGCCGCATTATTTTGCGGTTTTTACGCGATTATTGCCGCCTTGCAAAATCGCTTTGAACTCGCTGCCATGGCCGTGTTCGGTGCAATGGTGTTGGATGGGTTGGATGGGCGGATTGCTCGATTGACTCATACTGAAAGCGAGTTCGGCGCGCAATATGACAGTATGGCGGACTTGATCTCGTTTGGTTTGGCCCCCGCACTCATCATGTACGAATGGGCGCTGGGTTCCATGGTCAACATGGGACCGTTGCTGTCCAAACTGGGTTGGCTGGCGGCCTTCTTCTACACCGTGATGGCGGCGTTGCGCTTAGCCCGTTTTAATGTGCAGATTGGCAGCACCGATAAGCGTTATTTCATCGGACTGCCCAGTCCGTCCGCTGCCGCCATTGTCAGTGGTTTGGTCTGGTTAGGCACTGATCTCGATTTGACCGGCGTCCAGCTACTCTGGCCAGCGCTCGTCGTAACCATCGGCGCGGGTGCGCTGATGTTTAGCAAGATTCTCTACTTCAGCTTCAAACAAGTCGATGTGCGCAGCCAGGGACCTTTTATTTCCGCTTTTCTGGTGGTTCTGATCCTGGTCGTTATCTCCATGGCCCCAGCCAAGGTTCTCTTCTGTGGCTTTTTGCTTTATGGCTTGTCCGGCCCGGCGCTGTGGCTATGGCGCTGGCGACGGCACAACCGTCGGCAAACGGGAATTTGATTGCAGCCTTACCCCAAAGCTGAAGGGGATGGCTCCCTTCGGCTTTCGTGCAGCTTTATGTGCCGCAGGCAGCGTGTTCAAACCCCGCATGGCCTAACAACTACAGCGGATTTTGCAGTCCTAACCGTTTTATCGGCGCAAGAAAAACAGCACATCCTCAAAAAACGGGAGCGCTCAGCGCTCCCGTTTTGATGCCCGTTAACCCAATCCGAACAGCAACTCAGAGATTGGCTGACCGCCACCACTGATTATGCTCGCGACGCAGCGCTTCATGGGTGGGCATCGGATAAAACACCAGATCGGCACCATGACCGATATAGAAGCCGCTCTTCACCATCCGGTAAGGGAATTCTAGCGAATGCACCCGATGCACCAGCTTGCTTTCCTTATTGCCCTGATCCGTTGGATCCAGTTCCAGTAAAGCCTCACGGAGATGGTGCATAAATGAGTAGGGTAGATCGCCCACCGGCCCGTTGGCTGGATCGGTCGCCAGCGCACCCAAGCCTAGCTCGACAAAGCATAAACCAGGGAAGCGTATGAATTTGAACGGTTTAGTGGTGACACCTTCATAAAAACCAATGGGATCCAGCGTACTCACCACCAGGCTGTTAACCGGGGCCATGTCCTGATACATGTGCAGTCCCGGCCCTTCGCGCGGCGTAATCTTACCTTGCTCCAGGCCCAAGGTATGACCGTAGGCGGTGCTCAGATACAGCTTGCCCAAAGCGCTGACAGGAATGTGTTCCAAAACGCGATATACCGATATATAAACCGAGTTCTTAGGCGCACCATCGGCGCGCGGCACACAGCGGGCAAGCGCTTCATCAATATTAAAAAAGCTGTGGCGGAAAGCCGGATCGACCTCGAAAAAAATTGCCTGGCCCTTGGATTTGTATTTATGGCCGGTCGCGTAGTACTGCCCAAACTGCTCTGGTGGCAGCATGGACGCAATCAGCGCTTCAGGAATCAACGAAAAGTACAGATGAATGCTCATGATGACGTGCCCTCTCCAGGATAGGGAATGGTTTGATATGGACCCTCGGCGGAAAAAAAGTCCCTTCCACTCAAGGTATTAGGTTCTCGATCACCGACTGCCGGGGACAGATTGCCTTAGCCCGGATAGCGCAGGTGCGGCAATCCGCGAACCATGGCGACCTTATATACCTTATATATGGTAGCGCACTCGCGCTGCTGGTGAACAATTAGCCGACGTCTGCGGCGGAATCAACGACGGCTGGGGGGTGATCCATCACCATCAGGCCGGGATGATCTCAGTTCGAGCCAGTTCTGCTTCCAATGCGCTTAGCGTGGTGAACGGTGGCAGACATTGTAGACCATCGCAGACATAAGCAGTGACCGGCGCGGCTCCGGCGCGGCGTTCACGCAGCAATCCCGCTGGCAGCACAGCCTCGGTAGGAATCGCCAGTGTCAGCCGACGCGGCGCGTAGACTTGGGCGCAACGGCTCCACCACGCGGCCAGCGCACTCCCCTCACCACGCAGCACGATAAGCTGGGCAGGCTTTAAGTACATTTCTAAAGCCGTCAATAAAGTATTGCAAGCGCTTGGCATGTGCAGCAGCACGGGCCAGGCCCAGCGCAAGGTGCGTTCCGCCGCCTCCAGATAGCTCATCCGCCCAGTAAGCTGCCCCAGCTTCAGCAAAACTTGCGCGGCGATGCCGTTACCAGCGGGCAGGGCATCGTCGTGCGCGGGCTTGGGGCGCTGGATCAGGGCTTCATGGTCATGCGTGGTAAACAAGAAACCACCTGCGGCCTGGTCTTCGAATTGCGCTAGTAACACCTCCGCCAAAGCCAGAGCGAAATCCAGATCGCCATCCCGCCAACGGCAGTGTAACAGCTCTAAAATACCGTCAATCAGTAAAGCGTAATCGTCCAGATAGGCATTCAGGCGCGCTTGACCGTCTTTGTACACCGCTAGTAAACGACCATCTTTCCATAGATGGGCTTGGATGAAATCCAGGGCGCATTCGGCGGAAGCCACTAAATCGGCGCGCCCCAGATACCGGCCCGCCACCGCCATCCCTTTGATCATCAAGCCATTCCAGGCCGTCAGAATTTTTTCATCGCGGCTCGGCCAGACCCGCTGAGCGCGGGACGCCAAGAGGGTGCGTCGCGCGTCGGCCAGCCATTGCATCGCTTGGGTAGGCTCCACACCCAACCGGCGCGCCAGTTCCTGCGGGGCTGCAGCTACCTGCACATGCCAAGCGCGATGTTCAAAATTCGGTGGCTGCTCCAACCCGTAACCTAAGGCGAAGGCCGTATATTCCTCGGCGCTGAGCCGCTCGCGGAGCTGATCTGGTGTCCACAGGTAGAATTTACCCTCTTCACCCTCGGAATCAGCGTCAAGAGTGGCGTAATAGCCACCGTCCGGCGCTTGCATCTCGCGCAGCACCCATTCACCGGTTTCTTCCGCCGCCACCCGAAACAACGGCTCGGCTGTTGCTTGCCAAGCCTGGCTATACAGTGCCAGCAGCGGGCCATTGTCATACAGCATTTTCTCGAAGTGCGGGATCGTCCAAGCGGCGTCCACGGCGTAACGGTAGAAACCGCCACCCAAATGATCGTAAAGGCCGCCTTGCGCCATGCATTGCAAGCTGAGGCGCACAGCGCTTGCCGCCGCGTGATCCGGATCACCGTCCTCAAGGCTGGCTGCCCAGTTGCGCAACAACCGCTCCAGGCTGGGCGGATGGGGAAATTTGGGCGCACCTCCAAAACCGCCATGCACTGGATCGAGATGCTGGAGAAGCTGCTCGTGCCCGCGCTGGAGCGGTGCCGCAGTCAAAACGTGGCATGTTGACTCATTGGACACTGTGCTCTCGGCGCGTAGCGCTGCCAATAAGGCCTGGTTTTGCGCGCGCAATTCCTCGGGATGTTGGCGGTAGTAGGCGCTGACCCGCCGGAGGAAATCGGTGAACGCTGGCAGCCCATGACGCGGTGTTTTGGGAAAATAAGTGCCACCGACAAAAGGCGCTTGGTCATCATGCGTCAGCACCAAGGTCAGCGGCCAACCGCCGGCTCGCCGATGTAATAGCTGAAACGCGGTCTGGTAAATCTTGTCAAGATCGGGTCGCTCCTCACGATCCACTTTGATATTGATGAACCCCTCATTCATCACCCCAGCGGTGGCTGGGTCCTCAAAGGATTCATGGGCCATGACGTGGCACCAGTGGCAAGCTGAGTAGCCAATCGACAGCAAGATCGGCTTGCCGGTGCACCGGGCCTGCGCCAATGCCTCCGCATCCCAGGGCTGCCAATCCACCGGGTTGTATGCGTGCTGACGCAGATAGGGGCTGGTTTCGTGGATCAGACGATTAGGGCGACGGGATTCAGGCATGGCAGCTTCCGGAATTAGGGCCGACAAGATAAGGCGCGTTCTCTTCGTGAGTATCTGGAGGCTGAATAATTCCCTGCCCGTCCCTGCTTTGGAGGGCGGCGCTCGTGGGACCACGGAGCCGCCGATGGATAAATCACGCCCAACAAAAAAGATCGGTGCAAAGCAACCGATCTTATTGAGATTTGGCGCGCCCGGAGAGATTCGAACTCCCGACCCCTTGGTTCGTAGCCAAGTACTCTATCCAACTGAGCTACGGGCGCGTAATGCAAGGACGCGGATTATGCGCAGACCCCGCAAGACTGTCAATTTTCGCGTGATTCAAAAACTGGCGGAGAGAGAGGGATTCGAACCCTCGATGGAGATTTAAAGCCCCATACTCCCTTAGCAGGGGAGCGCCTTCAGCCGCTCGGCCATCTCTCCAAAATTTGTCCGCCACACGGTCACCTACGAGCTGGTAAGGATACCGTGTGCGTATAGCAGCGTAAAGCCTGGAATTCAAATCTCCAGACTACTTGCCGACGGCGGCTCCGCGCTATGCGCAGCGCCTTCCTGCTCCCGTTTGATCCGCTCGTAGATTTCCTCGCGATGCACCGCAATATCCTTAGGGGCGTTGACGCCGATTCGGACCTGATTACCCTTTACGCCAAGCACAGTGACCGTTACCTCATCACCGATCATCAGCGTCTCGCCAACTCTGCGCGTCAAAATCAACATATTAAGCCACTCCTTAGTTTTCCATGTAACAGCGGAACTGCCTCAAACCATCTTGCGAACTTTGACCGCTTGTCGGTACAAACGGTCTGGATCGGCGACAAATTTTTCTGCGCTCGTCTCACCCTTTAGGCCAGCGCTCGGGCAAGAAGCTTAGGCGTGTTGATCCAGCCCGAAAGCTTCGTGCAGGGCACGGACGCCTAATTCCAGATATTTCTCATCAATGACCACTGAAATCTTGATCTCGGAGGTGGAGATCATGCGGATGTTGATGCCTTCCTTGGCCAGCGCCTGAAACATGGTACTGGCCACGCCGGCGTGCGACCGCATACCGATCCCCACCAACGACAGCTTGGCGATCTTGTTATCGCCGGATACTTCCCGGATGCCCAGCCGAACCGCCTGTTCTCGGAGAATCTCCAGCACCCGCTCGTAATCGTTGCGATGCACGGTAAACGTGAAGTCCGCAGTCCCGTCACGGCCAACATTCTGGATAATCATATCCACTTCGATATTGGCGGCGGACACTGGCCCCAGAATACTGAAGGCGATGCCTGGCTGATCGGGAACCCCTAGCACGGTCAGCTTGGCCTCGTCACGATTAAACGCAATGCCGGCAATCAGTTCTTTCTCCATGGATTCCGCCTCTAATGCTTCCTCAAAAGTGATTAAGGTGCCCGGCCCATCCGTGAATGTGGACAGCACCCGTAATGGGACATTATGTTTACCGGCGAATTCCACCGAGCGGATCTGCAACACTTTGGAACCGGAGCTGGCCATTTCCAGCATCTCCTCGAAGGTGATGCGATCCAGCCGCCGCGCTTCTGGAACCACTCGCGGATCCGTGGTGTAGACGCCATCGACATCGGTGTAGATCTGGCATTCGTCCGCCTTGAGCGCGGCAGCCAGCGCCACCCCGGTGGTATCGGAACCGCCCCGACCCAGCGTAGTGATGTTCCCCCCCTCATCCACCCCCTGAAAACCCGCCACCACCACCACCCGCCCAGCGCCCAAGTCAGCGCGCATGGCGTCGGCCTCGATATTCTGAATCCGGGCCTTGTTGAAGGCGTTGTCGGTGAGGATGGGCACTTGGCCACCAGTATAGGAACGTGCCGGAACGCCGCGCTTTTCTAGCGCCATGCACAGCAGGGCAATGGTGACCTGCTCACCGGTCGCCAGCAGCACATCCAGCTCACGGGGGTTCGGGCGTGGTGTGATGCCCTTTGCCAGGCCGAGCAGGCGGTCGGTTTCTCCACTCATGGCTGACACGACCACGACGATATGGTGACCGCGTTCGCGCCAGCCAATCACCTTTGCAGCTACATTTTCGATACGCTCAAGGGTGCCCACCGAGCTACCACCATATTTTTGTACAATCAGCACCATGGGCTCCTTAATGCATCAAAAAATATACACATGATCCCGACCAAAGCGGTCGGGCGATGTCGTGAAAGGAAGCGGCGATTATAACGGACGGCGGGAAATCTCCAAGCCATTCCCACACCACAATGGCCAAAAATACTGAAGGGATCGGTCATCCGATTCCCGACCCCTGCTGCGAAGCCAGCGCAAGCCCGCGCCAGCAGCCGCTCACCCCCTTAAGCCAGTTGCTCGCGCACCCACTCTGGCACGGCGCGCAATGCCTGATCGAGCGCAGTGGGATCGGAACCACCCGCCTGCGCCAGGTCGGCGCGGCCTCCCCCTTTACCACCGACCCGGCGCGCGACACTATTGACCAACTCCCCGGCCTTGATCCGCCCAGTTTCAGCGGACGTCACCCCAGCCACCAGGCACACCTTGCCATCCTCGACCGTCGCCAGCACTACTGCCGCCGCCTTAAGCTGCGCCTTGCAGCGATCCACTGCCTCGCGCAGTGTTTTGGCATCCGCGCCGTCCAGCCGCGCGGCTAACACCTGGATGCCGTTGACTTCAACCGCTTGGCTGAGCAGGTCCGCGCCTTGACCACTGGCTAACCGCCCCTTGAGCAGCTCAATTTCTTTTTCGAGTTGGCGGTTGCGCTCCACCAGTTGCCGGACTTTATCGGGGAAGTTATCGCGGTCACCCTTGACCCATTGCGCCGTCTGGCGCGCGCGCGCTTGCAGCGCGGCCACATAATCCAGGGCACGCTCACCAGTGACCGCCTCAATGCGCCGCACGCCAGCCGCTACGCCGCTTTCCGCCACAATCTTCAATAGGCCAATATCGCCTACGCGCTGGACATGGGTGCCGCCGCACAGTTCAGTGGAAAAATCGCCCATCCGCAGCACACGCACCTGATCGCCGTACTTCTCGCCAAACAGCGCCATGGCCCCAGCGGCAATGGCCTGCTCTGGGACCATCAGCGTCGTTTCCACAGCGACATTACCGCGGATCTGGGCATTGACCAGGCGCTCAATCGCTTCCAGCTGGTCGGCGCGAATCGGCTCGAAGTGGGAGAAATCGAAGCGCAGCCGCTGTGAATCCACAAGTGAGCCTTTCTGGGTGACATGGGTTCCCAGAACCTGGCGCAAGGCGGCATGTAGCAAGTGCGTCGCGGAGTGATGTAAGGCGGTGGCCTGCCGCCGATCCGCATCGACCTGGGCGAGGATTTGTGCGCCACGCCGTAGCTGACCTTGATTGAGAATGCCAAGATGGGTGAATGTGCCCTCGCCCTGCTTTTGCGTATCGTGGACGGCAAATTCTAGGCCATCGGCGCGCAGCCAGCCGCCATCGCCGACCTGGCCGCCAGATTCGGCGTAAAACGGCGTGTGATCCAGCACTACCAAACCCTGGTCGCCGACGTGCAGCTCCTCAACCGGTTGATTGTCGCGGAACAGGGCGAGGACGGTTGCCTCTTCCTCCAGGCGGTCATAGCCATGAAACTCGGTGCAACCAGCCAGGCCCAGATCGGCGGTCTGGTGCCAGCCAAACTGGCTATGGGCGCGCGCCCGTTCCCGCTGCGCCGCCATCTCACGGTCGAAACCCGCGTGATCGACCTGCAAACCGCGCTCGCGGGCGATATCGGCAGTCAGATCGACGGGGAAGCCATAGGTGTCGTAGAGCTTGAAGACGGTCTCGCCGGGAATGGTGTCACCGGACAACTGGGCGATGCTCTCTTCCAGCAATTTCATACCGTGGGACAGGGTTTCGGCGAAGCGTTCTTCTTCCTGTCGGATGACGCGGGTCACCTGCTCGGCGGCGGCGGCCAGTTCCGGGTAAGCGTCACCCATTTCAGCAACCAAGGGCGCGACCAGCCGATAGAAGAAGCTGCCTTCTACCCCTAGTTTGTAGCCGTGACGGATCGCGCGGCGCATGATCCGCCGCAACACGTAGCCGCGTCCCTCGTTGGACGGCAAAACGCCATCGGTAATCAAGAACGCGGTGGCGCGGATATGATCGGCAATCACCCGCAAGGAACTGGATTGCAGATCGGTTGCGCCGGTGACGGCGGCAACAGCCCGGATCAGCTTCTGAAATAAATCAATTTCATAATTGCTATGGACGCCCTGCATCACCGCCGCCAACCGCTCCAATCCCATGCCGGTATCCACGGAGGGCTTGGGCAGCGGGGTCAGCGCGCCATCAGCGCTGCGGTCAAACTGCATGAACACCAGATTCCAGATTTCAATGTAGCGGTCGCCGTCAGCATCCGGTGTACCTGGCGGGCCACCGGCGATTTCTGGCCCGTGGTCGTAGAAAATTTCCGAACAGGGGCCGCACGGGCCGGTATCGCCCATCGCCCAGAAATTGTCGCTTTCATAGCGTTTGCCGCCGGGCTTGTCGCCGATCCGGGCGATACGCTCCCTGGGTACTTTGATCTCGTCGGCCCAGACTTGGTAAGCCTCGTCGTCCGTGTCATACACCGTGACCCACAGTTTGTCCGCAGGCAGCTTTAATACCGCAGTCAAAAACTCCCAGCCGAAGTGAATAGCGTCGCGCTTGAAGTAATCGCCGAAGCTGAAATTACCCAACATCTCGAAAAAGGTGTGATGGCGGGCGGTATAGCCGACGTTTTCCAGATCGTTATGCTTGCCGCCGGCGCGCACACAGCGCTGCGCGGTGGTCGCCCGCCGGTACGGACGCGAATCGCGGCCCGTGAAGACATCCTTGAACTGCACCATACCGGCGTTGGTAAACAACAGCGTGCTGTCGTTGAGGGGCACCAGCGGGCTACTAGCCACCACCGCATGGCCATGGTCACGGAAATAGTCAAGGAAAAGGGTGCGGAGTTCGGCGCTAGTGGTCATGGTCGGGTTTACAAAGGGTCAAGAATCACAATGGGAATGTTCAAACAACGCTTTAATCTGCTCCAGGCTAAAGCCCTGTTGCCGCAAAAACCGGGTCTGCTGCAAACGTCCGGCCACATCAGCCGGAATGCGGGATTGAAACCGCTTACGGTGCAGCGCGCGCAGTTTAGCTGGCCAATCCGCTTCCAGCGCGGCCAGCGCGGCGGTTACATGCTCATCCGGCACGCCGCGCGCGCGCAAATCCTGCGCGATGCGCAACGGTCCATAGCCTTTATCAGCCCGCGTGCAGGCATACAGTTCGGCGTAACGGCCCTCATCAAGAGACCCCTCCGCCACCAGCCGATTCAGCACCGGGTCAATGTCTGCGGCCACAAAACCGCGCTGGAGCAGCTTCTGCCGTAGTTCCAAGCGGGAATGCTCCCGCCGGGCCAACAACTCCAAGGCTTTGGCGTACAGCAGAGCCGGAGCAGTGGCCGGATGCTCAGAGCGCCGAGTCCAGGTCATTGGCAACCGCGCTGGCATCATCTTCCTCATTGCCTGCACTGGCTTCAATGGCGGGCACCGCATCCGGGCGCGTCAGGAAATGAGCGCGAATCTTGTCTTCCAGATCGCGGGCCAGCTCTGGATTTTCCTTGAGATACGACCGAGCGTTCTCCTTGCCCTGACCGATGCGGACACCACCGCAACTATACCAAGCCCCGGATTTTTCGATCAGGCTAATCTTGACGCCCAGATCAATCACCTCACCCAGCCGGGACGCGCCCTCGCCATACAGAATCTCAAATTCAGCCTGCTTAAACGGCGGAGCCAGCTTGTTCTTGACGACCTTGACCCGCGTTTCGTTCCCGATCACTTCCTCACCCTTTTTGATCGCGCCGATGCGGCGAATGTCCAGCCGCACCGAGGCGTAAAACTTCAGGGCGTTGCCGCCGGTAGTGGTTTCCGGCGAGCCAAACATTACGCCAATCTTCATGCGGATTTGATTGATGAAGATGACCAGGGTGTTCGAGCGCTTGATGTTGGCCGTGAGTTTGCGCAAGGCTTGACTCATCAACCGGGCGTGCAAGCCCACATGGGAATCACCCATATCCCCTTCGATTTCCGCCTTGGGCGTAAGCGCCGCCACCGAGTCAACGACCACAATTTCCACCGCGCCGGAACGCACCAGCATATCAGCGATTTCCAGCGCCTGTTCGCCGGTGTCGGGTTGCGATATCAGCAAGTCATCGACATTGACTCCCAGCTTGGCGGCATACACCGGATCGAGCGCATGTTCGGCGTCAATAAACGCCGCACAACCACCCGAGCGCTGTACTTCCGCTACCACCTGCAAGGCGAGCGTGGTCTTTCCGGAGGACTCTGGGCCGTAAATTTCTGTGACCCGTCCACGCGGTAGGCCACCGATGCCCAGCGCGATGTCCAGCCCCAGCGAGCCGGTTGACACCGTGGTCACATCGCGGGCCACACTGGTATCACCCAGCCGCATGACTGCGCCTTTGCCGAACTGCCGTTCGATCTGGGTCAGCGCGCCCACCAGGGCTTTCTTTTTGTTGTCATCCATCGCGTGTGTTCCTCGGTTACGGGTGAGAACAGTCACCCTTCAGGGATGAAGTGTTTGTTTTCAAATAGTATTTCATAGAAGCAACGGCCCGCCTAAGCCGACCAGCGACGCAATACCTGGTAACAGGCAGCGCCCTCTTGGCGAAGTGATTCGACCAAAGCCAGCTCCCTGACCGACCAGTGTAGCGGGGTCGCCAACTGCTGTATCGGCGCGGGGCCGGGAAACTGACGTGCCAAGGTGATGTGGGCCTGAAACGCACGCCGCTCCGGGATGAAGCCGCAACCCCGCAAGCGTTGCTGCACATCGGCCACCAGAGCAAGCAATTCGGGTGGAGTTTGGCTGCACCCCAACCACAGGATGCGCGGCTGCGGCCAGTAGCCACAGCGATCTAGCCGTAATTCCAAGGCAGGCACAGATACGTCCGCCAGAGCGGCTGAGTAGGCGGCCTGTTGCACGGCAGAGGTCGCCCCTAGAAACACCAGCGTCAAATGCAGGTGGTCATCGCGCACCCGCCGTGCGCCAGCGATGTGCGCCGCCAAGGCGGCTAACCAGGGGCGGTCGGCATCCGTCGGCCACAGCGCCAGAAACAGCCGTCGCACAGATTCAGCCATGAGCGACAAGGATTTCTAGAATCCCTTGCAGGGCCACCGCGACAGTTTGCCGACGCACGGTTTCACGGTCGCCGACAAACTGTCGCCGCTCGGTATGGCTTGGGCCATTCCGCACCACCCAGGTCAGATAAACGGTACCAACCGGCTTGTCTGGGCTACCACCGTCCGGGCCGGCGATGCCGCTGACCGCCACCACCACCGTGGCGCGGCTGCGCGCCAACGCACCCGCCGCCATCGCCGCCACCGTCTCAGCGCTGACAGCGCCGTATGCAGCAAGCGTCGCTGGCGTCACACCCAGTAATGCCTGCTTGGCCCTATTGCTGTAGGTGACAAATCCCCCATCAAACCAGCCGGAACTGCCCGGCACGTCGGTCATGACTTTGGCAATCCAGCCACCGGTGCAAGATTCAGCAGTCGCCACCAGGCCATGGCGGGATCGCAAGGCGCTGCCCACTCGCGCCGCCAAATCATAGAGCGGGGAGTCAGTCACTTCAGCCATCCCTTCCTGCGGAAAAACCAGAACGGCGTGATGATAGAGACCAGCATCAAGCCCAGCGCGAAAGGATAACCGAGTACCCATTTCAGCTCTGGCATCACCGCAAAGTTCATACCGTAAATGCTGGCGATCAAGGTTGGCGGTAACAAGGCCACCGAGGCCACCGAGAAAATCTTGATGATCTTATTCTGGTTGATATTGATAAAGCCCACCGTGGCGTCCATTAGAAAATTGATCTTTTCGAACAAGAACGAGGTATGACCATCCAGCGACTCGATGTCGCGCAGAATCTGCCGGGCGTCATCGATTTGCTCGCTGGACAGCAAGCGCCGCCGCATCAAAAAAGAAATGGCGCGGCGCGTATCCATCAGATTACGCCGAATACGTCCGTTCAGGTCTTCCTCACGGGCGATGCCCGCCAGCACTTCTGCAGCAGCCTCATCGGTTAGATGGGCTTTCAAAACCTGACTACCGATGGTTTCCAAATCTTCGTAGACGCCCTCTAAGGCATCTGCCGAATATTCAGCGTCTGTGGCGTACAGGTCGAGCAGCACATCCCGGCAATTCTTCAACGCGCCGGGCTGATGGCGCGCGCGCAAGCGCAGCAGACGAAAAACTGGTAGATCCTCTTCATGCAGGCTAAACAGGATGTCGTCTTTCAGTACGAAGGCCACCGGCACATTGCGCGATTCATCCGCCTTATCAATCAGGAAATCAGAGCGAATTTGCAGCGCACCGGTTGCGTCCTCAAAACAGCGGGCGCTGGCTTCAATGTCACCAAAATCATCCTCATCTGGCAAGGTCAGGGTGAACAATTCCCGAGCCCACAGCCGCTCCTCCTCATCTGGAGCATCAAAATCGATCCAGATAGGCTTAGCGCGTTCAAGATCAGCCTTGCTCTCAATTTGAATTTGTTGGAGACGGCCGTTTCGCAGTTCAAAGGCATTGATCATAGAAAAATCATAAAAACCGTAAAAACTAGATAAGAAACCTCGAAAAATTCGCTTTTCGATCAGCTCAATGCGAACGGATATACTCAAAATCAATTGGTTCCGTTCGTGCTGAGCCTGTCGAAGCATGAACGGAACCAATTGTTAGAGGTTCCCAGAAGCAAGGGGCCTAAGAAGACACAACAAAACCGCTATTAAACCCGACCAACCCAAGCAAAATGGCCAGGAGAGCGCACGGTTGTTCTGGGACTACCCCCTTCCGCCTGTCTTTACAGCGGGCGGAAAGGTGCTTGGGATCGCTCTAAGGCTTAACGAGCTGGTGCCTTTTCAACATCGCGTTTTACTTCCACAGCCGCTTCCTTAGTGGCTGTGGCTGCATTCCTCACTGCATCCTGGGTTGATTGAGTTACGGCACCCACTTCTTGCTTCACTGCGGTAGCAGCATCCTTAGTGGCTTCCACCGTAGCAGCAGCAGCGTCCTTAGCAACTTCCGCCGTAGCAGCAGCGGCTTTCTTCGTCGCTTCCGCCGTGGCGGCGGCAGCGTCCTTGGTCGCCTCCACCGCTGTAGCGGTAGCTTCTGCGGTCTTAGCCGCTGCTTCTTTCACGTTGGCCTTGGCGGCATCCGCCGTCGCGCGGGCCGCTTCGCTGACTTTAGCAGCCGCTTCACTCGATTTCCGGGCAGCTTCCGCCGCTTTGACATCGGCTTCCTTCGCAGCACTTTCGACTTTGGCGGAGGTTTGCTCCTTGTTCTCGCAGGCCGCCAAGGCCAATGTCAAGGCCAACACGGAGGAAACCAGACACACATGATCGATTTTCATCGGCAGCTCCTTCAATCAGGGTTTGGGTTGAATGACAAACAGCTCTCTCGATCATTTAGAGAGGCCTCACATCCTACCTTATCGCTTAACTTCTACAAAAATCTCTCGTAAAAGTCGCTAATGGAGATCAGGTGAAGCGCATCTCTCATCGGCTAGAATTTTAAATTTTTTGCTAAACCGCACTCCTCCCCGACCGGGAAATCTCACATGAATCATGCAATTCAGACGTGAACTCTGACAACAGCTATCGTGGTTGGTTGCAGAATTCATTGAAATCACCCAGAAGTAGATTCGCCCTGTTCAGACAGACGAGTGTTGGCCATCCAAGAAAGTAAGAAGACCATTGATAGACTTGTATTCAACAGAGCTGTTTATAGAAGAAATGCTTTAAGATAAAGCATTATAAAAGAATCACCAATGTTAATTCAATGCCTCACTCACCCAATCAAGCAAGACATGAAGAACATTGGATAGTCACATGATAAATTTTTAATAACCCGCCACCTTATTTAAGCCTTATCGCAGAATCCCTAAAAAGTTGGCGGTGCTTAAAACTCGATTTTTAGAGAACCTAATTTTCGAATCCAAGCAACGCCCAAATAGAAACCACATTTATGGCTTGAGGGACATGGGCTTCTGCGCCTTAATATCAGCGCGTATTTTTTGGCGTTCAGGCAACGGCATAGGCACTACCCCTTCATTGAAAAGATACCCACTGACACTCATCGCCTTTTCGGAGGTAAATTCATCCAAATATTCCTGGATACCTGGAACCAGGCCGATGTGAGCCTTTTTTACATATAGGTAGAGCGGAAAAGTCAAAACATACATTTGCCGAGAGATATTGACCAAAGTAGGTTCCGAATTATCTAGGGCAGAATTCGATAAACCTCCTCTTCTTGACATGGAAAAACCTATAATACCCAGCAGATCTGAGTTGTTTTTCAGCTCTTGCAGCACCACATCGTAATTACTAAATTCAGTATAAGCTCCATCTTTTCGGAAAGATTTACAGGCCGCTTCAAAAGCTTGAGGATCACTCGATTCTAACGCACTAATCGTGCTGAATTGTTTGCACCCAGCCACCATAATGTAATTTACCAAAGCGTCATAACTGCCAATCGTTGGCGCCGGTCCTGTAATTTGGATATTGATAGCAGGCCATGCGGCATTAATTTCCTTCCATGTCTTATATGGATTCTGAACTAACTTTGGGCCGCCTTTTGGATCTGGAACCTCCTTGGCTATCGCCAAAAAGATCTCCTTACGATTTAAGTTATTCATGATGTTTTTTGATGCATGAGCAAGCACCAAGGCATCATACCCCAATTTAACTTCGAGCACTTCTTTCACTCCATTTTTTTCACATAATTCCAGCTCAGTAGCGCGAATACGGCGTGTTGCCGTAGTGGCGTCAGGTATTTCAACCCCAATCCCTGCACAAAAAGCCTTTAAGCCGCCTCCAGTAGTATTAGCCTCAATTTTTGGAGATTTAAATGTGCTTGCTTTAGTAAAATGCTCCGCGACTGCTGTAGCGAGCGGAACGCCAGTAAAAGCACCCACGATATGAATATAATCACGAGCAGATTGGGCGGTGGCATTAGCCATAGAAAATACTATTATAGAAATAGCAGCACTGATTTTCTTCTTCAACATAGCGCACTCCTTAAAAGAAAGGTTGATTAAAATCGTTCGATTTAGGCATAATGATTATATTTAAAACTAGTAGACTCAAGCTAATTTTTAGATAAACTGGCCAATCTCATCAAAAAACATTTGAATTTTGGTATCGTGAATAACGACTAAGATTGATTGAGAAATGAAGAACCCAGACGATCTTTCCGCCCACACCCCAATGATACAGCAGTATTTACACCTGAAGGCGGATTACCCTGATACCCTGCTATTTTACCGGATGGGTGATTTTTATGAGATGTTTTATGAGGATGCACGAGTAGCATCTGGGTTACTAAATATCACACTTACCTCACGCGGTCAATCTGCGGGTCAACCCGTGCCTATGGCTGGCGTGCCATTCCATGCAGTCGATGGGTATCTGGCTAAGCTCCTCAAACTGGGATTATCTGTAGCAATTTGTGAGCAGATGGGGGATCCAGCAACCAGCAAGGGGCCGGTTGAGCGGCGCGTGGTGCGCATTGTGACCCCCGGCACCCTGACGGATGAGGCGTTACTTGATGAGCGCCGCGATCAACTGCTGGTCGCTTTGCACCAACGTCGCCAGACCTACGGCCTGGCCAGCCTGGATTTGAGCAGCGGGCGTTTCACGATTGCGCAGTTAGAGGGTGAAAGCGCTTTGGGCAACGAGTTGGAACGGCTCAAGCCAGCGGAGTTGCTGCTGAGCGAGGACGCCGAGCCGCCCCAGGGCTGGAAACAACATCCTGGCTTGCGGCGGCAAGCACCCTGGCATTTCGACCATGATAGCGCCCTGCGCGCCCTGTGCGCCCAGTTTGGGGTGCGCAATCTCGATGGATTTGGCGGCGCGGATCAGCCGGTCGCGGTGGCGGCAGCTGGATGCCTACTGCAATATGTCAAGGACACCCAGCGCAGCGCCCTGCCCCATCTGACCGGCTTGCGGGTGGAGCGACATGAAGACTGCGTGTTACTAGACGCTCCTAGCCGCCGCCATCTGGAGCTAGAGCACAGCCTGAGCGGACGCCAGGAACACACCCTGCTCGGCTTACTCGATCAGTGTGTGACACCTATGGGGGGACGACTGTTGCGACGCTGGCTGCAGCGTCCCCTGCGTGACCGCACCGTGCTCAGTCAGCGCCAGGACAGTGTGCGGCACCTCCTCGACAATGGTGCTTATGACACGCTGCGTGGTCTGCTGCGCGGTGTCGGCGATGTCGAACGCATCCTGGCGCGTGTGGCGCTGCAATCAGCCCGGCCCCGCGACCTGATCGTGCTGACCGACGCCTTGGCGCGGCTGCCGGGCTTACAGCAATTTCTCCAGCGGCTGGACACCGCATTGTTGCAAGCGCTGGCTGGCCAAGCTGGCACTCATCCGGCACCGTGCGCGCTGATCGAGCGGGCGCTGGTTGCCAACCCACCGCAAACCTTGCGCGATGGCGGCGTTATTGCGCCCGGCTACGACGCCGAACTCGATGCATTGCGCCATCTGAGCGAACACGCCGATCACTCTCTCATCGCGTTGGAAGCGCGCGAGCGTCAACGCACCGGAATTTCCCATCTCAAGGTCGGCTACAACCGAGTGCATGGCTATTACATCGAAATTCCGCGCGCCCAGGCACGGGCTGTTCCCACTGACTATCTCCGCCGCCAGACCCTCAAAGGCGTAGAACGCTACATCATCCCGGAGCTACAGGAATTCGAGCACCAGGCCTTGCGCGCCCAGCAGCAGGCGCTGGCGCGGGAACGCATTCTGTATGAAGCGCTGCTGGATCACTTAATCGCGCAACTGCCTGCGTTGCAGGCTAGCGCCGCCGCCCTGGCGGAACTGGATGTCCTGGCGGATTTTGCCGAACGCGCCGCCGCGCTGCACTGGAGTCCACCGGAGCTAGTCACCGAACCGGGTATTCTGATTACCGCCGGTCGCCACCCCGTGGTGGAACAAGTGGCCACCGAAGCGTTCGTAGCCAATGATGTACGGCTAGAACCGGACCAGCGGCGCTTGTTGATCGTGACCGGCCCCAATCTGGGCGGCAAATCCACCTATATGCGCCAGACCGCTTTGATTGTGCTACTAGCCTATCTTGGCAGCTACGTCCCCGCCGACCGTGCGTTGATCGGCCCCATCGACCGCATCTTCACTCGCATCGGCGCTACCGACGATCTGGCGTCGGGCCGGTCCACCTTTATGGTGGAAATGAGCGAGGCCGCTAACATCTTGCACAACGCCACACCGCATAGTCTGGTGCTGATTGACGAAATCGGCCGGGGTACTAGCACTTTCGATGGCTTGGCGCTGGCGTGGGCTTGTGCGGCGCATCTGGCGCAAACGGTGCGCGCCCTCACCCTCTTTGCCACCCATTATTTTGAGTTGACCCGCCTGCCGGAGGAGCAGTTAGGCATTGCCAATATTCATTTGGATGCGGTGGAGCATGGCGAGCAACTAGTCTTTCTGCATCGCGTGCAGGACGGGCCGGCGGATCGTAGTTATGGCCTGCAAGTGGCGGCGCTGGCGGGGGTGCCCACCTCGGTGATCCAGCAGGCTCGGCAACGCTTGCGCTTGCTGGAACGACAGATGCTGCGGCGCGAAGCGGCGGGGGGACGCCGGACGCCGCAGCCACAGTTGCCCTTATTCGGTGAGCCGCCACATCCGGCCCTGAGCGCCCTGGCGGCGTTGGACATTGACCAACTGGCACCAGACCAAGCGCTGGCGACATTGCGGCGCTTACACTTGCTCAGCCGCTCCTGATACCGCAGCCCGGCATAGACAGCTAGCCACTCTACCCTTTTTGAACTTGTTTGGAGGAAATTTCATGGCGACATTCCACGGCTTGCGCGCCCAGCGGCGGGAATTGCTCAACGATCTGGAGACACTGGAAACGGATATCACGGCGCAGACTGCAATGCTCAATACCGCTAGCGCCGTATCCGGCGATCCAGACGATCATCTCGCCTGGTTGCAACGCCAGCGCGCAGGCCTTCTGGTGCTGCTGAGTGAGGCGGAACGCGCTCTGCTGGAATTTAGCGCCGACGGCTGGGACGAATGATTGATATGGAGTACGCGGTGCTGAGAAAGGGTGCCAGCATCCAGCCATCCGGGCATAATCTCCCTGGTAAGCCCGAACACCATCTTGAATAACCGCGTCGTCACTCGTATGAGCACACACGCATGAATCCACTGGTTGGCATCATCATGGGTTCCACCTCCGACTGGAGCACCATGGAGCATACAGCCCACACCCTCACCGCGCTGGGCGTGGCCCACGAAGTCCGGGTGGTATCCGCCCACCGTACCCCTGACCTGTTGTTCGACTACGCGGCCAGCGCCGAGGCCCGTGGCTTGGAAATCTTGATTGCCGGCGCGGGCGGCGCGGCGCACTTGCCCGGCATGGCGGCCGCCAAAACCGTGCTACCAGTCCTGGGCGTACCGGTGCAATCACACACACTCAACGGCCTGGATTCCTTGCTCTCCATTGTCCAGATGCCGGGGGGCATTCCAGTTGGCACACTCGCCATTGGTAAAGCGGGGGCGATCAACGCCGCTCTATTGGCCGCCGCCATGCTGGGCGCTCGCTATCCCACGATTCGGGAGGCTGTGCGGGCATTTCGCGCGCAACAAACCGAGCGCGTGCTAGCCGATCCCGATCCCAGAGGCAGCGCGTCATGAAAGTCGGCATCGTCGGCGGTGGTCAACTGGCGCGCATGCTCATTCTGGCCGGCTATCCGCTAGATTTGCGCTTCCAGGTGCTGGATCCCGCCGCCGACGCCTGCGCGGGTCAGGTTGCCCCCCTGCTGCAGGGTGCTTACGACGACGAGGCGCGCCTGAAGCAGTTGGCAGACTGGGCTGATGTGGTGACCTTTGACTTTGAGAATGTGCCGGCTGCCGCCGCGCTGGCGCTGGCGCGGCAGGTCACGGTTTATCCACCGCCCACCGCGCTAGCAATGGCGCAAGACCGGGTTGCGGAAAAAACGCTATTCCGGGAATTGGGCATTCCAACGCCGCCCTTCGCCCCCGTCTCCAGCCTGGCGGAGCTGCGCGAGGCGGTGGCGTGGCTGAAATTGCCGGCAGTGCTGAAAACCCGTCGGCTCGGCTATGACGGCAAGGGACAACGGCTGCTGCGCCAGCCGGAAGACGTGGAACCCGCCTGGCAGGCGCTGGGCACCGCGCCGCTGCTCCTGGAAAGTTTTGTACCCTTTGCGTGGGAGGCCTCGGTGCTGGCGGTGCGCGGCCATGATGGGGTGAGCGCATTCTATCCGCTGGTGGAAAATCAGCATCGCGACGGCATCCTGCGCCTATCGCGTGCGCCGCGTGCCGCGCCGGAATTGGAGCGCGAAGGCTGGGATTACGCCGGGCGATTGCTGGATCGGCTTCACTATACCGGCGTTCTGGCAGTCGAATTTTTCGTCCAGGACGGCCATTTGATCGCCAATGAAATGGCCCCGCGCGTCCACAACTCCGGACACTGGACGATTGAGGGCGCAGTCACCAGCCAGTTTGAAAATCATCTGCGGGCGATTCTCGGCCTACCCTTGGGGTCAACTGCCGCCATCGGCCATTCGGCCATGCTGAACTGTCTAGGGACACTGCCGGAGCGGGCGGTGGCGCTGGCGGTGCCTGGGACTCATTATCACGCCTACGGGAAAGCGCAACGCCCTGGTCGCAAGGTTGGCCACCTCACTGTGCACAGTGACGATCTACAAACCGTGAGCGCAGGCGTCCAACGCCTGCTGCCGCTGGTGGGCTTTGCGCCAGAAGAATTCGGCTGAACTGTGGGGGCTGAAAATCACTCCTCGCCGCGCACCTGCCGCCTACCAGGATAGAGAAGCGGCGGCACCGGCTCTCATTCCAACAACTGCACTGCTTCGCCCAGCGGGCACGCCCGAATTGCCTGCGCCAACAAGGCGATGACCCCTGGGCGCGGAAAGCTCTTGCGCCAAGCCAACGCCACCACGCGAGTCGGAGCCGGGTCTGCAAAGGGACGCACACTCAACAAGTCGCCGATCTGCGCATAACCGCTGACGGACGTGTAAGGCAGCACCGTGACTCCCATGCCGGTCGCTACCATTAAGCGGATAGTTTCCAGCGAACCGCCTTCCAGAGCACGCTGCAAGTTGTGCGAATCCCTACTCGGACGATTGCATTCAGGGCAAAACCGCAACACCTGGTCTCGAAAACAGTGGCCCCGCCCCAGCAGGAGCAATTCCTGTTGCGCCAGCTTGGACGAATCAATGGCCGTCGCTTGCTCCAGCGGATGGCCGGTCGGCATCAACACCACAAACGGCTCCTCATATATTGCTTGCGTCGCCACGCCTGCTTCTGCGAACGGTAGTGATAGGATCAGTACATCCAAGTCGCCGTTTTTAAGCTGTTCGCCCAGTACGGCAGTGTAGTTTTCCTCAATTTGCAGGGGCATGGCCGGGGCGCGGCGGTGCAGCCGTGGAATCAGGTGCGGGAGCAGATACGGTCCGATGGTGTAAATCACCCCCAGGCGCAACCGGCCGCTTAAGTCATCCTGACCCTGCGCGGCGAGCAGGCGCACCAGCGCAGCCTCGTCCAGCACACGCCGCGCCTGCTCCACAATACGGCGTCCGGTTGGCGTTATGCCGATCTCACCAGAACCCCGCTCAAACAGGGCCACCCCCAACTCCTCTTCCAGCTTGCGCACCGCCACGCTCAGCGTAGGCTGGCTGACGTGGCAAGACTCGGCGGCCCGGCCAAAATGCCGCTCGCGGGCTACGGCAACAATGTAGCGTAATTCGTTCAGAGTCATGAGGATAAGCTCATCGTGCACCCATGGGCGGCCCCGGCGCGCGCACCGGCCAGCATGGACAGGTCAGGGCTTTGCGTGTAGCTTAATGCGCAATTTTGCTGCGTCCGGTGTCGCCCTGACTTCAGCCCACCATCGCGCCCCATCCGTCCATTCCCCAGCAGCATATCCCAACAAGCAGGAGGGTTCATGGCCTACAAGCATATCCGCATTCCCAGCAGTGGTGAAAAAATCACGATCAAGGACGGCAAGCTACGGGTTCCCGATCAGCCGGTCGTCGGCTTTGTCGAAGGCGACGGCATCGGCCCCGACATCACGCGCGCCTCCCTGCGCCTGTGGGATGCAGCGGTCGAAGAGGCCTATGGTGGTCTGCGCAAAATCCACTGGTGCGAACTCTATCTGGGCGAAAAGGCTGGAGAGCTGTACGACGGCAATTTCTTCCCCGAAGAAACGCTGGAGGCGATGAAAGAGTTGGTGGTGTCGATCAAAGGACCGTTGACCACGCCAATCGGCGGTGGCTTCCGGTCGCTGAACGTGGCGCTGCGCCAAGAGCTAGATCTGTACGCCTGCGTGCGTCCGGTGCGGTACTATCCTGGGGTGCCCTCGCCGATGCGCCATCCCGAAAAAGTGGATGTCATCATCTTCCGTGAGAACACTGAGGACGTGTACGCCGGCATCGAATACAAATCCGGCACGCCCGAAAACCTCAAACTAGCCAAGTTCCTGCGTGAGGAAATGGGGGCTGAGTTCTTCGAAGAGGCCGGCATTGGCGTCAAGCCGATTTCGCCGTTCGCGTCCAAGCGTCTGGTGCGCAAAGCCATCCAGTACGCTATTGACCACAACCGTGACAGCGTGACCCTAGTACACAAGGGCAATATCATGAAGTTCACGGAGGGCGCGTTCCGCAACTGGGGTTATGAGTTGGCGCGCGATGAGTTCCCGGATCACACCATTACCGAAAACGATCTGTACAGCGTGTACGGTGGCAAACAGCCACCTGGTAAGGTGGTCATCAAGGATCGCATCGCCGACATCATCTTCCAGTTGCTGCAACTGCGCCCGGAAGAATTCTCGGTGCTGGCCACCATGAATCTGAATGGCGATTATCTATCCGACGCGGTCGCCGCCGAAGTAGGTGGCATCGGTATCGCGCCGGGAGCCAATATCTCCGATCATGTCGCTGTGTTTGAAGCCACCCACGGCACTGCGCCCAAGTACGCCAATCAGGATAAGGTCAATCCTGGCTCGTTGATGCTGTCGGGCGTGATGATGCTGCAATACATGGGCTGGACCGAGGCGGCCGAGCTGATTGAAACGGCGCTAGCCAGAGTCATTGCCGACAAGACCGTCACCTACGATTTCGCCCGGCAGATGGACGGCGCTACCGAAGTCGCCACCAGCAAATTCGCCGATCTGCTGATCGCCAAGATGCACGAGCAAGGCCCCGCTCTGCGCAAGGAGATCGAAAATCGGCGTCGTGCCCAGGAGGAAGCGCGCCAAAAGTTGGAGGCTGCCCGCGTAGCGGATCCGGTGCAGGCGATGATCGCCTCAGGCCGGGTGCCGAATACGGTGGGCAGCATCATGTCCCCGGTCGTGACCGTCAAAAATGAGGATCAGGTCAATGTCGCTATGCACCTGATGATCGAACAGGGAGTTAACGCGGTGATGGTGGAACCAGACGCCAGCGGCCAATGGGGCATCATGACCGATCTTGACGTACTGAAGAAGGTCATCAGCGCCAGCCGTTCCCCGGCGCGGGTCAAGGTGGGCGAAATCGCCAATCGACCGCTGATTACGGTCAAGCGCGAAATGTCGCTGGCGGAAGCCTCGCGGAAAATGGCCTCGGCCAATGTCCGGCGGGTGATTGCGGAAATGGACGGTAAACCGGTCGGCATGGTGACCGATCATGATCTGTTCCGTACTGTGGAAGTCTTTGGCTGGGGGCCGGAAACCTAAACTCCCCTAGTCATTACCCGTAAGAACGGCGCTCCGGTCATGGCCAGTCGGCCAATCGGGAGCGCCGTTTTTTTGAGTGGCTGCTGATGCTGCTGCTGAGCCTGGCGTTTGGTTGCATGATTGGGTTTGTGCTGGGCCTGACCGGTGGGGGCGGCGGCATTTTTGCGGTGCCGTTGCTGGTTTACGGGCTGGGTGTGCCAACCCACCAGGCCATCGTGATTTCGCTGGCGACGGTCGGCCTCACTGCCCTGAGCGGGGGCTTGTTGCGCCTGCCCGGTGTCGAGGCGGAAGGTCGCACCGCGCTGATTTTTGGCCTGTCCGGGATTCTCGGCGCACCGTTGGGTGCTTGGGTGAATCCTTATCTTCCCGCAACCGGCTTGCTGAGCGGATTTGCTTTATTGATGCTGGTAGTTGCATGGCATCTGTGGCGACAGGCCACCCAGCGCCCGGAAGAAAGCCGAATCATGTTCGGTGCTAGCGACCCTGCGCTTGATGAATCCGCCGGGCCTGCCTGCCGTTACGATCCGGGTGGTCGGCTGCAATTCACCTCGCGTTGCGCGCTACGGCTGACGCTGACCGGTTCTGCAACCGGGCTATTGTCCGGTTTGTTCGGCGTTGGCGGTGGTTTTTTGATTGTGCCGGCGCTGGTGCTGGTTGCGGCGTTGCCGATACGGCGGGCGGTCGCCACCTCCTTGTGGGTGATCGCCATCATCAGTAGCATCGCTTTGCTGACCCATCTTCTCGCTGGCCATCGCTTGGATTTCGGCCTGACCGCTGGTTTTGTACTGGGCGGCCTGGGTGGCATGGGCTTCGGCATCGCCCTGGGACGCCGCATCGCCGGACCGCAGTTGCAAAAAACTTTCGCCAGCATGGTGGCAATCGTAGCGGTGTTTATAATGGCTCGATTGGTTATTGATCGCTAAGCCTGTGCATACGATGTGATGTAGTTTTACTTCCGGGGCAGTATTACGATCAGGAATCTGGACTGCATTACAATTATTTCAGGGATTACGATCCGGCCACGGGAAGATACGCGCAGAGCGATCCGATTGGGCTAGAGGGAGGGGTTAATAGCTATGCGTATGTGGGGGGGAATCCGCTAAGTTTCATTGACCCGCTTGGGTTGCAGCAAGAAGCAGGGCTTTACACTTGTTTGGCGGGGCTAAACCCTGTTTGCGGTGCCTTTGTTTTTCTCACTGCGTGTAAGTGGGCGCTAATAGCTAGTTCCGGAATCATCGTGGCTACAGGGATCGTGATGAATGCGGAATGCGACGATAATTGTGAAAACGGTGGTTCAAGTGGTTCAAGTGGTTCAGGCGGCAATGCTGGAAATGGCCCGGGTAGTAACGCTGGGAACAATACTGATGGCGATACTGGAGGAAATGATACTGATGGTAGTGGTGGTGAACGTTGGCCTCTTGATAAAGGTGGTTCAGAGTGGGGAAGAAGAAATGGTTTCGATTCGAAAGAAGGAAGAAGAGCGGCGCACGCCACTAAAAACTCTGATTATATGCATGGAGCAAAAGACAAATATACAATAGATCCAAGTACAGGTGACGTATACGATCCAGAAGGTGGCTACGTTGGTAATGCTGGGGATTTTCTAAGGAAAAGATAATGCAAGAGGTCTCGACATTAACGGAATTTATCGTGTCTACCAGACTGGTTTTCTGGGGTGACCAATTAGCTCCGCAACACTTGGCAAAGATCCTAGGCCTAGATTTCTCTTTATGTTTAATGTTCAAGAAGGGAGATGCGCATCACAAAGATAATAAAAACGCTCAAACCAGTCGTGAAAAAACGGGGAAGCTAATCTATGAATATCGTAGAGAACAACCTACCGCCGAGCGGAATCCAGAAGTTCAGTTATCCTTTTTTTCTGATCTATTGACTAAGTTGCCTTCGGATTTTGCTAAGAAATACAACGTTGATCTATCAGAGTTCCAAATGAGCATCTACTATGGTGATTTAGCACCCGGCGAACCTGACTTTTTTATTCCTTGCGATTTTCTAGCCAGATTGTCAAGCCACCAAATACGATTCTGCATAACCGTTCTACCGTAGCTAGCGCATAGGGCGAGTTAGCGAAGCGTAACCCGCCGGGATGGAGCTTCTCCCATGAAGCAAGCCGCCTTGCGCGGCTTTTTTTGTGCCTGTCGCCATCGCTCAATCGTTCTGAATGAAGCCGATCTGTCGTTTTCTGGGCGGATCGGGGGGCAACATCAGTTGGCGGATCGCATCCAGGATGTCACGGATGGCCGCGTGATGATCGTCGAGCTTGTGCTCCAACTGCGCCAGTTTGGCGGCGAGGCGCTGATTTGAGGCGATAAGCTGGCGCAAGCGAACGAACGCCCGCACCACATAGACGCTCATCTCGGTCGCCTGGGGCGCGTTGAGCACGAAGCCTGCCATCATCGCCCCATGCTCGGTAAAGGCCAGCGGCAGGGCTTTGGAGAATCTCAGTTTAGCGAGGTGATCACAAACGGTGATCACCTGCGCTTTCTCCTCGGCGTTCAAGGTGAACACGAAGTCGTCGGGAAAGCGCTCCCGGTTGCGCCGCACCGCCTGATTGAGCGCCCGTGTCTGCACCCCGTACAGCTCGGCCAGATCGGCATCGATCATCACCCGCTGACCCCGCAAGGTCAGAATCCGCTGCTCGATACGCGCCAGAGGAATCAAGTTCTCTGGCCGAACGCGGCATCGACTCGCCGGAGGCGATTGAGACCTTCAAGCTCGGCTACGCGGACCGGACGCTGGGCTTGCGGCTGCCGGAGAAGAACCGCAAAGCCGGAGCCGAACTGCGCAGTCGGCTGGTGACAGTCGGGATTTATCGAAGGCCAACAAGATCGCTTCGTGCCGTTGGGACCCCGCGCCTTGGCCTGGATCGCGCGTTATCGCCAGGAGAGTCGTCCACTCCTGCAACACGATCCCCACGAACCCGCGCTGTTCCTCACCGCTCAGGGAACTCGCTTCCGCAGAAGCGCGCTCTCCGCCCGCGTCAAGCGCCTGCTCCAGAAAGCCGACCTCGAAAGACCCGGCTCCTGCCACCTGTTCCGCCACGCCTGCGCCACCCACATGCTCCAGGGCGGGGCTGATATCCGCGTCATCCAGGCCCTCCTCGGTCATCAAAGCCTGGAGACCACCCAGCTCTACACCCACGTCGCCCTCGATCACCTGGCCAAAATCCATGCCGCCACGCATCCCTTGGTCCACGTTGAAGCCGAGGCCATGCCAACGGCTACGTCCGATCCTGAAACCCGCCGCTGAACCCGTTCCAACTCCTTCCTGAGCCGCTCAAAAAGGTTGATCTATCCGCCTCTTGACGGGTCGGCCGCCGATGCCGACACTTCAACTATCATTCGCTCTTTAACAACCTCGCTCGCCCACGCGGTTCTCCAAACCGCCGTTGGCCCGTGGTCTTAGTTTTTGCCGTTTCCATTCAGCCAAAACGCGGCTAGTGAACTGAAGGCATTGGGAAAATCGGGAAAAGTACGACCAACGCTCGGTGGGTGACTGATTCCCCGGCCAGTATTACGATGCCGAATCTAACCTCCATTACAACTACTACAGGGATTACGATCTGGCCACGGGGCGGTATGTGCAGAGCGATCCGATTGGGCTAAGAGGGGGGATTAATACGTATGGGTATGCGGAAAATAACCCCATCCTGTTCTTTGATCCTAATGGTCAACAGGCAGTCATTCCATGGGGTGGAGCTGGCACTCAAGCCGGAGCTGGGAGTTCTGCTGGGGCGGGTGGTGCGGTTATCGGGGGCATAGCGCGTTGCTTGGGTGCCTTAGGTCTGCTTCTATATCCTACTGCGTTAGGTGATGGAACACTGAATTGTGGCGGTGGAGGCAGTAGTGGTGAAAAGGGCAATTGTAATGGTGATGATGACAATTGTGATACCCTTCTAAATAATCAAGAGATAAAAAGATTGAAAAAATTTCTTGGTGGAAGTGAAGCTCTTCATGCAGAAAAAGAAGGATACGGTGGCCCACCAAAGCTTTTTGATCTATACAAATGCCGTAATGGGGATATTGTAGTAAAAAGAAAAGGCGGTGGACCAATATTAGGTTATACAGGTTTGAACATAAACGATATACCATGAATAGTTACATAGAGCTTTATTTCTCAATAAGAAGTGATGAAACAACGCCAGAGTTTATAACTGATTATTTGGGGTTAACGCCGAACTTTTCACTTGTCAAGGGAGCAGCTAGAAGAGAAGGTCAGACATCTGCCAAAGAAAATGTTTGGACAATAAAAGCAATAAATTCTAAACAACTTAATATGGAAAAACAGGTTCAAGCTTTATTGGAGATTTTAATGCCAATTAAACAAAAACTTATAACTATTTCGCATCAATGTAGTTTTGATGTTGAGTGTGTGATCCATCTGAATGGAAACCCAACATCCCCTGACATTGGTTTTAAAGTAAATGCTGTACGTTTTTTTGCGGAGGTCGGTATAGAATTAGGAGTTGATATATACAGCTAATGATGAGCCCGGTAGCCAGCCTGGTAGGTGGACATTGCCCACCTTCATGGTCGAGCCGACGGCCCGTAGGACGGATGAGCGCAGCGTCATCCGCCGGAACCGAAATTTCCCTTGCAAAGACCTAAAGTCGTCGCGCGTGATTTCTTTCGAGGGATGGTGATATTCACAGTACAGGTTCAATCCTTTACTCCCACGGTTTCGGATTAATCCTCTCAAAATCCCGTCTTCCATGGATGACAGCCAACAGGGTGACCCGCTCACCGTCGGTCCAATAGATAAGACGATGTCCCTGGACGATCAGTTCGCGGATCTCCTCGCGGTGGGCTTCTCTCACCCGCCGACCCCGACGGGGAAAAAGGGCCAAGGTTTCGGCGCTGTTGAAGCATTCTTGAACAAAGCGCCTGCCCGCGGCGGATGAATGTTGGCTCAGATAATCCCGAATCGCGGCCAAATCGGCCAAGGCGGTTTCTGCCCAGCGCACCTCAGCCATCCAGCAAACGCCGTTTTGCATCCTCGTGGGCGACAGTCTTCCCTTCGGTCATCGCCATCAAGCCGGTTTCGATCTTCTGCTTGACGTACAGCTCATAGAGGATGTCCTCCCAACTGGCCTGATCGGGCAAGCGGTCAATCACCTGTTTAGCGACTTCTTTTGCAGTCTGCATTCGGGTGTCCTCGGTTAAGGCTAGGGCAACGGTCGTTCGACGAGCTGACGGAGCTGATCGTGGCGGACGGCCAAATCCAGGAAATGGCAAATCACGTCTTGATCCTCGCTTTTCAGCTGATCGACCCGCCGACACAACTCCTTCAACTTGCGGTTGCGGATATCTGGCGCGATCAGCGCGACGCCCTCACCGCGCAACAACTGGTCAAGACTAACCTCCAGGACATCCGCCAGTTTCAAGAGATAATCAAACTGCGGCTTGCCCTGACCCTGTTCCCAGCGGCCCACCAAGCGCGGCTGCACATCCAGCAAATCAGCCAAGTCTTGTTGGGTGAGTCCGCGCGCCTTGCGCAAGGTCACGAGCTGTTTAGCGAAATCAGTCATGGTCCACGGCCCGATCGAACGATACGAAAGGCTCATGGTAATCCTCCTTTTTTGACCGGGCTTGAATAGGACTATTATATCCTATATAAGTTAGGCCAACAATGACCTTGACGCTTGTGGGAGAAGAACCCGATGCCCCGCATCCTCGACGCCGAACTCGACCGTCTCAAGTCCGAGGTCTCGCTAGAGCAGCTCATTGAGGGTCGGGGCATTGCCTTGAAGCCACGCGGGGCCGA
>Ga0209573_1000580_pt1 | contig 73624 bp, 49 predicted proteins | sample TNRBio252014_DNA_FD_185870 | JGI IMG/M metagenome (GOLD analysis project Ga0209573, IMG submission 185870) | Wastewater treatment Type I Accumulibacter community from EBPR Bioreactor in Madison, WI, USA - TNR Reactor_6/25/2014_ DNA (SPAdes)... | ecosystem: Engineered > Bioreactor > EBPR >...
CGTCAGCATCAGCCTCAACAAGCTCGGCGACGTCCTCGTCCAGGCCGGCGATCTCGCCGCCGCCCGCAGCCGCTTCGAGGAAAGCCTCAAGGTCGCACAGCGCCTCGCCGCCGCCAACCCGGGCAGCGCTGAAGCCCAGCGCGATCTCTGGGTCTCCCAGTGGAGGCTCGCGTCGCTGCCGGGCGAGGGCGGTCGCTGGCGGGAAGTGGTGCGGCTGATGGAGGACATGGATCGCCGCGGCGTATTGTTCCCGGCGGACCGCAGGTTCCTGGAACAGGCGCGGCAGAACGCGGCAGGGCGGTAGCGATGGCGGACGTCTTCGTCTCCTACAAGCGGGAGGACGAGAGGCGGGTCGCGGCGTTCGTCGCCGGGCTGGAGGCGGCGGGCCTGAGCGTCTGGTGGGACCGGCACGTCGAGGGCGGGGCTGGCTGGCGGCAGGCGATCAGCGAGCAGCTGGAGGCCGCCCGGTGCGTGATCGTGGTGTGGAGTGCGGCCTCGGTCGGCGCGGGGGCCGGGTTCGTGCACGACGAAGCCTGGCGGGCGAAGGCGCGCGGGGTGCTGTTGCCGGTGGCGATCGACGCCGTCGGCCCGCCGCTGGGCTTCGGCGAGGTGCAGACGCTCGACCTGGCCGGCTGGGCGGGCGACAGGGGCGACCCGCGCTTCGGCGACGTGCTCGCCGCCGCCCGGGCGCTGGTGGCGGGCGGGCCGCGCCCACGGCCGCGGGCGCACGGCGGCCGGCTGCGCCGCATGGCCAGCCTCGCTGGCGCGGTCGCGGTGGCAGCGGGGCTGATCGGCTTCGCCGCCGACCTGGCCGGGCTGCTGGAGCCGGTGTGCCGCATCCCGGGCGCGCGCTGGGCCTGCGGGCAGCTCGGCATCGGCGGCGCGCCGGACGCCGAGGAGGAAGCCCTGTGGGCGGCGCGGCCGGCGGGCGACTGCGAGGCGCTGCGCGGCTATCTCGCCCGCTATCCCGGCGGCGCCTACGCCGCCGAGGCCGACCGCCGGCTGGCCGCGGCGCGGCGCACCACCGAGGTCGCCTGGACGCCGAAGGAACTGCGGCTGCCGATCAGCGTGCGTCCCGCCCCCGAGCCGCTCGCCGGCATCGAGCAGGCGCAGGCCGATGCCCAACGCCGGGCGCCGGAGGATGCCGAGCTCGCCTGCGGCGGCCTGCGGGCGTCCGACAACCGGCTGCTCTCCGTGGACTTCGCCGTGCTGCGCTGGGACTGCCGCCCCCGCCACGCGGGCGACCGGGACGGCTGGGGCTGCGGCTTCGACGGCGAGGCCGTCTGCCGCATCGAGGCGCCGTCGGCGACGGCGCGCGAGGTCTGCCCCTGAGCGCCTGCCTGCGCCCGTCCGCAGCCCAAGGCCGCGCCCGCCCTTCAGCCTGCTTGACGTCCGCCCCGATCCCCTGCAGGAGAGCGCGGGATCGTCTGGGCCAACGTCTCGTCGCCGTGCCCGTGCGACAGGAGGGATGCGTCGTTCATGTCGGATGGCACCTCGGCAGGCGGGACGCTCACGACAGAGCATGCCATAATAGGAATGTTCCTGGCGTTTCGCCAAACCCCTTCGCCGAGCGCCGCGCCGATGAACCTTGCCAATCTCCTGGCCCGAGCGGGCCGCGCCGATCCCGACCGTGCGGCCGTCTGCGTCGGCACCGACGTGGTCGCCTGCTACGGCGCGCTCGCACACCGCGCGGCGGCGATCGCAGCCGGCCTGGGGGATCGGTTCGGCATCCGGCCCGGCGACCGGGTGGCGCTGGTGATGGGCAACTGCGGCGCCTACGTCGAAGCGCTGTTCGCCTGCTGGTGGGGCGGGTTCGCAGCCGTGCCGGTGAACGCCAAGCTGCACCCGCGCGAGCTCGCCTACATCCTGGACCACTCGGGCGCGCGGCTGTGCTTCGTCACCGCCGATCTGGCGCACGCCGTCGCGAGCCTGCGGGCGGAACTGCCGCAGCTCCAGGCCGCGGTGTGCGTGGCGGAACCGGACTACGCGGCGCTGGCCGCCCACGATCCGATCCCGGTCGTCCACCGGGCGCCGGACGACACCGCCTGGCTGTTCTACACCAGCGGCACCACCGGCCGGCCGAAGGGTGCGATGCTGAGCCACCGCAACCTGCTGGCGATGACCACCAGCTACTTCATCGACGTGGACCACATCGCACCGGACGACTGCATCCTGCACCCGGCGCCGATGTCGCACGGATCGGGGATGTACATCCTGCCGCACGTGGCCGCCTGCGCGCGACACGTGATCCCGCCGTCCGGCGGCTGCGATCCGGACGAGCTGTTCGCGCTGATCGAAGCACAGCCGGGCGCTTCGTTCTTTGCCGCGCCCACGATCGTCCGCCGGCTGATCGACAGTGCGGCCGCCGCCCGGGCCGATACCCGCAACCTGAAGACAATCGTCTACGGCGGCGGGCCGATGTACGTCGAGGACTGCCGGCGGGCGCTCGCCCTGCTCGGCAACAAGCTCGTCCAGATCTACGGCCAGGGCGAGAGCCCGATGACGATCACCGCCCTCTCCCGGGCACGGCACGCCGAGACCGCGCATCCCCGCTACCGGCAGCGCCTCGCCTCGGTCGGCCTGCCGCACAGCGTCGTCGAGGTGATGGTGGCGGATGCGGACGACCGCCCGCTGCCGGCCGGCGAGGTCGGCGAGGTGGTGGTGCGCGGCGACACCGTGATGACCGGCTACTGGAACGATCCGGCCGCCACCGCGGCCGCCCTGCGCGGCGGCTGGCTGCACACCGGCGACATGGGGTGCGTCGACGACGACGGGTTCCTGACGCTGAAGGACCGGTCGAAGGACCTGATCATCAGCGGCGGCTCCAACATCTACCCGCGCGAGGTGGAAGAGGTGCTGCTGCGGCATCCGGGCGTGGCCGAGGCGAGCGTGATCGGCGAGCCGGATCGGGAGTGGGGCGAGATCGTCGTCGCCTTCGTCGTGATGCGTGCCGGCGAGTCAGGCGTCAGCGAAGGCGCGCTGGACGGGCTCTGCCTCGATCACCTGGCCCGGTTCAAGCGACCGAAGCGCTACGTGTTCGTCGACGCGCTGCCGAAGAACAACTACGGCAAGGTGCTGAAGACCGCCCTGCGGCAGCGGCTGGCGGAAGAGACGCGGGAGGCATGAGATGGGGGATCGGCTGAAGGACAAGATCGCGATCGTCACCGGCTGCGGTTCGATCGGGCCGGGCTGGAGCAACGGCAAGGCGATCTCCGTGCTGTTCGCCCGCGAAGGCGCACACGTGCTCGGCATCGACCGCGACGCCGACGCCGCCGAGCAGACGCGCGCGATCATCGAGGGCGAGGGCGGGCTCTGTTCGACCCGCGTGGCGGACGTGAGCGACGCAGCACAGGTGGAAGCCTTCGTCGGCGACGCGGTCGCCGCGCACGGCCGGATCGATATCCTGGTCAACAACGTCGGCATCGCCCGGGTCGGCGGGCCGGTCGAGCTGGACGAGGCCGTCTGGGACGAGGTGCTGCGGGTCAACCTGAAGAGCGTGATGCTCACCTGCCGGTCCGTCCTGCCGGTGATGGAACGCGCCGGCAGGGGCTCGATCGTCAACAACGCATCCATCGCCGCCTGGGGCTGGTGCGGCGTCAACTACGGGCTCTACGGCGCCAGCAAGGGGGCGATGGTCTCGCTCACCCGCAGCCTCGCGGTGCAGTACGCGAGCAAGGGCATCCGCGCCAACTGCGTCTGCCCCGGGCTGATGAACACGCCCTTGGTGCACAAGGCGCTGACCACCGTCTACGGCGAGGACGGCGACATCGAGACGCTGATCCGCACCCGGGACGCCCAATGCCCGATGGGCCACATGGGCGACGCCTGGGACACCGCCTACGCCACCCTGTTCCTCGCATCCGACGAGGCCCGCTACGTCACCGGCGTCGCGCTCAACGTGGATGGCGGCTTCAGCCTTCGCTTCGCCTAGAGCGCGGTTTGATCAGATCGAACCGATCTGATCAAACGGTCGTGCTCCAACTGTTTGATTTTTAAAGCACGTCACCCCAGCACTCAGCTCGGGCTCGTCACCGCGGCGGCTGGCTCGCACGATAGGTGGCGAGGATGCGCTCGCCGTCCGGCCCGGCGCGACGCGCCCAGTCGCGGGCCGGCGCGTCGCCCAGCGGTGCGAGGCGCGGTGCCGTTTCCGGCGGCAGGACGGCGACGGTCATTCCGTTCGCCTGCAGTTCGTCGAGAGCGGCGTTGTGCGCCGCGGCACTGCCCTGCCAGCCCCGGTTCTGGGCGTTGACCGCGGCGTTGAGCAGGGCGCGCTGGCTCTCCTCGTCGAGCGCCAGGACGGCGGCACGATTGAAGACGAGCGCGCTCTTCGGCAGCGCGATGCGCAGGTCGTAGAAGTTGCCGACGACGGTCCAGATCTTCTCGGCCACGCCGGCGGGTGCGTCGGCCACGGCGGCGTCGATGCGATTGCTCTTGAAGCCGCTCGCCAGCGGCCCGGCGGCCAACGCCGACGTCGATGCCGATGCCGATGCCGATGCCGGCAAGGGGACCGGCTGCATGCCCAGCAGCGGCGCCAGAGCGGCGGCGAGCGGGCCGTCGTTCAGCAGGCGCACGCCGCGGAAGTCCTCGATCGTCCACAATTCGCGGCTGACGAACAGGCCGCGCGGCGGGCGCGGGACGACGATCGCCACCTGCAGGCCGCTCGCCTCCAGCGACGGCTGCAGCACCGGGCGCGAGGCTTCCCACAGCGCCCGGGCCTGATCGAAGTCCCTCGCCAGGAACGGTAGCCGATCGACCTGGAAGACGGCGGCGTCACCGGCGTCGGCCAGCATGAACTCGCCGGCCGGCACCCGGCCTGCTGCCACGGCGCGCATCAGGCCCTCGCCCTGCAGCTGCGGCGGCGCCGGCAGCACCACCAGCGTCAACCGTCCCTCGCTCGCGGCGCCGACCTCGGCCGCGAACTGCTCCAGATTGCGGGTCTCGAAGTCGTCGGGTGCGAACGGGGTCAGCAGTTCCCAGGTGGTCGCGACCGCCGGCAGCGCCGGCCACACTCCGGCCAGGAGTGCCACCACGACCGCGAGCCTCCGCAGCATGTTCCCCGCCCCCCGACGCCGCTGCCCCGTCTGATATCGCTTCGCCGACTGCCGCATGTCGCCCGCCGTCCCGTCCTGTCGATCGTGACAGTGAAGCGCACGGCCGTGGCGCAGCCAAGGCGGAATCGTGACACAGGCTGGTGAGGGCCGCCGCGAGGCAACCCGACCCCTCACAACCCCCGACCCCTCAAAACCCCTGGCCCCTCAAAACCCCTGGCCCTGCCGCTGCCCCTGGCCGTTCTGGCTCTGCGACTGGAAGGGATCCTGGCCGACCTGGACGCGCACCGTCATCTCCTCCAGGCCGCCGCCCGAGCGGATGCCGCGGATCGGCGTGGCACTGGCGTAGTCGTGGGCGATGGCGAGGCGAACGTAGGCGTCGGTGGCGCAGCGGCTGTTGGTGGGGTCGAACGACACCCAGCCCAGGTCGTCGACGAACGCCTCCGCCCAGGCGTGGCTGGCGAGGCTGTCGGTTCCGGATTCCTGTGGGCAGAAGAGATAGCCGCTGACGTAGCGGGCCGGCACGCCGAGCACCCGGCAGCCGGCGATGAACAGGTGCGCGTGGTCCTGGCAGACGCCCGCTCCCTTCTCCAGCGCGTCGGCCGCCGTCGTCTCCACGTCGGTCAGGCCCGGCTTGTACTCGACCGTGTTGTGCAGCGACCACATCAGCGCGTGCAGGGCAGCGATGATGCCTTCGTCGTTCTTCCGCTCCAGCAGCGGCTTGACCAAGTCCTCGATGCCGCCCTCGACCTTCGTGAACGGTGTCGGCCGGATGAACATCAGCGGCGGCAGGCCGTCGTCCGCCGGCAGCACGCCGAAGGTGTCGGTGGTCTCCACTTCGCCCCGCACCGTCACCCGGACCTCGTCGTGGACGCCGTTCTGCACCGAGACATGGGCGAAGTTGCCGTAGCCGTCTGTCCAGCTGCGCACCTTGCCGGGCGGCGTCACCGTCCAGGCGAGCGTGAACTGGCACGAGTCCGCACGCGGGGTGAGCCGCAGATACTGGATGCTGTGATGCGCCGGCGAGCCGAACCGGTAGTGCGTCTCATGCTCGATGGAGAGTCTCATAGGACCAGCATGAACTCCTGCCCGATCATCCCGTGCAGCTCGTTGTTGCGCGCGATGAAGCCATTGAGGAAGCGCGGCAGGCCGGTGCGGAGAATCCCGTCGATCCGATTGCGCTGTAGGCGCTCATGGATCTGCCCCGACAGCCGGGTGCAGGCGGCATTCGCGCGGAGTTGCGTCAGGATGTCGTTGACCTCGGCGGTGCACGCGAACAGCGAGCGCGGCATGTCCCGGCGCAGCACCAGCAGCTCCGCCACCCGGCGCGGCTCGATGATGCCGGAATAGACCTCGCGATAGGCCTTGAAGGCGCTGAACGCCCGCAGCAGGGCGCCCCAGCGGTAGTAGTCCTCGGCCGCCATCGGCCGGCCGGCCGGGCTCAGGATCTCCCACTTGATGGCGAGGAAGCGCGAGGTGTTGTCGGCGCGCTCGATGAAGGTGCCGAGCCGGGAAAAGGTGAACGCGTCGCCCCGGCGCATGGTGCCGTAGATCGCGCCGCGGAACAGGTGCGATCGCTCCTTCACCCAGTCGAAGAACTCGCGGAAGCCCTGGTCCACCAGCTTCGGGTAGGACATGGCTTCCAGTTCCAGGTAGCTCTGGTTGATACCCTCCCACACCTCGGTGGTCAGCTCCGGCCGGGTGGCGCGCGCGTTCTCGCGGGCGAGCCGGATGCAGGAGCGGATCGACGAGATGTTGTCGGCGTCGAGCGCCATGTAGGCCATGACGTTGCCGGCGGACGCCTCGCCGAAGCGGGTGGCGAAGTCCTTCCGGTCGCCGGCCAGCTGCAGCGGCGCCTCCCACTGGCGGGAGCCGTTGCCGCTGCCGACGGGCATCAGCGACATGTGGTAGGTGCTGGCGAGCAGGCGCGCCAGGTTCTCCGCCCGCTCCACGTAGCGGGCCATCCAGTAGACGTTGTTGGCGGTGCGGCCGAGCATGCGCCTTAAGCCTCCAGCACCCAGGTGTCCTTGGTCCCGCCGCCCTGCGACGAATTCACCACCAGCGAGCCGTCGCGCAGGGCCACACGGGTCAGCCCGCCCGGCACCACCTGCGTCGTCTCGCCGGTCAGCACGTACGGCCGCAGGTCCACGTGGCGGGGAGCGATCTGGCCGTCGATCAACGTCGGCACGGTGGACAGGCTCAGCGTCGGCTGGGCGATGAAGTTGTCCGGATCGGCCAGGATCTTGTGGCGGAAGTTGGAGCGCTGCTCCGCCGTGCTCATCGGCCCCACCAGCATACCGTAGCCGCCCGAGCCGCCAACCTCCTTGACCACCAGTTCGTCCAGGTGGTCGACCACGTAGGAGCGGTCGTCGGGGAGCGCGCACCGGTAGGTCGGCACGTTCTTCAGGATCGGCTTCTCGCCGAGGTAGAAGTCGATCATGTCCGGCACGAAGCAGTAGATCGCCTTGTCGTCGGCGACGCCGGTGCCGATGGCATTCGACAGTGTCACGCGGCCGCTGCGCACCACCGACAGCAGGCCGGGCACGCCCAGCATCGAATGCGGGTCGAACGCGAGCGGATCGATGTATTCATCGTCGATGCGCCGGTAGATCACGTCCACGCGGCGCGGACCGCTGGTCGTGCGCATGAACACCGTCTCTTCCTCGACGAACAGGTCCTGCCCTTCCACCAGCTCGACGCCCATCTGCATGGCGAGGAAGGCGTGCTCGAAGTAGGCGCTGTTGAAGTGGCCGGGCGTCAGCACGACGACGGTCGGATCACTGATGCCGGGCGGCGCCACCGAGCGCAGGGTGCGCAGCAGAACCTCCGGGTAGTGGTTGACCGGGGCCACCGAGTGCGAGGCGAACAGCTCCGGGAACAGCTTCATCATCGTCTCCCGGTTCTCCAGCATGTAGGAGACCCCGGACGGGACGCGTGCGTTGTCCTCCAGCACGTAGAAGTCTTCGGCTGAGACGCGCACCACGTCCACACCGGCGATGTGCACGTAGACGTGGCGCGGCAGATCGAGCCCGAGCATCTCCGGGCGGAAGCCCGGGTTGTTGAGCACCAGGTGCGCCGGGATGCGGCCCGATTTCAGGATGTGCTGCTCGTGGTAGACGTCGTCGAGGAAGGCGTTGATCGCACGCACCCGCTGACAGACGCCGGTCGCCACCGTCCGCCACTCGTCGGCGTCCAGGATGCGCGGGATGATGTCGAAGGGGATCAGCCGCTCCGTCCCCTCCTCGCTGCCGTAGACGGAGAAGGTGATGCCCAGGCGGCGGAAGATCAGGTCGGCCTGATGATGCTTTTCCATCAGCCGCTGGTGGGCGGTCACGTCCAGCCACTCCTGGTACGCCCGGTAGGCATTGCGGACGCCATCGCGAAGGCCGTTCATCTCGTCGAATGCGGCGACGTGCTTCATGTTCCTCCAGAGCCGTCCGTTGCTGCTGCCGGCTTGCAATTCCACCCTTACCAGCAATCCTCGTGCCATGAAACCCGCGCCGTCGCGGCGGCGGCGGCGGGCACCGGCGGCGCAGGCACCCGGCCCGGCCCGGGCCTGCCGCGGCCCAAGCCTGCGCCGGTTGCCGGACGCCAGGACACGGGGCGGCGGCGGGGGCGCGCACCGGGGATCACGCTGCGGCCGGACGGGGTGCGACTCTCCCGGACCTGGGGTAACTCAGGCGAAAGCGTGCACACATAAGCGCCAAAAGCAAGCGATCGCCCGGATCTTGAGCAGTCATCTGCGCGGTATCGCCCCTGCCTCGTCATTGCGAGCCGCAGGCGAAGCAATCCACCGCCGGGCAAGGTGCACTACGCCCGGCAAGGGATCGCCACGGCCGCTGCCGCGGCCTCGCGATGACGATGGGGGGCGCGCGGAGGCTCTACCGCGATCCGCCCGCTTCGGGTACACCACCGAACCCGCGGCGCCCGCCGCCGCTCGAACGCCATCCGGAGAAAGCCGCCCGATGCTCGACCTGCTCACCGACTATCAGGCCTGGGCCAGCCTGCTGACGCTGACGGCGCTCGAGATCGTGCTCGGCATCGACAACCTGATCTTCCTTTCGATCGTCTCCGGCCGGCTGCCGAAGCACCAGCAGCAGGCGGCGCGCCGCATCGGCCTCGCTCTGGCACTGCTGGGACGGGTGGCGCTGCTGTTCTCGCTCACCTGGCTGATCGGGCTGACGGCGCCGATCTTCGCCGTCGCCGGGCACGAGGTGTCGTGGCGGGACATCGTGCTGCTGCTGGGCGGCGCGTTCCTGATCGTCAAGGGAACGACCGAGACCCATCACATGCTGGAGGGCCACGAGGAAGAGCACGGCGTCGGCACCATCACCTTCGCCGCCGCGATCGTCCAGATCACCCTGCTGGACGTGGTATTCGCGCTGGACTCGATCATCACCGCCGTCGGCATGGCCGAGCACCTGCCGATCATGGTCGCGGCGGTGGTGATCGCGATGATCATCATGCTGGTGGCCGCCGATCCGGTGGGCAACTTCGTCAACGCGCATCCGACGGTGAAGATGCTGGCGCTGGCCTTCCTGCTGCTGGTGGGCGTGGCGCTGATCGCCGACGGGCTGCACTTCCACATCCCGCGCGGCTACCTCTACTTCGCCATCGCCTTCTCGGCCGGCGTGGAAGCGCTGAACCTGCTGTCGGCGCGCGCCCGGCGCCGGCGACAGGAAGCGCATGCCCCGCGCGGGAAGGCTGGGGAGTAGGCCGGGCGGGGCGACGGTCGAAACTGCGGCAGGAGGTTGGCTGCGCCGGCACGCCCGCGGGCCCACGGGTGCATCCGGCCGGGTGCTGCCCGCACTGCCGGTGGCGGAGCCGAACCCCGCTTCGCCAGCCCCGGTTAGGCGGCCCCCGTTAGGCGGCTTCCGGTTCAGCGGGCGGCGGAGAGATCGGTCGCCGGAGCGGACGTGACGTCGTTGGCGGCAAGGGGCGGTGCGACGCACGGCTCCGACTGCGCCCCTGCCGCTGCTGCCGCCTGGCGGTCGGCCTCGGCGCGAAGCGCGGCGGCGGTGCGCAGGCGGCGCTTGCAGACATCGAAATGCCCCTCGTCGCACTCGTTCTTCACGCAGTCGAACTCGCACGCGGAAAGCTCAGGCGGCACGGTTACGAGATCATCGCTGCGCCAGATGCCCAGACGTGCCAGGAGCCGTTTGGCGATACCACCCATTGCTGTCTCCCCGGGGCCGCCCAGCCCACTCCTGGTCCGGCTCCTGCATACCACCGACGCTCCCGAGTGGTCGCGCGACCACCCGTTGCGCGGGGAAAGCGCTTCCCCCCGACTTTCGCCTCTGAGCGGGCGCCTTGTCAATCGTCATGCACCCGCCCGGTTTGCCGCATCCAGGGAAACCACCGCATGCAAGCCGTTGCCGGTCCGGGGCGGCGCCGTGCCGCCGCATGCACGCCCCTGCGGGCGCCGCCGCGGCGGCGCGGGGCTACGGGCCAGAGCCACATCCGATCAAGCGGAATCGCTTGATCGGATTGACGTGCTCCAAAAATCAAACCGTCAGAGCACGACCGTTTGATCAGATCGGTTCGATCTGATCAAACCGCGCTCTAAAGTACGAAGTCGGCGGCGGTCCACTGCGCCGCGGTCGCACCGCCGTCGTTGACCTGGATTTCCATCTCCGGTGCCAGATCGGCGTTGCAGTTGATCTGGATCACCGTATCGCGGCCTTCGTTCATCGTCCGGATCTGGCCGGGTCCGCTGAACGGCGCGGTGCCGATGAAGGTGAACTCCTGGTTGCCCGTCACTCCCAGATTGGCGTCGATCGCCGAAAGATCGATCCAGTCGCCGCCGGCGGCGCCGACCCCGTCGAACCCCGAGATGAAGTCGCGCTCGCTGCCCGCCGGTGAATCGATCCGTGCGAGATACTGGAACGCGTCGTCGCCGGTACCGCCGATCAGCGTGTCGCGGCCGTCGAGCCCGCGGAGGATATCGTTGCCGGTCTGGGCGTCGAGAAAGTCGTTGCCCTTGCCGCCGACCACCAGGTCGTTGCCGCCGAAGGAGTAGATGGTGTCGTTGCCGGTGGTCCCGCGCAGGCTGTCGGCGAAGTTGATCGTCCCGAAGACCAGGTTGTCACGGCCGTTGGCATACAGGTCGACCGGCGCCCGGACATCGCGGACGTACATCCGCTCGACCCACTGCGTCAGGCTGTAGCTGCCTTCGACCAATAACGTGTCCAGGCCTCCCAGGGTCGGATCGCTGCTCTCGACGATCGGCGGCTTGGTACCGGTGGCCATGATGTAGACGTCGTTGCCGTTGCCGCCGGCGAGGATGGTGTTGCCGGTGGCATTGATCAGGGTGTCGTTGCCGGGCGTTCCGTCCAGGCGGGCAGCGCCCGGCGGTGCCACCAGGATGGAATGCCGGGCCAGATACGCGTCGAGCCGCGCCGCCTGTTGCTGCTTATGTTCTGCGAAGTCCGGATTGTTCGCCCGATTGGTCCATTCGTGCGGGTCCTCGTTCGGCCCGGCGCGGTGGTCGTACAGCTCCTCCTGCCCATCGAAGTAGCGGGTGTAACGCCAGTCCGCGGTGCGCACCGAGAAGCTTCCGAACGCCGAGCTGAAGGCGGCACCGTCCCACGGGGTGTTTGGGTCGGCCAGCAGCGGGACCAGGCTGCGGCCGTCGGCATGGGCGGGGATCGGCAGGCCGGCGAGTTCATGGACGGTGGGGAACAGGTCCAGCATCTCGACCGGCTGGTCCACCACCTGTCCCGGCCCGCCCACCTCCGGATCGACGATCAGGAACGGTACCCGGGTCGAGGCGTCCCACAGAACATGCTTGTCGAACGTGTCCTTCTGGCCGCTCTGTATGCCGTTGTCGCTCCACACTACGATCGTCGTGCTCTCGGCCAGGCCGCGGCTGTGCAGCGCCTCCAGCACCCGCCCCAGCATCGCATCGGCGAAACTGTTGGCGGCCAAGTAGGCCTGGATGTCCGCTTTCCACTCGTTGACGGGCTTCGTCTCGTAAGGGGTATCGTTGTCCGCGATCGAGGACGGCACGTCCGCCAGGTCATCCGGGATGTAGGCCGGAAGCTGGACCTCCTCGATCGGATACAGATCGAAATAGGCCTGCGGGACGATGTTCGGACTGTGCGGCCGATTCAACCCGAGCGTGGCGAAGAACGGCTTTCCGGACTCCGGATCGTAGCTGTTGATGAAGTCGACGATGGCGGTGGTGTTCTTCCAGTCGCCCAGTTCCTCGACCGGCCCCGTCCACGGACCGTCTTCACCGCTGGTGTCGCTGGCGATTGTGTACTGGTCGAAGAGCGTCGCCCGCACCGGCGTGCTCGGCGTGTGGTAAATCTTCCCGGCCCCCACCGTCTGGTAGCCGGCCTGCTTCAACTGCGCGTGCAACGTCGAGCCCGGATCGACGAAATTGAACCAGGTGGGGGGATTGGTGTGGATGGCGGTGTCGGCCGGTGCCTGTCCGCTCCAGACGCTGGCCCGCGACGGGTTGCACAGCGCGATCTGCACGTGCGCGTTCCTGAAGCTCGTTCCCTCGGCCGCCAGCTGGTCGATGTTCGGCGTGTATACGTAACCCGGGTACAGTTCGCGCGCTGTCATCCAGGTGTTCATATCGTCAGTAGTTACAATTAGAATATTTTTTCTGTCCATTTTATCAATTCTCCCGCGTCCTGACTCTTTCTCATGGCGCTTGGTGGACCGCGTAACCACCGCTTTCGCTGGGTTAACTACCCCAAGCGATACAGAAAGCAAGAACAATATGTTGGGAATTAAATATCAGCATGTTCTAAAATTGATACTCATGATAAATATCATTTCCAATTTTCTCGATTGCGATGTCGAGTCTTTCACATTTAGTATCCATGCGATTTCAGACGAACAGATTGATTGCCCATAGGGCTAATTTGCGGCGTTGTTTTCATCTTCTTGGCGCGTCCCGAAGAACACACGCCGCAGCGCATCGCATCCATTGGAGTTCATACCAGCGGCGCGGAATCATCTTCCGGCTGCAGGAACACGATTTCGGCCGGCGCGCGCCCGCAGCGGCGCAGGCTGGCCATCTGCCGCATTGCCAGATCCACGTGGCGGAAGAAGCGGCGATAGCCGGCGCACAGGTGGTTGAGGCCGGGCTCGCCGTCGGCCGTCACCGCCGTCCGGTCCTTCGGGCAGCCGCCGTAGCACAGCGCCAGCACGTCGCACTCCCGACACTGGCGGGGCAGCGACAGCAGCTTGCTGCGGCCGAACTGCCGCTGCCGGGGGGAGTCGACCAGGTCCGCGATCGGCGTCTGCAGGATGTTCCCCAGGCGGTGCGGCTCCTCGACGAAATGATCGCAGCTGTACAGGTCGCCGGTGTGTTCGAGCGCCACGGAGCCGCCACAGGTGGGGGAAAAGATGCAAAGGGTCGAGGCGGCGCCGATGTGAGTGCCCAGGGTCACCTCGAAGATCTGCACATGCATGGAACCGACGTCGCGGCTTACCCATTCGTCGAAGATCTCGACCAGGAACTCCCCGTACTCGGCTGCCGTGATCGAGCGCGGGGTCAGCGCCGAGCCGACGGTGTCGCCGGTGGCGTTGTCGCGTTCGACGATGGGGATGAACTGGAGGAACGGGACCTGCGCCTCGTCGCGGAAGAACCGGTAGACCTCGAGCGCGTGCGCCGCGTTGCCGGCGTGCACGGTCGCGAGGATGTTGACCCGGGCACCCTCGGCCTGCAGATGCCGGAGGCCTTCCCAGACGCGGGCGAAGGTGCCCTGCCCCCTCCGGTCCAGGCGGTAGATGTCGTGCAGGCGCTGCGGGCCGTCCATGCTGAGCCCGACGAGGACGTCGTGTTCGCGGAAGAACCGGGCCCATTCGGCGGTGATGCGGGTACCGTTGGTCTGGATGGTGTGCTGGATGCGCATTCCCGGCGGACGGTAACGTTCGGCGATTTCCACCGCCCGGCGGAAGAAGCCCAGGCCCATGAGCGTGGGTTCGCCGCCCTGCCAGGAGATGGTCGCCTCGTCCCCCGTCTGGCCTTCGATGGTCTGCCGGATGTAGGCGTCGAGAACATCGTCGCCCATCCGGAAGCGGCTGCCCGGATACAGCGCCTCCTTCTTCAGGAAGAAGCAGTAGCTGCAGGAAAGGTTGCAGCGCGCGCCGGTCGGCTTCGCCAGCACGTGGAAGGATCGCAGCACCGGAGGTGCGCCGGTCATTGCGTCTCTCGTTGTCCCGCGGTTGTCATCGCTTCACCGTCGCCACAGGACACCGATGCGCAGGCCGCTTTGGCGACGCGCAGTCTGCTTCCGGACGTTGGCGGCCAGACCTGCTCCGCGAATTGACTATTTGAGGCATTATAGAGGGCGCCCGCATCGGACGTAAAGCGTGTGCCCCGCTCAGACGATCAGGCGCCCTTGATATCCCCTGCAGGTACTCCGTGGGGCGACGTTCAAGCGTCCTCGCCGCTTCGCGAATTCAAATCCGCGATGCGCTCCGCCCCGGTTCGGCCGCGGGGAGTGACGGAGATCGAGGGGACCGAGGCCCCGAGGAGAGCAAGCCCCAGCGGCGCGCGCGGCGAAGCGCCGATCCAGCCCTGCGGCGGGGCCGAGGGTGCCCACACCGGGTCGTCGACGGGGCGTGGTGGTTGAGCGCAGCGGAACCCGTTGCCGCCCGCCCGCTTGATCGCATACATCGCCGCATCGGCGAGCCGACACAGCGTCGGTCGGTCGGCACCGTGCAACGGGAAGCCGGCGATGCCGATGCTGGCCGTCACCCGCGGCTCGCACCCGTCGGCCACGAACTTCTGCGCCAGCACGGCGAGGAATTGCCGGGCGACCCGCTCCGATTCCGCCACCGCCTGCAGGTCCGGCAGCAGCACGACGAATTCGTCGCCGCCGATGCGCGCCACCGTGTCGGTCTGCCGGACGCACGACTGCAGTCGCCCCGCCGTCTGGATCAGCAGCTGGTCGCCGACCGCATGACCGTGGCTGTCGTTCACCCGCTTGAAGCCGTCCAGATCGATCGCCAGGAGGGCGATCGCCGTGCCGAATCGCCGCGCCCGCAGCAGGGCACGATCGAACCGGTCCTCCAGCAGATAGCGGTTGGCGAGCCCGGTGAGAAAGTCGTGCTGCGCGAGGTAGCGCATCCGTTCATCGGCCACCTTGAAGGCGGTGATGTCGATGAAGATGGCGACGTAGCGGACGACGGTTCCGGCGCCATCCCGGACAACGGCGACGGTCATCCAGCCGGCGAACAGCTCGCCGGATTTCCGCCGGCTGATGACCTCGCCGCGCCACGCTCCGTTGACCGCGAGACAGCCGCGGACGCCCTCGAAGAAGTCGTCGTCGTGATGGCCCGACCCGAGCATCGTCGGGTTCCGGCCCAGAACTTCCGCCGTCGTGTACCCGGTGATCCGGGTGAACGCGCGATTGACGGCGACGATCGCACCGTCGCCGGCCGTAACGAAGATGCCTTCACTGCTGTGCTCGAAAACGTCGGCCGCCAGTTGCACCAGCGGGTCGATGCTTCCAGCAGCCGCAACGTCTGTCCGCTCCGACATCCAGCCCCCACACGGCCAGGTGTGACGAACTCAACGATCTTCCACGCCGGTTTCCCCATGCCGGACGCAAGGCCAAGCCATGACACTTACCCAGATGGGTTGATAGCAGGAAAACGCCGAGCCGGCCAAGCCCCTTGCTCTCCCAATTTCAAATTTTGTCTGGCGGGACTTTCTGCCGTCGTTCGGGACCGGCGGAGCGGACGCGGCCGGACGCGGCCGGCCCCGCCGGCAACCGGCGACTACAGCGCGGTTTGATCCGATCGAACCGACCTGATCAAACGGTCGCACTCCAACCATTTGATTTTTGGAGCACGTCGATCCGATCAAGCGATTCCGCCTGATCGGATACTGCTCTAGAGGGTGTCGACCCGGGCGAGGCCGACGGCGTGAGGCAACCGGTGCTCCGGATGCGCCTGTTCGTGGCGCGTGCGCGTGCGCGTGCGCACCCGCATCGCCCGTTCCCGCCGCCCGAACCGCCCGAACCGGGAGAGCAGGGCGGCGAACCGCTCGCGCACACCCTTGCGGCACCGCAGGTGGTCGGCGCCGAAGATGCCGACCGAGCCGTAGTATAGGGGCGTGTTCATTCCGACCTCCCGATCTTCCGTCCTTCTGGCCGGCCGACGCCATTGCCACCCGGACCGGGCGCGGTCGCCGTTTCGCCACCGCCTGTCCCGCCGCTTATGACATCGGCCGAACACGATCGTCTGTGTCCGCTGTCACAAAGCCGCAACCACCACCCGACCCTGTGGCATGCCCGCCGATTTCGAACGGACGCATCGTCGCCGACGATTGTTGCGGGCGGATTTCGCCGGCTCGATGCGCATGTTTCAATTGTTTCAGCCGCTCCGCCGGCAGTGCTGCGCAGTGCCGCGAGTTTTCGCTATCCTTGTGCGACAACCAGCCGGTGTGGGAGCATCGGGGGCGGACCGCCACCGCCGCGGGAAACGGCGGAACAGGCCTCCGAGCCTGACGCCTGGGAGATGGGGAATGGACGCAAAGCCACGCGTCCTCGTCGTCGACGACGAGCCGGAGGTGCGGGAAATGGTGGAGGAATACCTGAACGGGCACGGCTTCGCCGTGGCCGTCGCCGCCGACGCTGCCGAGGCGCGGCGCCTGCTCGCCGACGGGCCGTTCGATCTGGCGCTGCTCGACGTCACCATGCCCGGCGAGGACGGGCTGTCGCTCGCCCGACACGTTCGCGAGGCGCATGGCTGCGGGATCATCATGCTCACCGCGGCCGCCAGCGTCGTCGACCGGATCGTCGGCCTGGAGGTGGGGGCCGACGATTACATGCCCAAGCCGTTCGATCCACGGGAGCTGCTGGCGCGGATTCGCAGCGTGCTGCGCCGCCTGGCCCCGGGTGGCCACGCAGTGGGCGGCGGCGGAGTGGGCGGTCGCGGGGCGCCGGGCGCCGAAGGCAGGAGCCTCCCGGCGACGGCGCCGGGCCGGCAGGTGCCGATGGGACGCTGCATCCTCGACCTGGACGGGCGGCGCCTGTCCGAAATCGACGGCACCGAGGTGCCGGTCACGGCGATGGAGTTCGACCTGCTGAAGGCGTTCGCCGAGCGACCGAACCGGGTGCTGACCCGCGACCAGCTCCTGGACCTGGCGCACAACCGGGACTCCGATCCCTTCGACCGGTCGATCGACATCCGCATCGCGCGCATCCGCCGCAAGGTGGAGGTTGACCCGGGCAAACCGGAGGCGATCAAGACGATCCGCGGCGCCGGCTACGTGTTCGTCCCGCCGGGCGGCCGGCGAAGCGGATGAGCCGCGCACGCTGCCGCGGGGAAGACCCCTTCATGCGCCATACGGGGTAAACTGGCCGATGACGACGACGATGCTCAGCGCCAGACTGCGGTCGATGACCCCGATGGCGGCCTGCCTCCTGACGCTGCTGCTGGTGCTTCCGGGGCGGGCCGCCGGCGCGGACTGCGTTCTGAACGTGGGGTGGACACCCTACGGCCTGTACACGTTCGCAGGCGAGGACGGCCAGGCGCAGGGCATCGACGCCGACCTGTTCGCCGCGGTCGCGACCGAGATCGGCTGCCGTGCCAACTTCCGGCAGTTGCCGTGGGCGCGCATCCTGCTGGAGCTGCAGAGCGGCACCCTGGATGCGACGTCTTCGGCGAGCCGCACCACCGAGCGCGATGCCTTCGCCCTGTTCTCGCAGCCCTACCGACTGGCCGAGACCGCCATCTACGTCCGTCGGAACGAGGTGCCCCGGTTCCCGCTGCAGAGCCTGACGGATGTGCCCAAGGCCCGGATGCGGCTCGGCTACGTGGTTGGCTACTACTACGGCCCGACCTTCCCGGCCCTGCAGCAGGACCCGACCTTTGCGGCGAGCACCGACGGTGCCGCCGACTACGAAATCAACATCAACAAGCTGCTGCGCAACCGGATCGATGGTTTTCTCGTTGATGACACGGGCGTGATGATCGGCTGGGCAAAGAAGCTGGGCGTTGCGGATCAGATGGAGCGGCACCCCCTGCGGCTGGCCAGCGACGAGCTGCACCTCATGCTCAGCCGCCGCACCGTTTCGTTCGAGCAGCTGGCGAAGATCGACGGCGCGCTGCAGCGGATGCGCGCCGACGGCCGGATGCAGGCGATCTTCGATCGCTATCTGAAATAGCCGGCGGGGCGGGCGGAGCCGCGCGGACCATGCCGGAGATGGTGGCGTACCCCTGATGCTGTCAGTCTGGTGGAAGCTGCGGACATTCATCGAGAACCAGCCGCTGCGCCCGACCATCGCCGCAACCCTGCTGCTCGGCCTGGCACTGCCGGTGATCGTGGCCGCATCCCGGGATCTGGCGGAGCGCCGCGACGTGCTGCTGGAGATGCTGGCGTCCGACCACCGGCGGCTGAGCGAGATGCTGGCAATCGGCATGGCGACGCCAGTCTGGGAGGTGCGTGCCGATACCGGCCAGCCGATGATCGAGGCGGTGATGCGCGACCCGCGCGTGGTCGAAGTCTCCGTGGACGCGCCGTCGCTGCCACGGTTCCTCTATGCTGCGGCACCGGAGCGCCGGGACAGCGACGTCCTCGTCCAGGAACAGCCGATCCGACGCGGCAGCGAAGAGATCGGCCGGGTGCGGGTGACGATGAGCACGGCACCGGTGCACGCCGAGGTGATGCGCCAGGGCTGGCAGGTGCTGCTGACGGGACTGCTGCAGTTCGCGATCGGGTTGCTGCTGCTGTTTTCGTTGCTGCGGGTGAAGGTCCTGAGTCCGGTGGAGCGACTGGTGCGTGCCAGCCGGGCGCTTGCCGGCGGGGACCTGGAGCCGCACGCCCGCTGGATGCGCAGCGACGAACTCGGGGTGCTGGGCCGGAGCTTCGAGGAGACGCGGCGTTCGCTGCGCCGGCTCATCGGCGATCTGGAGACGACCAACCGCGACCTGCGCCAGCGGGAGGCGGACCTGAGCCGGCAGACGACCCTCCTGCGCGCCACCCTGGACAACATGACCGACGGCATTACCCTGGTGGACAGCCGGCTGCACCTGCAGGCGTGGAACGACCGCTTCCGCCAGATCCTCGACTTCCCGGCCGAGGTGGTTCGCGCCGGGATGCCGATCAACGAGCTGCACGTCTACGACGTGACGCGCGGCGCCTACGCGGAGAGCACTGCCGGCGATTTCCTGCTGCGCATGCAGGCAGGCTTCATCCCCGGCCGATCGTGGAGCACGCAGGTCGAGAGGAGCGACGGCAGGACCGTTTCGATCCGTCGTCAGCCGCTGGCCGAGGGCGGCTTCGTCACCACGTACACCGACGTCACCGAGCAGATGGCGGCACAGCGCGCCGCGAGCGAGGCCCTGCACCTGCTGGAAGCGGTGATGGACGCGGTTCCCGCCGTGCTGCACCTGAAGGACCGGGACCTGCGCTACCGCTTGGTGAACAATTACTTCCTCACGCTGTGGGGGTTCCGCCGCGAGGACGTGATCGGCCGGACGGCCGGCGAGGTGTTCGATCCCGCGTTCCTCGCCGAGTTCGTCGACCGGGCCGCCGACGTGGTCGAAAGCGGCCGGGCACTGCCGTTCTACGAGTGGTCGGCACTGCTGCCGGACGGCGACCGGATCGAACTGCTGGGCACCAAGGTGCCGCTCACTGACGCGAACGGGCGGGTGACGCACGTGGTGACGGTGGAAATCGACATCTCCCAGCGCAAGCGGGCGGAGCGGGCGCTGCGGGAGAGCGAGGAGCTGCACCGGCTGCTGGTCGACCTGACACCGCTCGGCATCATGCTGCACGACCGGGCCCGCATCCGCTTCCTCAACCCCGCCGGCTGCCGGATTCTGGACGTTCCCGATCCGGAGCCGGTGCTCGGCATGCACCTCATCGACTTCGTCGCCGACGACGAAAAGGCGGTGGCGTTCGAGCGCTTCGGCCGGCTGTTTCAGCTGGACGAGCCGCTGGGCCAGGAGGAGCGCCGGCTGAACACCATCGACGGTGTGCCGATCGAGGTCTCGATCGCCGCCGTCCCCGTCCGTCGCGCCGAGGAGACGCTGGCTCTGGTGGTGTTCCAGGACATCTCGCAGCGCAAGCGGGCGGAGAAGGCGATCCGGGAGAGCGAGCGGTTCTACCGCCGGCTGGTGGACGCGGCCCCTTACGGCATCCTGTTGCACGACGCCCTCGGCATCGTGCTCCTCAACCCTGCCGGCCAACGGATCCTGGGGGTGAGCGACGTCGGCCAGGTCATCGGCCACCACTACCGCGAGCTGGTGCACCCGGACGAGCGGAACGCGGCGGTGAGCCGCCTGGATCAGGTGTTGGGGGGATCGATCACCGGGGCCGCCGAGCGGCGGCTGATCGGCCTCGACGGCCGGGAGGTCGATGTGACGATCGCGGGCGTACCGCTCGGCCGCGACGACGAGCGGCTTGCCTTCGTGATGTTTCTCGACGTCACCGAACGCAAGCGGGCGGAGGCAGGGCGGCAGCGCTGGCTGCAGCTGTTCCAGGACGCAATCGCCAGCATTCCCAACGGGTTTGCGATGTTCGACGCAGAGCGCCGGCTAGTCACCTGCAACACCGCCTTCGCCGAACTCTACGCGACGACGCCGGACGGGCTCGCCGGCTCGTCGGCCGCTGCGATCCTGGAGCGTTTCGCGCGGCTGACGGCCAGCGTCGACGGCCAGCCGGTGAATCAGATCGCGACCGACATTGGCCGGCTGCTCGATCGTCTGTGGTGGGACACCTCGGGTCCGGCACAGGTGGAACTGCTGGACGGCCGCTGGATGCTGCTCGCCCACCACCGGACCGGCGAGGGCGGGCTGGTGATCGTGCGCACCGACATCACCGACCTGAAGCGCATGCAGGAAGCGCTCGCCGACAGCGAAGAGCTTTACCGGCTGCTGGTGGACCTGTCGCCCTACGGCATCCTGCTGCACGACCGCAACTCAGTCGTGTTCATGAACCCCGCCGGCTGCGCAATGCTGGGGGCTGCTGACGCGGACGCGGTGGTCGGCCGCCACTATAGCGAATTCGTCGTCGACGACGAGCGGAGCGCAGCGCAGCAGCGCATCGTGCGCGTGCTGGAGGGCGGCGAGGTGCTGGAGGAGGCGGAGCGCCGGCTGATGACCCTCGACGGCAGGGAAATCACCGTCGCCACCTCGGCGGTTCCGTTCTCCCGCGCCGGCTCGCGGCTGGCATACGTGTTCTTCACCGACATCAGCGGCCGCAAGCGCGCGGAAGCGGAGATCGCCCGGCAGCGCGACGCGCTGCACCAGGCGGAGAAGATGAGCGCGCTGGGCTCCCTGCTGGCCGGCGTGGCGCACGAGCTGAACAACCCGCTGGCGGTGGTGGTCGGCCGGGCGATCATGCTGGAGGACCGGCCGCTGGATCCGTCGATCACCGTCGGCATCGGCAAGATCCGCATCGCCGCCGAGCGCTGTGCCCGGATCGTCAAGTCCTTCCTGGCGATGGCGCGCCAGCAGGCGCCCGAGCGAACACCGGTTGCGGTCTGCTTGATGATCGACGCTGCCCTCGATCTGCTGGGCTACGACCTGGAGAGCGCCGGCATCGAGGTCGTCTACGACGTGCCGCCGGACCTGCCCCAGGTGATGGCCGACGCCGACCAGCTCACCCAGGTGTTCAACAACCTGATCATCAACGCCAAGCAGGCGATGACCGACGCGCCGGAGCCGCGCATCCTCCGCATCCGGGCTCATCTCGAAGATCCGGCCGGCTCGCTGTGCGTTTCCGTCGCCGACAGCGGGCCGGGAATACCGCCCGCCATCCGGGCGCGGATCTTCGATCCGTTCTTCACCACCAAGCCGGCCGGCGTCGGCACCGGGATCGGGCTCGCCGTCTGCCGCGGCATCGTCGAGGCGCACGGCGGCAGCATCGAGCTTGCGGACGAACCGGGCGGCGGCGGCGCGGTATTCATCGTTCGCCTGCCGGCGGTGCTGCCGGAGGCCGCACCACCCCGATCCCCGTCCCGCTCCTCCCCCCCGCCGCCGCCCGCGGCACCCGCCGCGTCGTCCCCGGAGCCGCCGGGCGCCCCGCCGAGCCCGCGCCCGCGCCCGCGCCGGAAAGGCGGGCGGGGCGCCGCCGGCGGCTGAGCCTCGCGGCCGGATCGATCCGCGGCAGCGGGCGCGTCGTATCCCCCTCGTTCCAATGCGAGATCCGCAGCAGAGGACCCACCGTTGCCCGATGCGCCGCCCGCCGTCGTCTGGTTCCGAGGAGATCTCCGGCTTCGCGATCAGCCGGCACTCGCGGCCGCGGCGACCGCCGGCGGGCCGGTGGCACTGCTCTACGTGCTTGACGACGACGCTCCCGGCCGCTGGGCGATGGGCGGTGCCAGCCGCTGGTGGCTTCACCACAGCCTGGCCGCCCTCGCCAGGAACCTCGCGGCAGGCGGCACGCCGCTGTGCCTGCGCCGCGGACGGTCGGCCGAGGTGGTCGCGGCGTTCGCCCGCGACGCCGGCGCGGCCACGGTGCATGCCATCCGCCAGACCGAGCCGTTCTGGCGGCCCGTGGAGGACGCGCTCGCCCGGAGGCTCGCGGAGCTGGGCATCGGGCTGCACCTGCACGCGGGTGCCACGCTGTTCCCGACCAGTTCGATCGTCGGCCGCGACGGTGGTCGGCTGCGGGTGTTCACGCCCTTCTGGCGCGCCTGCCGGGCTGCGCCGCCACCGCCGCCGCCGCTGCCGGCTCCCGACCGTCTCCGCCCCCTGCCCTCCCCGCCGCCGGGCGAGGCCCTGGACGACTGGCGTTTGCTGCCGACGACGCCGGACTGGGCGCAGGGACTGAGGGAGAGCTGGCAACCCGGCGAGGCGGGCGCGCTCGCCCGCCTCGCCGCCTTCGTCGACGCCGACCTGCGCCACTACCGGCGCGATCGGGACCGGCCGGAGCCGGCGATCACCTCGCACCTGTCCCCGCACCTGCACTTCGGCGAGGTCTCACCGCGGCAGGTCTGGCACGCGGTCGGCACGCGGATGGAGGCCGCCCCGGGCGAGGACGCCGCCGGTGAAGCCTTCCTGCGCGAGGTCGGCTGGCGGGAGTTCAACATCGACGTCCTCGATCGGCACCCCGAGCTGCCGGACCAGCCGCTGCAGCGGAAGTTCGCCGCCTTCCCGTGGGCTGCCGGCCGGCAGGCGCTGCGCGCGTGGCAGCGTGGGCGCACCGGCTATCCCCTGGTCGACGCCGGGATGCGGCAGCTGTGGCACACCGGCTGGATGCACAACCGCATCCGGATGGTTGCCGCATCGTTCCTGGTCAAGCACCTGCTGATCCCCTGGCAGGACGGGGAGGCGTGGTTCTGGGACACGCTGGTGGACGCCGACCTGGCCAACAACGCCGGTGGCTGGCAGTGGGTCGCCGGCTGCGGCACCGACGCGGCCCCCTTCTTCCGCATCTTCAACCCCGTCCTGCAGGGCGAGAAGTTCGATCCCCGGGGCGCGTACATACGCCGCTGGGTGCCGGAGCTGGCGGGCCTGCCCGATCGCTGGATCCACAAGCCGTGGCAGGCGACGGCGCTCGAACTGGCAGCGGCCGGGGTGCGGCTGGGAGCCGACTATCCGAAGCCGATCGTGGACCATGGGGTCGCCCGGGCGCGGGCGCTGGCCGCCTTCGCCGGGCTGACGTGATCGGCCGCCGCACGATGGCCGCATGGTGGCCGCATGGTGGCCGCACGGTGGCAACGGGATGGCCGCCGGGGCCGGGCGGCGCATCGCGACATGTTAACCAGTCGCATTTTTATCACAGGGACGTGACCCCGAGGACGGCCGTCCATTCCGGACTTGCAGTGCAGGCGGGGCTCTATACACTATTGGACTACCGTTTTCTGCGCCATTCCTTGACGTGTAGCCGTGGCAGTGGGCCGCGGGACTACGCGACGACGAGACCAAACTGATCGGTCGGCGATCTAAGACCATGCGGCAAGACCGGGCGAGACGACGGTTTTCATGGGATCGGATCCTGGCGGGTGCGGTGATCGCCACAGGCGTCGGCGTGCTCGCGTGGGGCGCCAGCATCGAGCTGGAGGCGTCGCCGCTGCAGTCGCGGCTGTTCGCCAAGCTGGCGAGCGACTTCGCCTACCAGGTGGAGCCCGGCCCCAATCCGGATGCCCGTTTCCCGGGCTCGGGCCCCTATGACGAGCGGCTGGGCTACGCGCGGATGCCGGGGTTCCTCGGATCGCTGCACGACGCGGGCTTCGTCGTCAACCAACAGGCCCGCCTGTCGCCGGAACTGGCCGGCTTCATCGACAGCGGCGGCTTCGCCGTCTTCCGCGAGAAGGCGCAGACCGGGCTTACCCTCTCCGACCGATCGGGCGAAGTGCTCTACCTGTCGCGGCATCCGGAACGCGTGTTCACCGACTTCGAGTCGATTCCGCGCCTCATCGTCGACACGCTGCTGTTCGTCGAGAACCGGGAGCTGTTGGACGACCGGTTCCCCACCCGCAACCCGGCGGTGGAGTGGGACCGGTTCGCGGCGGCCGCCGCCAACGTGGTTACCGGCCAGTTCGATGGCGGCAGCAAGCGCTTCGGCGGCTCGACGCTGGCGACCCAGATCGAGAAATACCGGCATTCGCCGGAGGGCCGGACCAACGGCATCGAGGACAAGCTGCGCCAGATCACGACGGCCAGCATGCGCGCCTACCAGGACGGACCGGACACGACGCTCGCCCGCCAGCGCATCGTCGTCGACTACGTCAACTCGACACCGCTGTCCGCCCGCGCCGGCTTCGGCGAGGTGATCGGCCTGGGCGATGGACTATGGGCCTGGTACGGCACCGATATGGCCACCGCCGTCCGGCTGCTGCGCGGCCCGCACGACAGCGACGCGGAACGCCGGCGGCAGGCGACCATCTTCAAGCAGGTGCTCAGCCTGCTGCTCGCCCAGCGCCGCCCCTCCCACTATCTGCTCAACGGGCACGCCGACCTGAACGAGCTGGCGGACACGTACCTGCGGCTGATGGCCAGCGACGGCCTGATCTCCGACGAGCTGCGCGACCTGGCGCTGGCCGCGCCGCTGGACTTCCGGCAGCAGCCTCCGGCCGCCTCGGAAGTCTCGTTCATCGACCGCAAGGCGACCAACGTCATGCGGGCGCACCTGCTGTCGCTGCTCAAGGTCGGACAGTTCTACGAGCTCGACCGCCTGGACCTGCAGGCCCGCGCCACCCTCGACGCGCCGGTGCAGCGCCGGGTGATCGATACCCTGCGCCTGCTCACCGACAATGCCGAGGCGGCGAAGCTGGGGCTGATCGGCGAACGGCTGCTCTCGAAGGGTGATGCGAGCGGCGTCGCCTACTCGGTCACGCTCTACGAACGCACGCCCGGGATCAACTACCTGCGGGTGCAGGCAGACAATCTGGATCGGCCCCTCGATCTCAACGAAGGCGGCAAGTTCGACCTGGGATCGACCGCGAAGCTGCGAACGCTGGTCACCTACCTGGAAATCATCGCCGAGCTGCACGCGCGCTTGCACACCCTGCCGCAGCAGGAACTGCACACCATCGCCGATCAGGCACCGGATGCGCTGCGCAAGTGGGCGGCGACCTGGCTCGCCTCGGCATCGGACCGCCGGCTGCAGGCGATGATGGACGCGGCCATGGCGCGGAAGTATTCCGCCAACCCCGGCGAGGCGTTCTTCACCGGCCGCGGCATGCACATGTTTGTCAACTTCGACAAGACCCACAACGGCCGCAGCATGCCGGTCAGCGAAGCCTTCCGGTATTCGGTCAATCTGGTGTTCATCCGGATGATGCGGGACATCATCCGCTACTATCAGGCCGACGGAGCGGAACCGGTTCAGGCCATTCTCGCCGACCGGGAGCATCCGGCGCGCCGCGAATACCTGGAGCGGTTCGCCGACATGGAAGGCAGGGTATACCTCGACCGGTTCTACCGGCGCTACCGCGGCCGCGCGCCCGACGAGGCGCTGGCGCAGCTGGCGGGCCGCGCCAAGCCGATCGCCCACCGGCTGGCGACCGTCTACCGCTCGGTGCGCCCGGACGACGACGTGCCGCAGTTCCGCGCCTTCATGCGCAAACGGCTGCCCGACGCCGGACTCGACGACATCGAACTGCTGAAGCTCTACAACGCCTACGGCCCGGACCGGTTCAACCTGCACGACCGCGGCTACATCGCGCGCCTGCATCCGCTGGAGCTGTGGGTGGTCCGCTACCTGCAGGAGCATCCGCAGGCGACGCGCGCGGAGGTGATGGCCGCCAGCTCCGACACGCTTCAGGAAGTCTACGCCTGGCTGTTCAAGTCGAAGCGCAAGGGCACGGCGGATACCCGCATCCGCATCATGGTCGAGGGCGAAGCGTTCGAGCGGCTGCACCAGGCCTGGGTGCGGGTCGGCTACCCCTTCGGCTCGCTCGTTCCGTCCTATGCGACGGCGATCGGCAGCTCCGCCGACAGGCCGGCCGCGCTTGCGGAACTGATGGGGATCATCCTCAACGACGGCGTCCGGCAGCCGACGGCGCGAATCGAGGACATCGTCCTGGCCGAGGGCACGCCGTACGAGACGCATCTGGTGCGGCCGGCGGAGGCGGGCGAGCGAATCTTCCCGACGGAAGTCGCCATCACCTTGCGCCGCGCACTGGCCGACGTCGTCGCGAACGGAACCGCGAAGCGCGTCGCCGGCGCCTACAAGGATGCCGAAGGCAAGCCGCTAACCATCGGCGGCAAAACGGGAACCGGCGACGAGCTGGCGGATACGGTGCGTGGCAAGGACCGGGAGGTGAGCCGGAGTGCCGCCTTTACCTTCTTCATCGGCGACCGCTTCTTCGGGGTCGTCACCGCCCATGTGCCGGGCGACCAGGCCCGCCATTACAAGTTCACCAGCGCGCTGCCGACGCAGGTGCTAAAAGTACTCGCGCCGGCGCTGACGCCGCTGATCACCCGTCCGCCGTCGAGCGGGCCGGTGCACGTGGTCGCCACCGCCCAACAGACGGTGCATTAGCAGCCGAGCCGCCGGACGCGACCCGAAACGCCGCAACAGTACGAGTGATGATGGTGACCTGCCGCCTTTCCGCCACGATCCGGGCGCTCGCCTGCGCCGGTGTGCTCGCCGTCGCCGCCACCGCCGTCCAGCCCGCACACGCCGGGAGAACCGGCGACCTGATCGGCGAGATGCACGAGTACTTCACCTGGAAGGCCGACGAGGACCTGCTCGACGTTGCGCGCGCCGACGAGCTGGGCGTGATCGAGCTGATGGCGGCCAATCCGGGCATCGATCCGTGGCATCCCGGACGCGAGGTGCGGATCACCCTGCCGACCATGCACATCTTCCCCGATGCCCCGCGGCAGGGGATCGTGATCAACATCGCCGAGATGCGGCTCTACTACTTCGGCGCCGAGGACGGGCCGGTGACGTTTCCGCTCGGGGTCGGCCGGGATGGCTTTCTGACGCCGCTCGGGTCGACCAAGATCGTGCGCAAGAAGGAGCAGCCGTCCTGGTACCTGACGCCGTCGGAGATCCGGGACCATCCGGAGCTGCCGAAGGTGATCCCGCCCGGGCCGGACAATCCGCTGGGCGAGCATGCGATGTATCTGGGTTGGCCCACCTACCTGATCCACGGCACCAACACGCCCTGGGGCATCGGGCGGCGCGCCAGCCGCGGCTGCATCCGCATGTATCCGGAGGATATCGCCTGGATGTACGAGAGGGTGCCGGTGGGCACGCCGGTCACCGTCGTCGACCAGCCGGTCAAGCTGGGCTGGAAGGACGGCGACCTCTACATCGAGGTGCAGCCGTCGCCGATGCAGGTGGACAAGATGGAGGAGACCAGCCGCTCACCCGGTCCGCCCGACCCGATCCCGGTGGCGCAGCAGACCGACCGCATCGTCCAGGCGGCGGGCGAGGAGCAGGCGCGGCTCGACTGGGCTGCGATCGAGAAGGCGCTGTTCGAGCGCGCCGGCTACCCGATCCGCATCACCACCGCCGCCCCCGCCCCTGCGCCGGAGAACGCCGGCGGCAGTCCGGATGGCGGCTCCACCCGAACCGATACCACCCGGACCGAAACCGCCCGAACCGACACCGTCCCGGCGACCATGCGCTGAGTTTCGGCGAGAGTCTCCGCACCGCAGCGGCGCGTATATTCGCATCGACACGCAGCAGCCAGCCGAGGGGAGAAATTGCTTGAAGATCGGGGTCGTGGGCGCCGGCCAGGTCGGCTCATCCGCTGCATTCGCGATGATGCTGAACGCAGTGGCGACGGAAATCGTGCTCGTCGATCTGAACCGTAAGTTGGCCGAGGCGCAGGCGGTCGACATCCTCCACGGGGTGCCGTTCGGCGCTCCCGTCCAGGTCGGCGCCGGAGACTACGATGCGCTGGACGGCGCAGCGGCCGTGATCATCGCCGCGGGCGTCAGCCAGAAGCCCGGCGAGACCCGCCTCGAGCTGCTCAGCCGCAACGCCAAGGTGTTCCAGGCGGTGATTCCCGCCGTGCTCGCCGCCGCTCCGGATGCGATCCTGGTCATCGCCACCAACCCGGTAGACATCATGACCTGGGTGGCGAAACGGGTGTCCGGGCTGCCGGCGGCCCGGGTCATCGGCTCGGGCACCATCCTGGACACGGCCCGCTTCCGTACCCTGCTGGCCCAGCACCTGGAGGTGGCACCGCAGTCGATCCACGCCTTCGTGCTGGGCGAGCACGGCGACAGCGAGGTCCTGGCGTGGTCGAGCGCCGACGTGGCGCAGATGCCGGTGGCGGAATTCGCGAGCCACCTGCAGCGGCCGCTGACGGCCGAGGTGAAGGCTTCGATCGACGACGGCGTGCGCAACGCCGCCTACAAGATCATCGAGGGCAAGGCCGCCACCTACTACGGCATCGGTGCCGGGCTGGCGCGGCTGGTGCGCGTCATCTGCGCCGACGAGCACAGCGTGCTGACCTGCTCGATCGTCAACGACGAGGTGGAGGGCATCCGCGACGTGGCACTCTCCCTGCCGCGGGTGATCGCACGCGCCGGCGTCGTCACCGACATCCCGCCGAAACTGGACGCGGACGAGCACGCCGCCCTGCGGCGCAGCGCCGAGGTTCTGAAGGCGGCGCAGGTCGGCATCTCGTTCTGAGCGGGAGCGGGCCGCGGTGATTCACCGCCGGGCGCCAATGGCGGTACACGGCCTTTGTTACGTCCGCGCAAAGCGCTTGCGCAACTTCCTACGGTAGCGCTAACTGCTGCCAAAAGATCGCCCCGAGGGAGAATCCGATGATCGAGCTGCTGCCGGAAACGCAGGGGAACGTGATTGCCGTCCGGATGTCGGGAACGGTGACCGAAACGGACATGGACGACTACTTCGGCAAGGCGGAGGAAATCTTCCTGCAGGAGCGGGTCGAGCACCTGCTGCTGGACTGGAGCCGCCTCGACGGCTGGGCACCGGGCGCACGCTCGGTCGGCACGTGGTTCGGCATGCACCACCGCTCGCTGGTGGGCCGGGTTGCCGTCGTCGCCGACGACCAGTGGGCGGACGAGACCCTGCGCATCGCCGACATCTTTCAGGCCGCCACCGTGCAGCGCTTTTCCGCGAGCGCACGCGATCAGGCGTTCAAATGGATTCGCGAGGGCTGAGGCCGGCGCTCGGGGGCGGTCCGGCGACCGCCTGCACGGCTCCCGTGACCGGCCATGCGGTCCGGCGACCGCCCGCACGGCTCCCGTGACCGGCCATGCGGTCAGGCTTCGCCTGACGGCACTGCCTGCAGCGGCCGGCGGACGACGACGACACTGCGGTCCTCCGGGTCCACGTGCACGTTGAAGCCCAGCTTGCGCACCAAGCCCAGCATCGGCGCGTTCTCGGCCAGCACCTCGCCCCAGACCTCTGCGATGCCGCGCGTGCGCGCGTAGTCGCAGATTTCCTCCAGCAGCAGCCGGCCCAGCCCCAGGCCCTTGAGGGTCGAGCGCACGGCGCCGGCGTACTCGGCGCGTGAACCGTCCGGATCGGCGGAAATCCGCATCACCCCCAGGATCGCCGTTTCGTCCTCGCCGGGATCGATCAGAACGAAGGCCATCTCCCGGTCGTAGTCGATCTGGGTCAGGCGGGCCGCCAGCCGCGCGTCCAGCTCCTTGACGTGCGAGAAGAAGCGCAGCCGCCGGTCCTCCGGCGTGAGCGCGCGCACGAAGGTACGCAGCGCTGGCTCGTCCTCCGGGCGGATCGGACGCAGCAGCAGCGACCGGCCGTCGCGCGCCTGGACCGATTTCTCCAGCTCGATGGGATAGGGCCGGATGGCGAGCCGCGCCCCGGCCGGGCCCGCCGGCGGCGCCAGGCGGATGCCGGCCGCGATCACCAGCACACCATCCCGGCCGGCCAGCAGCGGGTTGACGTCGATCTCGACGATGCCGGCGATCTCGGAGCCGATCTGCGCCAGCTTGACGAGAGCGAGTGCCACTTCGTCCAGGTCGGCGGCGGGCCGGTCGCCGTAGCCCTGCAACAGCCGCTGCGCCCGGGTCTCGGCGATCAGCATCCGTGCCAGGCCCAGGTTCAGCGGCGGCAGGCCGATGGCGCCGTCGGGGATGACGCGGGCCGCCTCGCCCCCCTCGCCGAACAGCACCAGCGGCCCGAACCGTTCGTCCAGGGTGATGCCCATCTGCAGCTCGTGCCGGCCCTCCACCGCCGCCTGGGCGCGAACGGTGAAGCCGGGGAACGGCACGTCCGGCCGGCGCTCTGCGAACCGCCGCTGCAGCCGGCTTGCCGCCTGCTCCACCTGCTCCGGCGTATCCAGCTGCAGGGCGATGCCGATGCTCACCGCGTGCGCCTCGCCGGTCACCGCGAGGCCCGACGGCCGGATCGACACCGGGAAACCGAGGCGACCAGCCACCGCCGCCGCGTCTTCGGGCGTGGTGGCATCCTCGGACGCCAGCACCGGCAGACCGTAGGCAGCGAGCACCGCCTTGGCTTCCGGTTCGCTCAGCCACGTGCGCCCGGACGCCAGCGCGGCGCCCACGATGCGCTCGGCCGCGTCCCGATCGCGGTCGAACAGGTCCGGCAGCGAAGCCGGGACCTGCATCAGCATGTCCTGGTTGCGGCGCCAGCGCACCAGCTGCATCAGTGCCTCGACCGCCGGCCCGGGCCCGTCGTGCAGGGGGACCCGCCGCTGGGCGAACAGCCGGCGCGTCTCGTCCAGCGTGCTCTCCTCGAGCCAAACCGCAGCCAGCGGCTTGCGCTCGCCCTCGAGCGTTTCGACCACCGCCCGCGCCGCCTCCAGGGTGTCGCCGATGGCGGTCGGCGTGTTGATCGCGACCACCGCATCGACACCCTCGTCGGCCAGCAGCGGGCCGAGGGCATCGCACCAGCGCGAGGCGGTGGCATCCGCGAACAGGTTGACCGGGTTGCGCCGGCCCCAGGACGGCGGCAGCACCCGGTCGAGCGCCGCCAGCGTCGCTTCGCTCGGCTGCGCGAGGTTGCCGCCTTCGGCCAACACGATTTCCGCCGTCACCTCGGCGATTCCCCGGCCGTTGGCGATGACCAGCAGCCGGTCGCCGGCAACGCGGATGCCGGTGCCGAGCGTGCCTGCCGCCGCCACCAGGTCGGCGAGGCTGGGCACCGGCAGCAGGCCGGCACGGCGGAAGGCGGCGTCGTTGACCTCGCTGCGGCCGGGATGCAGCCCGTTTGCAGGAGGTGCGTCGCGCAGCACGCCGCCCGAGCGGGCGCGCATGCGACGCTTGTCGCCGTTGCTGCCGGCATCGAAGACAATCACCGGCTTCAGCCGGGCGGCGGCGCGCGCCGCCGACAGAAACTTCCGCGGGTGCTCGATGCGGTCGACGCACAGCAGTACGGCGCGCGTCTGCGGGTCGAACGCCAGGTGGTCCAGCATGTCGCCCAGGTCGATGTCGATCATGTCGCCCAGCGCCGCCAGCAGCGAGAATCCCACGCCGCGGGCGGCCGCCCAGTCCAGCATCAGCGTCATCAGCGAGCCGGACTGGGCGATGAAGGCGAGGTCGCCGTCGGCGGCGCGGATGTGGGCGTAGCTGGCGTTCAGCCCCTGCGACGGCACCATCAGGCCCAGGCAGGCGGGGCCGACCAGCCGCAGCCCGTGCGGCTTCGCCGCCGCCCGCATCGCATCCTGCAACGCCGCCCGGTCCCCCGATCCGGCCGCAAAGCCGTCGTGGGAGACGATCACCGCCCCGCGGGTGCCGCGCGCGCCCAGGTCCGCCAGCAGCGGCGGGATCTCCTGCAGTGGCGAGGCGATGACGGCCAGATCCGGCGTGATCGGCAGATCGGCGACCGTGGGATAGGCGAACACCCCCTGCACCGCGCGGTCGCGCCCGTGCACCGGCATCACCGGTCCCTCGAAGCCGCCCTGGAACAGGTTCTCCGCCAGCACCCGGCCGATCGACCGCGGCACGCGGTCGGCGCCGAACAGCGCCACCGAGCGCGGCTGCAGCAGGGCCTCGAGGTTGTGGACGGACACGGGACGCGCTCCCTCTCCACGGTCGGCGGCATACCGGAATGCCCGGCTACTCTGACATAGCGACCGTGCACCCGGAAGCCCACGAAGCGGCCCGGGGTTACCGGCTCGGGAATGAGCGCCCGCCGTCATCCAAAGTTAATCCCTCATGCTGCATGCGCGAACTTGCCGCGCAGCGGTTCGAGCGTTAGCCTCCGACTGCGGTTTTCCGCGGAGGCGCGCACCATGACCGAGATGATCGAAAACAAGACCTTCGACGAGATCCAGATCGGCGAATCCGCGTCGCTCGCCCGGGCATTCCGCGAGGACGACGTGGAGGCGTGGGCCGCGGTCACCGGCAACCTCAACCTCATCGACATGGATCCCAGCGAAGTGGATTCGTCGATGTTTTCGCACGGCGCAGGCCAAGCGATGTGGGCGGCGGCGCTGTTCTCGACCATCGCCGGCACCAGTCTGCCCGGCCTGGGATCGGTCACCACTTCGGCCGATATCCGCTTCCGCAAGCCGGTGCCGATCGGCCGCCGGGTGATGGCGACGGCGACCGTGCGCGAGAAGCGGGCGGAGACGTCCACCATCATCCTCGAGTGCGCCTGCAGCGACGACACGGGCGAACAGTTGCTGGTCGGCACGCTGGAGGTGGCGGCACCCCGGGTGAAGATCCGGCTACCGTTGCGGGCGCTGCCGAAGGTGCAGCTGCGCCGCGAGGACCGCTACCTCCAGCTGATCGCCATGTGCAGCGGGCTGCCGCCGATGAGCACCGCGGTCGTCCACCCGTGCAGCGAGGATGCGCTGACGGGCGCGATCGAAGCCGCCGAGCGGGAGCTGATCACGCCGATCCTGATCGGACCGGAAAAGAAGATCCGGTCCGTCGCCTCCGGCGCCGGCATCGACATCTCCCGCTGGCGGCTGGTGCCGGCCGAGCACAGCCACCATGCGGCGGAACTGGCGGTGGCGATGGTGCACGCCGGCGAAGCGACGGGACTGATGAAGGGCAGCCTGCACACTGACGAGCTGCTGCACGAGGTGATGAAGAAGGAGGGCGGCCTGCGCACCGAGCGCCGTCTCAGCCACTGCTTCCTGATCGCGGTGCCGACCTACGCCCGGCCGATCATCGTCACCGACGCCGCCATCAACATCCTGCCGTCGCTGGAGGACAAGCGGGATATCTGCCAGAATGCGATCGAACTTGCGCATGCCGTCGGCATCACCCAGCCGAAGGTGGCGATCCTGTCGGCGGTCGAGACGGTGACGCCGAAGATCCCGTCCACCATCGAGGCGGCGGCGCTGTGCAAGATGGCCGATCGCGGCCAGATCACCGGCGGACTGGTGGACGGGCCGCTCGCCTTCGACAACGCCGTGGACGAAGAGGCGGCGCGCACCAAGGGGATCGTCTCGCCGGTGGCCGGCAAGGCCGACATCCTCGTCGTCCCCGACCTGGAGGCGGGGAACATGCTGGCCAAGCAGCTGACGTTCATGGCGGACGCCGAGGCCGCCGGCATCGTCATCGGCGCCCGCGCGCCGATCATCCTGACCAGCCGCGCCGACAGCGCGCGCACCCGGCTGGCGTCCTGCGCACTGGCGGTGCTGTTCGCGGAGTCGCTCGCCCGCGGTGCGGCACTGCTGAAGGCGGCGGAGTAGCCGGTTTCACGTCTCTGAACGAGGGAGCAACAGGATCATGGCCTCGATCGATCCCAACGACCCGGCGCTGCAGCCGATGATCATCAAGGAGAGCCCGCTCGCCGGCCGCAAGGCGCTGGTGGTCGGCATCGCCAACAAGGACTCGATCGCGTATGGCTGCGCCCGGGCGTTCCGGGCCTTCGGCGCCGAGCTGTCGATCACCTACCTGAACGAGAAGTCGAAGCGGTTCACCGAGCCGCTGGCCGGCCCGCTCGGCGTACCCGACCCCCTGTTCCTGCCGTGCGACGTGCGCGAGCCGGGGCAACTGGAAGCGGTGTTCGAGGCGATCCGCCGGGAGTGGGGACGGCTGGACATCCTGCTGCACTCGATCGCGTTCGCCCCGCGCGACGACCTGCACGGCCGGGTCACCGACTGCTCGCTCAACGGCTTCCTGGAGACGATGGACATCTCCGTGCACTCGCTGATCCGGATGACCCGGCTGGCCGAGCCGCTGATGACCGAGGGCGGCACGATCTTCACCATGAGCTACTTCGGCGGCGAGAAGGTGGTGCCCCACTACGGGATCATGGGCCCGGCGAAGGCAGCACTGGAGACGACGGCGCGCTACATGGCGGCCGAGCTGGGCGAGAAGGGCATCCGCATCAACATCATCTCGCCGGGCCCGGTGATGACCCGGGCGGCCTCGGGCATCGACCGGTTCGACGACCTGCTGGAGCAGACCAAGCTGCGCGCACCGACCCGCCGGCTGGTGACACCGGACGAGGTGGGCGTGGCGACCGCTGCCCTCGCCTGCGATTGGGCAAAAATCGTCACCGGCGAGACGCTCTACATGGACGGCGGCTACAACATCATGGGCGGCTGAGCTGCGACGCCGCCTTCGGCGGGCGAAGCCCGCGGACGATGCCAGCTAACTGTGGTCGGCGCGCGAACTCGACGCCGAGCTCACAGCTCTTGATTCCGCCCTGCCGACCCCGTCCAGCGGGGCGGCGGCCGGTGCCCTGGCGACGGCCAGCAGCAGGGCGCCGAGAACGGCCGAGAACAGCGAACCGCCCAGGACGCCGAGACGGATGGCAGCGTCGAAGTCGGAGTGCGACCAGGCGAGGCTGCCGATGAACAGGCTCATGGTGAAGCCGATGCCGCACAGGACTGACATCCCGTAAATCTGCAGCCATGTCGCACCGGCCGGGCGCGCCGCGATCCCCAGCCTGACCGATGCCCAGATCGTTCCGAAAATTCCCACCTGCTTGCCGACGAACAGGCCCAGCGCGATGCCGAGCGTGATCGGATCGAGCAGGTCGTCCCAACCCATGCCGGCGAAGGAGACGCCGGCGTTGGCGAAGCCGAAGATCGGCAGCACTCCGAACGCGACCCAGGGGTGCAGTCCGTGCTCCATCCGCTTCAGCGGCGATTGCCTCTGGGCGTCCGCAGAGAGCGGAATGGCGGCCGCGATGGCGACGCCCGCGAGCGTCGCGTGCACGCCCGACTTGAGCACGCAGACCCAGACGAACGCACCCACGACGACGTAGGGCGCGATCAGCCTGACCCCCCGCAGGTTGAGGGTCAGCAGCACCAGCAGGCCGACCGCCGCCAGGCTCAGCGACAGCAGCGACAGGTGGGTGGAATAGAACACGGCGATGATGACGATGGCACCCAGATCGTCGAAGATGGCGATCGCCGTCAGCAGCACCTTCAGCGACAGCGGCGCGCGGCTGCCCAGCAGCGTCAGCACGCCCAGCGAGAACGCGATGTCGGTCGCCGACGGAATCGCCCAGCCCTGCAGGTTCTGCCCGTGACCCAGGTTGATCGCCGCATAGATCGCGGCCGGCACCGCCATGCCGCCCAGCGCCGCGATCGCCGGCAGGATCGCCCGCTCGCGCGACGACAGCTCGCCCTGCATCAGCTCGCGCTTGATCTCCAGGCCGACCAGCAGGAAGAAGACCGCCATCAGGCCGTCGTTGATCCACAGCGTGAACGGCTTTGCGATCGAGAATGTGCCGACGCGCACCTCCGCCGTGGTTCCCAGCAGCGCCGCGTAGAGATGCTCCAGCGGCGAGTTGGCGACGACCAGCGCCAGCGCCGAGGCGAGCACCAGCAGGATGCCGCCGGAAGCCTCCATCCTCAGGAACTGGCGGATCGCGACGAGCGGCTGCGAGAAGCTCACGGCGGCGTCGGACTCCCAACCTGGAGGGCACGCGTTGCCCTTGTGCTTATGGGATCATGGTGACGGCGGCCGCCTGCGAATGGCAAGCGCTTTCAGTCGGGCGGGCGTTCCGCAATTTCGGGGCCGGCGTGTCAGGCTTCCGGCGGCAACGCAGGGCCGCGCCCGGCCGTGATCAGGACGAGAGCACCCGCGACGGCCGAGGCGATCGAGCCCGTGAGCACGCCCAGGCGAATGGCCGCATAGTGGTCGTAATGCTCCCAGGCGAGCCCGCCGATGAACAGGCTCATGGTGAACCCGATGCCACAGAGCAGAGCGATACCGTAGAGATGCCGCCAGCCGGCGCCGTCCGGCATGCGGGCGATGCCGAGCCGGATCGCCAGCCTGAGCGATCCGAACACCCCAATCTGCTTGCCCACGAACAGGCCGAGTGCGATGCCCAGCGTCACCGGTTCGACGAAGCTGCCCCAGGTCATGCCCGAGAACGACACGCCGGCGTTGGCGAAGCCGAAGATCGGCAGCACCCCGAATGCGACCCACCTGTGCAAGGCGTGCTCGCAGTCTTTCAGCAGCGAGCGCCCGTCCTTCTCCTGCAGCGGGATGGTCATCGCCAGTGCCACTCCCGCCAGCGTCGCGTGCACGCCCGACTTCAGCACGCACGTCCACAGGATCAGGCCGAAGATCAGATACGGGCTCAGGCGCCGCACGCCCGCAAGATTCATCGCGACCAGCACGACCAGCGCGGCACATGCGAAGGCCAGCGAGGTGAGCGACAACTGCGCGGTGTAGAAGACGGCGATGATGACGATCGCACCCAGGTCGTCGATGATGGCGATCGCCGTCAGCAGCACCTTCAGCGAGAACGGCACCCGGCTGCCCAGCAGGGCGAGCACGCCCAGCGCGAATGCGATGTCGGTGGCCGCCGGGATCGCCCAGCCGTTCAGGTTATCCGCCTGCCCCAGGTTGATGGCGGCGTAGACCAGCGCCGGCACCGCCATGCCTCCCAGGGCACCGATCGCCGGCAGCAGCGCCCGGTCGCGCGACGAAAGTTCGCCTTCCAGGAACTCGCGCTTGATCTCCAGACCGACGAGAAAGAAGAACACCGCCATCAGGCCGTCATTGATCCACAGCAGGAGCGGCTTGTTGATCTCGAACGCGCCGACGCCGATGCGGGCGCGCACGGACAGCAGGTCCTGGTACAGCGGCGCCAGCGCCGAATTGGCGACGACGAGAGCGATCCCGGCCGCCACCACCAGCACGATGCCGCCGGCCGCCTCCATCTTCAGGAACTGTCGGATTGCGTTGAGCGGCACGGGGTGCGCCTCCTTGGCCATCGAAACTGAGGCGGACCGCGGCGGGCGACCGAGGTCAGGCTGCCCTGTGGAACGCCGGGCGCGGGATGGGGTTCAGTCGCCGAGGCACATGCCGAGGCGGCGCGCCGTCTGCACCAGCATGCCGTCCATCTTCAGACCGCGGGTCTTGCCGGCGACGTCGGCCAGCGCCACGTCCGTGGCCTTGCCGTCCTTCCACACCACGTAGCGATCGGTCTTGCCTTCCATGATCAGATCGACGGCGTACGACCCCAGCGAGCTGGCCAGGATGCGGTCGAAGGCGCACGGCGAGCCGCCGCGCTGCACGTGCCCCAGAACCGTCACCCGCGTCTCGGCGCCGGTCTCGGTTGCGATCATGTCGGCGATCACCGCGCCGACGCCGCCGTAGCGCACCTGGCCGTCGGTATACGCGTGCGAGACAGCCTCACCGGAGGCGAAGCGCACGCCCTCGGCACACACCACGAGCCCGTGGTTCTGCCCGCGGGCGTGCAACTGGCGCAGGTGCGCCCCCACCTTCCTGATGTCGAACGGGATTTCGGGGATCAGCACCACGTCTGCCCCCGACGCGATGCCGGTCGAAAGTGCGATCCAGCCCACGTCGCGCCCCATCACTTCCAGCACCATCGTCCGCCGGTGGCTGGCGGCCGTCGGCTGCAGCCGGTCGGCGGCGTCGACCGCCACCTCGACGGCGCTCATGTAGCCGATGGCGAAGTCGGTCTCGGCCAGGTCGTTGTCGATCGTCTTGGGTACGCCGATGAACGGGATCTCTCCCTGCGCAGCGAGCTTCGCCAGGATGCGCGCGCTGCCGTCACCGCCGATGCCGATCAAGGCGTCGAGGCTGAGCGCCCGGAAGCCCTCGATTGCTTCGGCAGACCGGTCCTTGATCGTCCCGTCCGGCATCGGATATTCGAAGGGGTTGCCCTTGTTCACGGTTTCCAGCACCGTGCCGCCCTCTCGCAGGTATTCGCTGTCGACGCCGTCCATCGACAGGTCGCGATAGCGGACCGGCCGCTGCAGCAGGCCGGACGTGCTGGCGAGAATACCGACAACGCAAATGCCGTGCTCCTGGGCGCGGTAGACAATCGCCCGGATGGCTGCGTTCAATCCTGCGCAATCACCGCCGGAGGTGAGCACGCCGATACGATTGTGCTTCAATCTGAACTCGCTCACGCCCGTTCTCCCCGATCGATGCAGGCGGCGGCCGTATACCACGGGCAGCCGGCAGCCGGAAGCCGTGTCGGTTGCCCGTGCCGGCCGCGGCCGCATCCCGCTTCCCTGCGAACGGGGGAAGCGGGCGCCGGCGGCGGTGGATTACGGCTGGTAACTGATCCGCCAGATGGTGCCGTTGACATCCTCGCCGACCAGCAGCGCGCCGTCGCGGTCGACGTCGATGCCGACCGGCCGGCCGAACACCTGCTCGTCGTTCAGAACGAAGCCGGTGAGGAAGTCCTCGTACCAGCCGACGGGTCGATGCTGCGCGTTGGTCCAGATGCGCACCACCTTGTAGCCGGTGCGCTTCGAGCGGTTCCATGAGCCGCGGAGGGTGACGAAGAGCTGGTTCCGGTAGGCGGCCGGGAACATGGTACCGTCGTAGACGGTGATGCCCAGCGGCGAGGAATGGGGCTGGATCAGCACTTCCGGCTTGCGGATGAACGGGATCAGGTCCTCCCGCTCGCCCGGATGCCGCGGATCCTGGAAGGTGCCCGTGTAGAACCAGGGCCAGCCGAAGACGTTGCGCGGGCCGACGCGGGTGATGTAGTCGGGCACCAGATTGTCGCCCAGGCCGTCGCGCTCGACGGTCGCGCACCACAGGGCGGCGGTGGCGGGGTGGATGGTCATCGAGGTGCAATTGCGCAGACCGGTTGCGAACACATGCGTGCTCGAGCCGCTCACCAGGCCGCCTCGCGGGGTGTAGACGAGGATGCTGGCCCGGTTGGTCTCGCGCCCCCACGCGGCGCCGCGGCCATACTGCGCCTCATACTGCGCGAGCGGAACCGGGGGCGTGTCCGGCATGTCCTCGGCGTCATTGGACTGCGAGCCCACGGATACGAACATCCGCTCGCCCTCCGGGCCGAAGGCGATGTCACGCGTCCAGTGGCCGCCGCCCGGCAGGCTGGGCGCCTCGTCCGGCAGGCTGAGCACGACCGGCTCGGCGGGTCCGGTGGCGATCATGTCGCCGTTCGCGTAGGGAAAGCGGACGATGCGGTTGGTCTCGGCGACGTAGACGTACGTCGGGTTCGGGCCGGGCGGATGGAAGGCGATGCCGAACGGCAGGTTCAGGCCCTCGGCGAACACCCGATTGACGGTGGGGACGGACTCTCCCGCAGGTTTGCGCAGCACGCGGATGCGCCCGGCAGCGCTTTCGGATATGAACAGGTCGCCGTTCGGCGCCACGCGGAGCAACCGCGGCCGTTCCAGCCCCGATGCGTACAGATCGACGCGGAAGCCGGGCGGCACCCGCAGCGGCGGGGTCTCCGGCACCGGCACGATCGAAGGTCCATCCCGATACGAATCCGTCGCGAACGGCGCCGGCAGGTCGGTCGAGCGGATCAGCCGCCGCACACCGGGCGCGTCGCTCGTCCAGTCGCCGAACGCCCGGGCGCCGACCCGATCCTCGGCCGTGGCCGGTGACCAGCCGGACGCCAGGACCGCGCACACCAATCCCGTTGCAAGCAAAAATCTCATTACAATCTCCTTCGACATGTCCCGCGATTTCTCGCGAAGGTAGCAATTATTCGGTTTTTCAATCGGGCAGATATACAATCATAGGAAGAACAACGAGGGGCGTTGCATCCCGTAATATACCGGCCCGCCCACGAGCGGTAGATTACTCTCTAGATGCGGTTGCAGGTCGTGAAATTTTGCGGTCGCACAATTTAGCGTTTGCTGTTTTTCTGATTTTCCCGCCGTCCGGGAGCGGCGAGGCCCCCATGCCGACGTTGCGACGGTAGCAGTCGCTCGTGACGGTTGCCGAGACGCAGAGCTTCCGCCGTGCGGCCGAGCGCTGCCCTGCCGGCCAGCCCGCCCTCAGCGGCCAGATCGGCGTTCTGGAGCGCAGTTTGATCAGATCGAACCGATCTGATCAAACAGTTGCGCTATAACTGATTGATTTTTATGGTAATATCAGATCAAGCCATTTCGCTCGATCGGATGTTGCTCTGGAACAGGGACTTCGCGTGCAGGTCCTGGAACCCGGCCGCCGCCGTGTGGTGCTGACCCCGATCGGCCGGCAGATCGCCGGCAGATCGCCAACCGGGCGCGCACGCTGCTGCGCGACGTCCAGGACATCCGCGACCGGGCCGAGCGGTGCCGGCACGCCCTCGACGGTATGCTGCATTGCGGTATTCTGCCGTCCCTGGGTCCGTACCTGCCGCCGCTGTGGATGAGGGATTCGTCGATGACGAGCGCGGAGAGCGCCGACGTGAACCCCTGCTCCCCCGCTCACGCGATGGCCGGGCGGACGCAGCGGCGGTCGAAGAAGACATCCTGGGTCTGCCGCATCACCGGGTCGGCGCGGATCTGTCCAGCCCGCGTCAGCGCGATCTGCGGCGGGTTCGGCAACACCTTCTGCTTCGCGTCGACGTAGTCAATGACGTCGTCGAGCGTTGGCTACCACGCCTGCGGCGCGATCGCCCATCCTGCGTCACGAGCGGGCGCAAGAGTTGGGGCAAGAGCAGGGAATGCAGCGAGTGTGGCAACGACAGCGAAAAGCAGGAGGCCGTGGCGGGCGTGCCGATGAGCGACGCGACACTTTGCGCCGAGCCGGCGCCACGGCAGCTGCCGGAACCAGTGGACACGAGTGTCGGGCGGCACGAGATCGCCCATGAGATCGGCGCCGTCGTCGAGGATCAGGAACTCGGCGTCGTCACGGCCTTGGGCGAGGAAAACGGTGATGGCGCCCGGAACGAAGGCGCGGCGCTCTGCGGTCGGCATGATTAAAGCAATGAGATGAGTGGCGGCGGGGTCATAGGCCGGTCCTCTCCGACCGAGAGCCGAGATAATCCTGCAACTCGTTCAGCCGAGCCACATAGGCCCTACCCTGCCCGCCCGCGCCGTTCGGCCTCGGCGGTGCGCAGGTGATCGTTGCTGTCGCCCGGCCGCGCCGAAGGCTCACCTCGTTGCCCGCAGCATCGATGATGATGAAGGTGTAGCTGACCTCCTTGAGCACCGGCTGACCCAGCGGCTGCGGCACGCCGGGCGGCGGATCGGGGTAGGAGTTGGCGAGCACCATCACCCCCACGCGTCCGCCCAGCCGTGTCGTGTATTGGCGGATCTGTCGGGCATAGCCCTCGATCCCGTACTTGGCGCCGGTGCTCTGCAGCTGGTTGTTGACCTCTTCTGAGGCGTACATCAGGCCGATTGCGGTCTCGTCCCCGAAGCCCGGGCCGTACAGGTGGGCCCGCCGGTAGTCTTGGAGATAGTTGCCCGCCAGACCCGCCAAGGATCCGGCACTCGGCAATGCGCTCTCCATGCCCTGCCGAGGGATGCCAGGGCGCAGTTCGCCAACAACGCCAGCGGTCACCACGCCGCCCGGCCCGGTTTGCTCGGCCACCCGGCTGATGCCGCCGCCTGCGGTCTCGCCCGGCAGCGGCAACCGCCAGACCAGTGGCGGGTTCACGACCGCGCGTACGAACCAGGCATTGTTCTGGCGGTACGGGGTCAACTCGCTGAGGCCGTAGCGCAGCTTGATGGCATCGTGCGCGCGGGCGATGACTGGCGCTGTCAGGCCCGTCCGTGGCAGCCGCGAGGCGATCGCGAGGGAGGCCTGCGAGGCCAGCCTCAGCCGCTCGTTCGGGTCCTGCGGGACGCCCGCCTGCGCCGCCAGCCGCCCCACCCTCCGCGCCTGCGTCACGATCCAGTTCACCACCCGGTCGAGTGCCCGGTCGATGGGGGCGCGGACGCGGTTGATGATGTTGATCACCGCGTCGCTGACCCGGCCCAGGCCGGCGATCCGGGCGAGGAAGCTGATCACCAGGGTGAGCAGGCCGGCCATCGTCTGCTCCACCCGGTTGGCGGCGGGTGCGATGTTGCCTGCGGCGATGGTGGCGATCGCGTCGATGAACGCGGCGGCCACCTGGGCGATCTGGCGCAGCCGCTCGACGAAGAACATGATCGTGTTGTAGGTGGCGATGATCGCCTGGATGACGGCGCCGGCCGGGTTGAGGCTGGTGACCAGCCGGGTGATCGCCGCCTCCACGATCCGTTCCCGCACGAAGGTCATGACCTGCTCCATGACCATCTCGCGCAGGTTGCTGATCCCCTCCATGATCTGCTGCCAGGCGGCCGCCGGGCCCTCGGTGATCAGTGTGCGGATCAGCTCGAACCCCCGTTCCAGCACGACCACCGCCGTCTCGCCAATGGCCCGGACCAGCTTCTGGCGGATGTTCGCCCACGTCAGCCCGAGGACGCTGAGCACGAACTTGATGATTTCCGGCAGGGTGAAGGCCTGCGGGATGTAGATCGCCGCACCGCTCATCGCACCCGTGAGCCAGCCGATCAGCGACGTGCGCAGGTGGGTGAGGAAGTTGCCGGCGAACTGGCGCAGCCCCTGCAGGCCGGCGCGCACCAGGTGGCCGACGAAGCGGATGGGATCGCGGATGATCGTCCGGAACGCACCGGCGGCGCGGCGGACGTAGGGCATCACCGCCGGCGCCACCACGTCGAAGATGATCTCCAGCAGGCTCAGCACCTGGCCGCCGGCCCAGGAGAGGAACTGGCCGACGAAGCCGGCGAACGTGGCGCCGACACGGGCGAAGGCGCGCGGCAGCAGCACGATGTCGGCGATCTCCAGCGCACGCAGCGCGTTCACGAACCGGTCGGGCAGCTCCCGGACGAAGGCGAGCACGCCCGCCAGCGTGCCCTGGAACCACGCCCAGGCGCGCGGAACTGCCCCCGACTCGCGCAGGTTGTTCCACACCTCTTCCTGGTCGATCAGCTTCATGAAGCCGCCGATCAGCGTCTCGGCGGTGCGCGGCACCGCGTCGCCGGTGATCGGGTTGCGGCCGAGCACGGCGCACAGCAGGTCCCAGGCGCGAGTCTGCGATGCGAGTTCCGCCAGCGGCCGAAGGATCGCGTCCTTGATCATCCGGATGATCTCGCCGCCGACGCTGCGCGCCAGCGCCAGGATGCGGTCGATCGGCTCGGTGAAGATCCGCCGGGCCCGGTTCCAGACGCCGCCGAGGTCGAAGATGTCGGACCAGGTAAGCCCGTCCAGGAACTCGTCGATGGCGGCGCGGATGCTTCGGCCGGTCAGTCCCAGGGCGTTGATCTGCTGCTCGATCCAGGCGCCGGCCCGGTCGAACACGCCGTGGTTGTCGAGCGCCTGGACGATCAGCCCGCCACCGGGGATGAACTCCACCAGCGCCCGCAGGATGTTGGCCGCCGAGCGCTCGACGCGGCTCATGTTGATCGGGTTGACGCCGAGGACGAGGGTGAACATCCGGAAGCCGGGGATCAGGTTCGCCCGGTCGGCGAAGAAGTTCAGCGCATCGCTGGTCCCCAGCCGCTGCGCCTGCGCCGGTGCGCGCTCGCGCACGGCTGTGGGTGCGCGCATCCGCACGGCTGCGTCCTCGCTGCGCTGGATGGTTTCGCCCTGCTGGATGGTGTGGGTGAGCTCGTGCGCCAGCAGCTCGGCGCCCTCGCGGCTGTCCGGTCGATACTGGTCGCGACCGAAGAAGATGTGGCGGCCGAAGGTGAACGCGCGTGCGGCGAGCCGGGCGGCCAACCGTGCCGCGCGGCTGTCGGTGTGGATGCGCACGCCACTGAAGTCGGCGCGGAAGCGGGGCTCCATGAAGCTGCGGGTTTCGGACGGCAGCGGCGCGCCGCCGGTCACGCCCCGCAGTTCGCGGGCGACCTCCGGTGCTGCGACGGCCTCGCCGGCCGCGGCCGGGCTTGCCGGTCGCGGCGCAGCCGCCGGAATTGCAGGTCGCGGCGCAGCCGCCGGAATTGCAGGTCGCGGCGCGGGCGCCGGAGTTGCGGGCGCCGCCGTGGCCGGCCCGGCGCGCAGGATGGTGGACGGATTGCCAGCGCGCGCCAGCTGGATCGACCGGGCGACGCCGGTGCCGGGCGCGCCGGGGCTCGTCGCCGTTCGCGGCCGTGACCCGGGCAGGGGTGCGGGCGCCTGCATCACCTGGCGGGCGATGGTGCGCGCTTCCCGCTCCGCCGCGTCCATGGGCGAGGACACGCGCAGCTCCGGCTGCGGCCGGGGCGACAGCAGGGTGCTCACCTGCCGGGGCCGAGCCGCCGCCTGGCGCTGCACGGCGCGCGACACGCGGGCGGCGGTATCCGCCGCGCCGCCGGCACGGGTGTCGGCCGGAGCGGCCTTGCCGCGCCGGATCGCCCCGCCCGGGCCGCGGGAAGCGTGGGTCGTCATCGGCGGCGGCCGGCGGCCGGGGGAGGCACGGCGGTCGTGGCCATCTCAGGGCCGCCCGTCGGCGCCGGCGGAGCCCTTCAGCGGGCAGTGCCCGCCGGTCTTCCGGTATTCCCGCTCCAGCGACCGGCGGAGGTGCTGGCCCGCCAGCGGCCGGCCGTCCTGCAGCGCCAGCAGCTGAGCGTGCTGGACCACGTTGCGCAGCTGACCGCCGGTCAGTGCGCAGCGGCAGGCCACCTCCTGCAGGAACGGCTCGTCGATGGCGGCACCCGGCAGGTGCAGCTTCAGGATCTCGTAGCGCCGGTACTCGTCCGGCGGACGGAAGTGGATCACCACGTCCATCCGGCGGGAGAACGCCGCGTCGATCCGGTCGGCGGCGTTCGTCGTCACCAGCAGGATGCCGTCGAACGATTCGATCCGCTGCAGCAGGAAGTTGGTTTCCAGGTTGGCGTAGCGGTCGTTGGCGGAACCCACGTCGGTGCGGCCGGTCAGCAGGGCGTCGCCCTCGTCCAGCAGCAGCACGATGTCCAGCTCCTCGGCGGCGGCGAACGCCTCGTCCAGATTCTTCTCGGTCTCGCCCAGGTACTTGTTGACGGTGGTGGAGAGGTCGATGCGGAACAGATCCTTCTCCAGCGACGCCGCCACCAGCCGAGCCGCCAGTGTCTTGCCGGTGCCGCTCGCCCCGGCGAACAGGGCGCGCACCCCGGTGCCGCCGCTTTCGTGCGTTCCGGACAGCAGGGCGGCCAGCGCCTCCCGGTGCCGGCAGCGGGCGCCCAGTGCCTCCAGCTCGGCGCGGGTCGTCGCGTCCACCACCAGGTCGTCCAGGCTGCCGCGCGGCTCGATCCGCCGCGCCAGCCGTTCCAGCCGGGCACTGCACAGGTTGCGACAGGCGATCCGCACGTCGGTGGGCGTCAGCGCGCTGCGCCCCTCCAGGCGGGCGCGCAGCAACGCCGAAGAGGCGGTGCGCCGGATCAGGCCGCCCGGCAGCTGGGCGGACGTGACGAGTGCGTCGACCACCGCGGGTGGCTGTGCCGGTGCCGCCGCCCGCCAGTGGGCGCGGCGGCTGTCGGCGTCCGGCATCGGCAGGCTGACCGTCACCACCGGCCGGCCGTCGCTCATCTGCAGCCCGCCGCGGGGGCCGGAGACCACGCCCAGCGGCCCGGCCGACAACGCCAGGCTCGGCAGCGTCCGGTTCTCGCCCGGCAGCAGCACCACCTCGACCACCGGCAGGGCGTTGAGGGTAACGGCGAGCGCGCCCAGCTGCGGCCAGGCGGCCTCGTCGGCGAGAATGCCGCCGTCGGCCACCAGCATGTCCCGGCCGAGCGCGCGGGCGATCCCGCCGAGCAGCGTCTTGCGGCCGTTGTGCCGCGGGCCGCGCACGATCAGCGTTTGCGACGGCTCGACGGCGCAGAGGTCCGGCAGGCGGCGGCACAGCTCGGCGACCGACGGGTGTGCGACGTAGTGCTCCAGCGGCAGCAGGTCCGCCTGCGGCACGTGGCGCAGCCAGGCGACGGCGGGCGGCTCGCCGCGCAGCGAGTCCCACACCGGCGCCGGCACCCGCAGCGCCCATTCGGAGCGGGCGGCGAGCGGGTTGAGTACCTGGGCGAGCCCAAGCCGGATCAGGCCCGCCAGGCCGCGGCGCACCTCCTCGGCCCGATCCCCGTCCCTCTCTCCGTCCCCCTCCCCGCCCCTCTCCTCGTCCCCGCCGTCGGCCGATCGCCACCAGGCGAGCAGGAGCCCCGCCGTCGGCCAGCGCTCCCCGCCCAGCTGCGCGAACAGGTCGGCGAAGCGGGGGTCCTCCTCGGCAAGCCCGATCGTCAGCAGCAGGTTCCGTTGCATCGGGCTCAGGCCGGCGTCGCGCAGCGCCCGCAGCGGCAGCAGCACCCCGCCTGCGTCCCGTTCCCAGGCATCCAGCTCGCGGTGCCAGCGGCGCGCGGCGGCGGCCGGCGGCTGCCGCATCCGCCCCTCGATCTCCCGGGCGTAGTCGCCGAGCACCGACTGCTCCGGAATGGCGCTGTCCGTCTCTGCGTCGGTGCAGCCCGCGATGATGCGACCGATCGCACCCAGCAGTGCGAGGCGGAAGTGCCCCGCCGCCGAGACGGGGATGTCGGCGAAGGGTTGCCCGCGCACGGACGCGAGCGCGAGGTGCGGTTGCCCGGTCATGCGACGCGGCCCGTCATCGGAAGTGGAAGGCGACGGAGCGGCCGGCGGCCGGGAACCAGCCCGGATCCCGGTCGAGCCCAGCGAGACGGATCGCGATCGGCAGCGTGTCCAGGGAGAGCGTGACGTCGAGCCGGGTCGGTGTGCACCCGAGCACCGCCTCGTGGCGGCACACCGTCGCGCGCGCCTCGGCGGGCGTCCCGCTGCCCAGCGCCCGCACCAGCCGGGCCTCCACATACGGCAGCAGCCAGCCGAGCCAGCGCTGCAGCCGCCGCGGCGCCCCCGGTATCCGTGGCGGCATCCGCGGCGGCGGGCACGGCGGCAGGCACAGCGGCCCTGGCAGCCGCCGCAGCCGCACAGGGGCCGGCAGCGGGCGGCCGGCGCACAGCAGCTGCGCCTGCGCCAGCGGCGCCGGTCCGCGCCGGCGCGGTACGTCGAGGAGGAGGAAGCCGGCCGGGTGCCGGATCTGCAGTCGCCCGCGCACCGCACACACCCCGCCAAATCCGCCGCCTTCCGGTGAACGGGCGCCGGAAGCAGGCCAGGAAGCGAGCCAGTCGTCCGCCACCTGCCAGCGGCCGGGCGGGCGGAAGAACCGGCCCGGCGGCTCGCCGGGTGGGCGCCCCGCCAGATCGGCGAGCAGCCCGTACAGCGGGTCACGCCGGAACGTGCCGCCGAACCAGGCGAGTCCGATGAGCGCCAGCCAGTCCCACGGCGAGAGGTCGAGCCCCGGTCGGCGCGGCTGGCTGAAATCGCCGTAGAGGTCGAGCGCGAGCGCCACGTTCAGCAGATAGAACAGTCCGCCGAAACGGGTGTGCACCCGGGCTGCGATCGAAGCCGGCTCGTCCCCGGACGCCTCCGCCTGCCCGACCACGGTTCTCGGTGGCTGCGGCTGCCCCGCCGCAGCGCGCCGCACCGACGGCGTGAAGCCGGCGGGAGGATCCCCGGCCGAGGGAGGCGGGTCGGACGCCGGATCGCCGGAACAAGTCTCGCCGGATGGGATTTCGCCGGCCGGGACTTCACCGGCAGGGAATTCAGCGGCGCTGGCCGGGGCATCGCGACCCGGAGTGACCACGTCCGCGGTGGCGCTTGCTGCCGTTGGCCCGGCGGGTGGGTTCCCTCCACGCGCCGGCTGCCCGGCCGGCCGCCGCTCCGCCGGGGAGAGCGCATCGTCGGCATTCGCACCGCCTGCCGACAGGCTGGCCGCCACGAGCGCCGGCCAGACGGCGCGAAACCCTTCGCCGCGCACCCATGCGCCGGCTCGGTGCAATCCCAGCGTCAGCGCCAGCAGCGAGCGGCGGGCCGGCGACAGTGTTGTCCGCGCCAGTTCCGGGACCGCCTGACGCAACCGAAGGACAGCGGGACCGGAGCCTGACGGCTCTGCGGCCGGAACGGCCGTCGCATCGGGACCCGATCCGTCCGGTACCGCCGGCAGATCCAGACCGTGGGCGGCGGCCACCACGGCAATCGCTTCCCACGCGTCCCTCTCGGCCAGGCTCGTCACCCAGTCGACGGCGCACCCCTGCACCGCCAGCGAACCGACGACAGCCGGCAGCAGGTCGCCGCGCACCAGCATGCTCCGGTGCACCCACGCCGCGGGTGACCGGCCCCGGAGGACCGCGGATGCCCACCAGCACCCGGCCAACCGGCCGCGCAGGCAATCGCGCAGCAGGCAGGCCAGCAATTCCGCCTCGTCGGCAAAGACCACCGCTTCCGCGGCTGCGGCGGTGTCGTCGAGCCAGGGTCGCCGGGCGCGATCCACCTTCGCCCGCAAGGCGTCCTGCACCGCGGTTACGAACCGGGCGTCCGACCTGCGGGCGGCTCCTGCCGGCAGCGCAGCCCGCGACAGCGCCTGTTGCGTTGCCTGGAGCGGCAGCGGCACATCCGGTCTCAGGCTGCGGATGAACACGATCTCCGGGCCGGCGGGAGCCTCGAGACCAGCCATCGCGTGTTCGAGGCGCCGGCGGGCGCGCAGCCGGTCGGGCGCGCCCCGGATGCGGGCGGTCGCGAGACGCACCGTGCGCGCGGGAACGCCGTCAGCCAGCATCGGGGCGGCTTTCAATCGTCGATCGCATAGTTGGCATAGTCGAAATAGGCCAAGTCGTACCGGGCGTTCGCCCGATAGGGCAGGTGTCCGCTGGCGAACACCACATAGCCGGGCAGCCGCGCCGGCGGCGGGCCGGGCGCGGCGGGCGGCTGGTGGTTCTCGCGAATCCGGTACAGCCAGATCATCTCGCCGCTGCGGACATCGATCCGCGGAAAAACGACGCTCTCGCGGATCAGCCCCTCCAGCTGCGCCGCGTTCAGGAAGGCCGGCCCCCGGATCGTCATGCCGGCGAAGAAGCGGGTGGCCTCGACGCTCTCGCCCGGCGCGTCGGCGCGAACCGGGATGAGCCCGGCGGGTGGCAGGTAGCGGAAGTGGCTCGCAGCCGTGACCGACCCCAGGCCGGCGCCGGGGGTCGCGAGTTCGTCCACCTGCTGCTGGAACTGCCGGAACATCGCTTCGCCGACGGCGATCCGCCGCGGCCGGGCGAGGCTGGGCAGCGCCGCCCCGCCGGCCTCCGCCAGCGGCCGGCGGGCGCTCCAGACGTCGATGAACCGCAGCTCCTCGGCACCGGCGAGGAACAGCAGGGCGAGCGGAACGTCCTCGTCGGTGAGTTCCTCGCTCTGGCGCGCCGTCTCCAGCAGATCGTCGCCGCGGGAGGCGGCGCGCAGCAGATCCCCGAACCAGGCGGCGTCGATGCCGGCGCCGAAGCATCGGTAGGCGAGCTCGTTGCGGAACGTCTCCGCACCCGTGTCCAGTCCGGCATAGGCGGCGCGGCGGATCAGGATCAGCCGGAACTGCACCCCCTCGACGGTCACGTCGGTGGCGCACCGGACATTCGCCGGGTCGAGCGCGTTGCTGTTCGCCCGGCCCTCCGGAAGTTCGGCGGGGGCGATGGTCAGCAGGCAGACACCGGCGCCGGCGATGTAGCTGCCGCCCACGATCGGCGTGCAGTCCCCGAACAGCCGGTCGGCGGCGGGGGCTTCGAAGCGGCGGGCCAGGTTGATCGTCACCTTGCGGCCGAGGCGCAGGGTCCGGCCGGTGCGGGTGATCGCGAGTCCCGGCGTCACCGAGACCACCGGCAGGGCGGGCGGAGGCGGCTGACCGTCCGAGACCACGTCGAGGCCGAACGCCACCCCGTCGCCCCGTGCCAGGCCAAGCCGGGTGTCCGCCTCGCGGCGTGCCCGCTGCTCCCGTGTCAGGTCGCGGCCGGTGAGCAGGCGGCCATTGAAGAAATTGACCGAGCGGATTCCGTCCGCGGTCAGCGGTTGCTGCAGCTCCAGGACGTCGTCGCTCATGACTCCTCCGTGCGGATCGGGCTGCGCGACGTCAGGATCTGCCATTCCTGGGCCAACCGAAGGTGGACCAGGAACGGCCGCCGGCTCTCGTCGATGCGGATCTCCGCGTCCCCGTCATCGACGACCTGCCAGGCGCCGGTGGGGCTGCCTCCCGACCAGACGATCGGCACCACCAGCCGTGCCAGCAGCAGGCAGTCGTCGGCCTCGACGGCCGGCACCCCGCAGAGCATCCTCGACCACATCGGCCGCAGCGCGGTGACCCAGAACCGGAACGCGACCCGCAGGAACGCGGGGTAGTCCTCCGGCCTGATCGAGAGGTCTTCGGGCGGGGTGCCGAACATGTAGTCGCCCAGCGTCGCCGCGGTCGGTGGTGGCGAGGCGGGTGGCGGTGAAGCGGGTGGCGGCGAAGCGGGCGGGTTGCCGTACACGGCATCGAACCACGGCTGGGCGGCCGCGGTGAGCGCTTCGATCCATCTGCGCTCGTTTGCGGGCGTCGAAACGGCTCCCTCGTCGATCGGCACGAGGGCCAGCCAGTCGGCGAAGTCGCGCACCGCATCCTCCTCGGTCTGCGGCGGTGGTTCCAGCCGCAGCGACAGCAGATAGTCGTCGGCGATGCGCGACGGCTGCATCAGGCTGTCCTCGGAGCGGCAGGGCTCGCCCGGGATCGGCACCGGCAGGGTCGGGCACTCGGCGTAGCAGAGGGTCAGGTAGGCGGAGACCGTGAACGGACCCGGCGACGTGGAGGGATCGAGCGGCGAGTCGGGCGGCGAGTCGGGGGGCGAGTCATCGGACGCCAGAAGGCGGCGGATGGCGGCGTCCGTGTCGCTCCTGGCCAGCCAGCGGTTGATCAGGCCGCACTGCTCGATCGGCACGCAGACCAGCTTGCCGCTGGGCATGGCGGCCGTTCCCGGCCTGACGTGGATCTCCGGCCCTTCCGCCGTGGCCTCCAGGCGGACGGCCAGCCCGCTCGAGGTGCCATAGCCCACGAACTCGCGGACCACCCGCTGCGATCGCCCGGCGAGGTAGGCGAACTCCTGCACGTAGTCGTCCACACCCAGGATCATGCCCCGGGTGTAGTTGACGTGCAGCGAAGGATCGCGTGCCGTGCCCGGCAGACTGGTCGATGGATCGTTGCAGCAACGCATGGTGCGGCCCCTGCGGATCTGAGGTTCAGGAAACGGGCGAAGTCAGCATTCGAGCAGCCTCCGGTCGCCGTCGGGCGGCTGCTGCGGCCCGCCGACGAAGCTTGCGCCCAGGTAGCTTCGGCCGAGGACGGCGTCGGGGAGCAGGTCGGGAGCGCGGCTGCCCACGTCGAGCAGGGTATCCAGCCCCAGACGGGCCTCGCCCAGTCGGTGGAGCGCCCAGTAGAAGCGGACGTCGAAGGTGGTGTGCGCCGGTTTCTCCAGCTCGACGACACGGCGCGCCAGCTCCAGCCGCCGGCGCAGCGCGTCCGGCTCCTCGCGGCTGCCGGTGACCGGCAGCAGCACCGAGAAGCGGTGCGCCGTCGCCGCCATCGCCAGCAGCTGGCGCTCGAACTGCAGCCAGTCGGTCTGCGCCGCGGCGGTCTCCGGCAGATGGTCCGGCAAAGTCACCACGTCGAACGACGGCCAGTTCGTTCCGTGCGCGCCGTTGAGCGGTCCGGTGCGGTGGTAGCGGGCGGCGAGAAAGCCCTGCCACCGCGCCCGCGGCAGACCATTCGCGCCCCGACGCGCGAAATCCGTCCAGTCCCGGGCGAGTTCCGGGCGTCCGGGCCAGTCCCGCGGCAGGTCGATCGCCTCGTAACCGTCGTAGTCCGCGGCGTGCGCGTTCCGGACGGCAGCGATGGGGCCGTAGCGGCTGCGCAGGAACCCCTGCCAGCGGGCGCGCTCGTCCGCACCGGCGGCCGGCACGAAGCCCAGGTTCTGCTGGCAGAACGACCGCCAACGCGCCGGCGCATCGGGATCGTCCGCACTGCCATTCGGCGGAAACAGCGCGAACGCCTGCAGGCGGTCCGCGAGGGTCGCCTGCAGGCGGTCGGCGGGGGTCGCCTGCAGGCGGTCGGCGAGGGTCGACTTCGGCTGCTCGGAGCGGGCGAACCGCTCGACGAGGCCGGCATTGCCTTCCGCCGGTGTCCAGGTGGGGGTCGTCGGGACGACGCGGGGCAGGCCGTCGGCGGCGCCGGGATCGCCCGCCGTCAGCGCCCCCACGCGGCGCGTCAGATAGGCTTCGACGATGCGGATCCGCTGCGGGCAGTCGCAGGCGCCGTCGGGGTCGTCGAAGAGGGTGTCGCGCACCACCGTTTCGAGGGCGAGCGCGAGGACCATGCGCAAGCCGTGCGTCGTGCCGCGCCATTGAAAGAAGTCCATCGCGTGGCGGATGAACAGGCGCCGCCGGTGCTCGTCCCAGCTCGGGTCGAGCGCCACGTCGAACCAGTCAGCGAGCCAGTCGAGGGCTTCGACAGGGGCGGTGCGGGGATCGAACAGCACCTGCGCGTGCGCGATCCTGTCCTCGATCGCGGTGTTAATGCCCTCGAAGTTGGCGAGGAAGCGCTCGAGGAAGTCGCCGGCCGCCGGGTCCTGGCGGTAGACCGCCGGCAGGAAGCGTTGCGGGTAGGAGAAGCGCGGGAACCAGGCACGCAGGGCATGGATGCGCGGCGTGGTCGCGCCGTCGCCGGCCAGCCGCACGCGGAGCTGCAGGTAGCGGCCGCGGATGCCCTGCAGCAGCAGCTCCCAGGTGCCCGCGCCCGTACCCGCGCCCGTACCCGTACGGGTGCGCGCCGCGGTGTCGAGGGGGCGACGCTGCCAGGGCAGCTCCGGCCCGTCGGCGCGCAGGCAGGGGCGCGGCTGTGGCTTCCAGGCGGCGACCAGCGTGTCGCTGCCCGTCGCCCCCGGCGATGCACCGACCGCGGGGACCCGCTCGTCGGCGGCGCGGGCTTCGATGTGGACGATCGCGCCGCTCGGGATGCAGGCGTCCAGCATCACCCGATCCCAGACGCACTGGGGGTCGCCGCCGTCGAAGACGGGGGTCAGCAGCTCGCCCTCGGGCACGTGGCGCGCCCGCTCCTGGCGAACGATCGGCACCCAGCGCAGCGGCTCGCCGCCGCTGTCGTAGCTGGCGGCACCCCGAACGGTCAGTAGCGACCGGCCGCCGAAGCGGCGCAGCGGAAACGGCTCGTTCACGTCCTGGAGGACGAACGGCTCGGTGTCCGGCGGCAGGCGGTAGGCGCGGGCCGCCCGCGCCGCAGCCGGGATGACGAACAGCAGCGGCGGCGTGACCGTGCCGCCAGGCATGACGGCGGTGCCGAGCACCAGGTCGTGGGGGCGCTCGCCCAGTTCCCATTCGCCCGCCGCCACCATCCGGCCCGCCTCGCGAACGAGGCGGAGGATGCGCGGCCGCCGCGGGACGGGCCCGTCGCCGTCTCCCTCGCTGCCCCCTTCGCTGCCCCCCTCGCTGCCCTGGTCGAGGATCAGCAGCCCGCCGTCGGGCAGTGCTTCGATGCCGACGGCATCGACGGGCGAGCCTATGAGCTGCGCCACGTCGATCGCCGCCGGCAGCGCCGTGGTCGCGGGCGGACGGGGCTCTCCGCCGACCGGGCCGAACAGGGGTGCGGCCGCCGCCTGGTCTTCGGGCGGCGGGGGCATGCCCACCACCGCCAGCCGGCGGTCGAACTCGCGCACGCGCCCGCCGCGCTCCAGCAGCCACGCGCCGCCGCAAGGGCGACGCGCCATGTCGAGCGGAGCCAGGGGCTCGGCGCCCCGCCAAGGCAGGTCCAGCGGCGGCCCGCCCGCCATCAGATCGAAGGCGAGCAGCCCGCTGCCGTCGGCTTCGGTGCAGGCGACCACCAGGTAGTGATCCTCGGTCACCGCCAGGGCGTGGAAGGTCCGGATGGCCGGTGCGGCAGGCGCGCCGGGAACGAAATCGCCCCGCCTGTGCGGGCCTACGCCCGCGGCGCCGCTGGCCGGCCAGAAGGCAGCCTCCCTCCGGTCGCCGGCCGAGCGCACCCGAAGGCTCCGCCGGTCGTCGCCGATCCAATAGACGTTGCCGTGCCGGTCGGCATCCGCCGGCCGCCGGGCCTCGGGGGCGAGCGGCGCCTCGCCCTGCCCGAACGAATAGGGCAGCGGCCGGCCGTGCAGCTGCAACTGCGCCCGGTCCGGATCCCAGGCGAACGCGGCGGGTGGCCCTCCCGCCTCCCGTTCCAGCCGCCAGACATCGGCCAGCATCCGGGGCGCGTCGCCCGAAGCGTCGCTCGGCACGGCGCAGCGCCCCCAGTCCGCCTCGTCGAGCAGCATGTGGAATCGGCCGCCGTTGACGTTCATCGGCGGGACCCCCGCACGAGCCCGCCCAACAGCAACTCGACCATCTGCAACCCGCCCATCGTCACCCCACCCATCAGCAGCTCTCCGCCAGCACCGGGATCGGCAGCACGACGGCCGGCGGCTCGCCGCCGACACCGCCGGCGGGGGCCTGGGCGTCGCCGCGCAGCGCCTCGATCGGGACCGCCTCGCCGGCGACGACCGAGAGCCCCACGATCCGGGGAAGCTCCAGGCCGGCCATCGGCACCTCGTCCGTGGGTCCGCCCCGGTCCTCCGCCAGCAGCACCGCGTCCACGGCGAGCACGCCCGGGACCCGAGCCACCTCCGCCAGCAGCACGCGGGCGCCGACCGGGGTGCGCAGCGGCCAGCCGCCGGCGGCCGTCGCCGGCGGTGGTCCGAACAACGGCCCGGTACCGGCGGCGAACCCGATCTGCGCCGGGGGAGGCGGGACCGGCGCCAGGACCTGGCGCAGCCGGCGGGTGACGGCCTGGGTCACCTCGGCGATGGCGTAGCCCGACGCGACGTCGATGCCGACGGAGATCCACAGCGGCCGGTACACCGGCCCGGTGACGATCAGCTCCGTCGTCACCAGCCGACGCGGGTCGAGATGGCGGCAGATCGCGTCCAGGAACAGCCGGTCGGCACGCGGCGCGTCCGGCTGCCCGGGATCGACGCGGGGGATCGCCATCACCGTGACCACGCCGGGTGCCAGTCCCGGCTCGTTCGGCATCAGGTCGGGATGGAAGGCCGGCAGCACCTCGATGCGGCCGATGTCGACGCCCGGCGTCCGCCAGGCGATGGACAGAAAATCCTCCCGGCTCACCAGCCGGTCGCGATGCTGCAGGTAGCGTCGCACCTGCTTCTCGCCGTCGGCCACCGGCTCGGCGTCGGCGCCGCCCCAGGTCCGCAGCGGATTGGTGACGCTCAGGCCGCTGGGCAGGGTCGGCGCGCTGTTGATCGCTCCGGCGGGCACGTTGCCGGCCGTTCCCTGGCAGAACTCGTAGGAGGCGAACACCCGCGCTCCGAAGGGCAGGCGGCGGCCGCGGAAGCCGTCGCCGAAGGTCAGGACACCCGCTTCGTGATCGGCGGCGAAGACGTCGGCCGGCGCCGTCGGCGGCGCCGGCGTTCCCGGCGGCAGCCGGTCGTCCGCCACCGGCACCTCCGGCCCCGCCGCCATCAGGTCGTCGATCTCATGCCAGGATCGCCGTACGCCGCCCGCCTCGGTGACCACCTCGATCGAGCCGGCGAGCACGGGCGGCCGCGCCAGCCGGCGAACCTGATCGGCGGTGCCGTCGCCGTCGGCGAAGGGCTCGGCGATGACCCGCTCGTGCTGTCGCACCGTGGCCGCGTTGACGCCCACCCACAGCAGCCGGGCGTCGGCGCCGATGCGCGCCCGGATGCGCAGCCAGGTGATCACCCGATCGGCGAGCGCGGTATCCTCGAGGGCCGGCGGCAGGTCGCCCACGCCCGCCTCCAGCGGCTGCAGCCCCTCCCAGGTGCCGATCTGGTCGGCGCTCGGCAACGGCAGTTCGACCACTCCCGGCGACGTCAGCAGATCGACGGCGGTGCGCGGCGCCAGCTGGCGGTAGCCGGGCGCCGGGCGGTTCCCCACCAGCGGCAGGCGCCGGTCGGTCCCGACACCGGGCATCTCGAACACGAGCCGATCGCCCGCCGAGCCTTCGGCACCGGGGCGCCGGAGCAGCCGCGTCCCGTCCAGCGCCGGCATCACGCCCAGGGCCAGCGTCCGCCCGCCCAGCTGATCGCGGATGTTGCTCCAGGGGTCGGGACCGGTCTCGTTCCGGTCGCCAGGGCGGCCCAGCAGTGCGATCCACAGCGACTGATCCACGGTGCCGCCGCCCAGATCGACGCGATCGGCGACCGCCGGATCGAACGCCACCGTCCGGTAGAGGCTGGGCTCGGCCGGCAACTCGAGGCCGTACGACGCATACAACAGCCGGTAATACTCGATCAGTTCCGGCGGCGGGTCGGCCAGCGGCGCCTTGTAGTAGACGCGCGTCTCCACCGGCAGCACGTCCAGCCCCGTCCCGGTGCGGAACAGGATCGGGCCGGCGCGCACCTCCAGGTCGGCCGGCAGGGTCAGCGTCTGCGCAGGTCCGCGCTCGTTGGTGAAGGTGACGATCCCCCGCGCCGCGGCGGCGGGAGCCAGCGGCACTCCCAGCAGCTGCAGGAACCGGGCGCGGTTGCGCACGGGAACCAGGTTGGCCCGGTACAGCAGGCTCTCGGTGAGGAAGGCGAAGAGCTGGACCAGCGTGACTCCCGGATCGCTCTGGCTGAAGTTGGTCCATTCCGGCGTGTGGACGCGGGCGCGTGCCAGCACGTCGTCCACCAGCTGCTGGTACCGGCGATTGTCCACGGCGGGCGGTGTGATGGGCATCGCGGGCAACCTCGGTCAGGGAGCGGCGACAGGGATGGTCACGCTGATGCGCTCGCGGGCGCCCGTCGCCACCAGCCGGTAGACGATGGTGGCGACGGCGGCGGAGAACAGCTGCGGGTCGGCGTCCACGTCCACCGCCTCGACGCTGATCCGCCCTTCCCAGCGCGTCAGCGACCGGTTGATGGCATCTGCGATGCGGGTGTGCGTCGCGGCGTTGTTCGGCTCGAACAGGAAGCGGCCGAGGCCGGCGCCGAAGTCCGGCATCGCCAGGCGCTCGCCCGGCTCGGTATTCAGGATGACGACCATCGACTGGCGGATGTTCTCCTCGCCCTCCGACCAGGCGAGGCGGCCGTCGGTACCGACGCGCGGCGGGAATGCGAGGCTGCGCCCGAAGACGGTCATCTCACGCCCCCCTCGAAGGCTTGCCGAGCAGGCCGCGGACCGGGAAGCAGACGATGAAGTAGGGCAGCCAGCGGAAAATGAAGTCGAGCAGCGAGACGATGACGATCAGCAGGATCAGCGCGCAGATGGTGATGATCGGGATCGACAGGGAGCAGATCATGCCGATGCTGGCCCCGTCGCCGGTGCGGCAGGGACCGGCGCTGCCCGCGTCCAGGTCCTTGTGCAGCGGCCACGGCAGCACCGAGCGCACCAGGTCGCCGAGACCGAGGCCCTTGGCGCGCTGGATCTGGCCGCACAGCACGTCGGAGATGACGAAGGCGGTGTTGCGATTGTGCCGGCGCAGGCCGGCCGGCGTCGTGTCGAGAGGCAGCGAGATGCGCAGCGGCCGTGCCGGCGCATCCGGATCGAAGAAGCTCGCCAGCTGGAACGTCTCGGTCGGCGCCGAAAGAACCGGCGGATGCAGCGATCCGCACTCCCGGTTCAGGTAGACGCAGCGGACGACGAACGCACCCGCATCGCCGCCGGTCGCCGCCAGCGCATCGCGGAGCTGCAGGGCGAACGGCAGCGGCGGCGCGTCGTCCTCCGACGACGCAGGCAGGGCGCGCACGACCAGCGCCGTCAGCCGGTCCAGGTGGGCGGCCGCGTCCTGCCCGGCGTCCGTGGCGCCGGTGGCCGGATCGGCATCCACCCCCTCTTCGGCCGCCGGTTCGCCGAGGGTGGAGAGCGCGGTGAACGGGCCGGTGCACTGCAGCCCCGTATCCAGCCCGCAGAGCGGGAAGTGGAACCCGGGCCAGACGTCCTGGGCGGCGGTGCCGGCGCCGTAGATGCCGGTCGCCCGCTCCAGGTCGCCCGCCTCGTCGGTGGCGAAGCGGGAGAGCGCATCGCGTAGCGAGGTCGCGGGCGGCTTCAGGTCGGTCGTCGTGCCCGGCACGCGCAGGGCCTCGATCAGCGGGTTCGACAGTCTCGCCGTTCCCAACCAGTCGTAGATCCGGCGCTGCGGCGTCGGCAGGCCGTCCGGGCCGCTGCCATCCGGCCGGATGGCATCCCACAGCTGCGGCAGGTAGGTCTCGAGGAAGCGGGCGAAATCCAGCAGGATCAGCCAGGACTGCATCTGGTTCTGCATGTTGTGGAAGAAGACCCGGCTGCGCTTGGCATCCGCCGGTTCGCTGTCGGACAGGCCGGCGGGTTGTGCGGCGTTCAGCGCCTCGCGCGCGGCGAAGCTGGCGCGGATCAGGGTCTTCCACGGCTCGGCCACGTCCATTGCGAAGGCGGTCATCCGCCCCTGCACGCTCTGCGACCGGGTCCGCGGCGACGGCGCCCCGCGCGCTGCCCGGATCTGCGCCGCCGGCATGTCGACCGGTGTCCAGTCGGCGCCGGCGCCGACATACGCTTCCCGGCGCGCCACCGGGATCAGTCCGGCCAGCAGTGTGCGCCCGAGACCGGTGTCGTCGCGGAAGGCGAGCGGGAACAACGGCAGCAGCTCCTCGCCGGGCGCCAGCCGGTCGCCGGCTGCATCGCCCACCTTCTGCCAGCGCATCGCCTGGCCGTCGCCGACGAAGGCGAACTCGCGCAGGCCGTCTGCCGGGGCCGCGTTCGGTGTCGGTCGCAGCAGTCGGCGCAGCACGAAACCCACCTGCTCGGTGCCGCTGCCGACCACCGCCCGGTCGGGAAGGCCGGGGATGGCGCAGGCGAGGCTGGCGGCCACCAGGTAGTAGCGCTGGTGCGCCGGCTGGTAGAGCTTCAGCGGGTCGGCCGCCGCAGGGTCGGCTGCCTCCGGGTCGGCCGCCGCCGGGCTCGGGGCCGTCGCCGGGCTCGGGGCCGTCGCCGGGGCCGGGGCTGCGGATCGTCGTGGCCGAACGGCGGCGGTGAGCCTGCGGGCGGCGCGGACGATGCTCGGCAGCGGCACCCGTTCGACCAGGTCGTCCGACGCGGGGGTGCGCGTCCGCCAGGTCTCCGGGCGCGCCACGAGGCCGCCGATCCCGGCCGGATCGCGATCCAGCACGCCCAGGATCTGATCCATGAACTCGTCCGACGCGAAGCGCAGGATCGCCGGGCGCAGCCCCGGGGCCGCTCCTTCGGCGGCGCCGGCCCACAGCGGGGCGGGAGCCAGCCAGGTGACCGGATGCCGGCTCATCGCCTCACCAGATGTTGCCGGCGCCCGGCGTGTACGACGCCGAGACGACGCTGTTGCTGATCACCGTGTCCGCCTGGACGACGCCCGAAAACCGCGACATGCCCGCATCGACGGTGACGAGGCCGGCGGAAATCGCCACCTGGCTGGCGTTGACGGTGACCCGGGCGGATGCGGTGACGGTGATCCCGTCCGGCCGCAGGGTCACCGAATTGCCGCTGGCGTCCACCACCTCGACCGCGGCAGGGCCGTCCCCCAGCGTGACCCGCTGGCCGCCGGGAGTTTCCAGGATCATCGTTTCCCGGCCGTCCTGGTCGTCCAGGGTGATGGTGACGCCGTTGCGGGAGCGCAGCACCTTGCGGAAGTTGCGGCCGGCGCCGTCCATCGACGCGGGCGACCGGTCGCCGCCGTTCCACAGCCCGCCCAGCACGTAGGGCCGGCGACCGTCGCCGTGCTCGAAGGCGACCAGCACCTCGTCGTTCACGTCCGGGACGAACCAGCTGCCGCGGTTGTTGCCGGCCATCAGGGTCGCCACCCGCGCCCATTCCTCGTAGCGGCCGCCGCCGGCGTCCGGCGACCAGGGCAGGGCCACCTTCACCCGCCCCTGTCCATCCGGGTCGCGGATATCGACGACCAGCGCCGGGAACACGCCATACCAGCGGCCGCCCCAGCCGGCCGTCTGCCGCTCGTCCAGCAGATGTTCGAAGGCGGGAGCGTCGATCGTGTGCATCGTTCAGGTCTCCCGGCCGATCCACGGGCGATCGCAGCAGAACTCGGTGCGCAGCCCGCGATGCGCATCGAAGCGGTGGTGAACCTTGGTCAGCGTGTAGGAGCCGTCGAACAGTGCCCCCAGCCCGCTCAGCTTCACGCTCGCACCGACGCGCAGGCCCGGGACCGTCCGGGCGACGCCGCGCCCGACCACGAACCGGCGCGCGAGATGCCGCATCGCCGCTTCCGCCAGCAGCCGCGCCTCGCCGGCATCGACCGGCAGCCCGTGCGCCAGCGTGTCCGGGCGAGCACCGAAGGCCTGGCGGAGGATGGCGGCTCCGCTGTCGTTGCCGTCCAGCTCGGCCCGCACCGCCGCCTCGTCCGCCTCGTGCCGGCAGGCCTGCTTGTCCGCCACGTTCCAGCCGCTGGCGACGAGGCTGGTGCGCTGATGCGCGAGGTCGGCGCCCACCTGGAACTCGCGCAGCGTGCCGGCCCAGACGAGCTCGACCGTGCCGCCGCCGCGCCGGCTGCGGGCGGCCGCCCGCAGGGTCGTGTCGTCCGCCCACACCAGCGCGTCTTCGTGGCGCGCCCGGTCGCGGAGGAAGGCGAGGTCGCTCTGGTTGACCTGGGCGAGCAGCCGGTGGCGCGGTCCGGACAGGTCGACCTCCGCCTGCAGGCCGTGGTCCTGGGCGATCCGGCGGACCACGTCGGCCAGGGTCGCGTCGGCGAAGCTCCGCGTGCGTCGGGTCATCCGCAGGTCCTGCAGCCGGTCCTCGGCGAGCACGCCCACCTGCGGCGGCCCGCCGTCCGGATAGGTGGCGGTGATCGCACCGATCCGGCCGGCAAACAGGCCGCCGTCGGTCAGGCGAACGCCGAGCGGCTTGCCGAAATCCAGCTTCTGCCGGTCGAAGTACTGGAAGCCGGGCCGCTCGGGGCCGCCCCAGTTGCCGAACAGCAGCGCGCAGCGGGCGAGGCCCTCCTCGGACTCGACGATGTCCAGCCGCAGCATCGAAGCGGTCAGCTCGCCTTCCCGCTGGCCGGCGATCTCGATCGACGGCCGGCTGCCTTCGATGGCCGGGTTGATCCCGTCCGGCATGGCGTCCCTACTCCTTGCGGCGAGCGGCGGGGCGCATCAATGCGCCCAGCACCGCAACGCCCGCTGCGCCAGCGCCTGCAGCGCCGGCTCGATGTCGCACGGATCGATCCCGGCCTTCCTGTCCCGGCCGCCCGGTTCCGGCTCCGCCGGGGAGGCCGGCGCCGCCGGCTCGGCGACCGCTTCGAAGTCGGTGATGACGACCGGCATCTGCTTTCCCTCCCGTTCCCGGATCAGCGACTGAACCGCCCTTCGAGGCCCAGCACCGCCCGGCCGCCACCCCGGGCGTCGAGGGTGCTCGCATCGAGGCTGCGGGCATTGAGATCGACGAGCCGGCCGGCGGGCAGGCGCAGCGGGTCCTCTATGGCATTGGCGACGGCGACCGACTGCCAGTCGGGCTTGCCGTTCATCGCCGCCATTCCCTGCAGCGACTGGCCGCTGCGCGCACCGATCATCGGCCGAAGGCCGGCGGAGGCCCGGCCGTCGCCGGCGAACTCCGCCTTCAGGATCTTCTGCTGGGAGAGGGTCAGCGCGATGTTGGCGCGCAGCGGCTTGCCTTCCGGCGAGAAGAATTCGATGCTCTCCTCCAACCCCTCGACCATCCCGTCGAACAGGAACGACCCCCACTGGAAGCGGACGCCGGGAGGTGCCAGCCTGTCGGCGGCCTGGTCGGAGGGCTGCGGCGTCATGAAGTAGACGACCTGCTGGGTCAGTCGGCGCACGTCGTCCACCGGGTCGGTCTCCATCGCGGTGACGTCGAACCACAGTTGCAGCGCCAGCTTCGTCGTCCCGGCGCCGACGAACTGCCGGCCGGCGTTGCCGCGGCCCTGGTCGCCCCCCTCCGGCTGCACCAACTGGTTGGCGAAGGTGAGCTTGAGCGTCTCCGGGTTGAACTGCACCTGGACCTTCTGGCCGCCGCTCTTCTCGGCGTTGAAGTCCTGAGTCAGTTCGATCAGCTCCGCCTTCACCAGCTTCGGCATCCGTATCCCCTCTGCTCAGGCCGTGACCGGCGCCTTAAAGGTCAGCGTTTCATAAGCGATCTGCATTTCCTCGATGGCGACCTGCGCGTCGCGCGCGTTCATCGCCGGTGCCTTGATCTTGATCGGCACGCAGCGGCTCAACTGGAAGCGGGCGCGCGGCGTCCGGCCGTCCGCGGCGAGCAGCACCACCTCGGCGCTGGCCCTGAGCCGCGGGTCGGCGACGCTGTCCTGGAACCAGGTCCACAGGTCGAAGTTCTCGGACATGCCGCGCTTGAGCGTCAGCTGGCCGAAGGCGACCGGCCCGTTCAGACGGATCTGCCGCTCCGGTGCCCCGCCTTCGCGAATGGTCTTCACCTCCATCGACATTTCCACCCCGTCGCAGTCGGAAAAGGCGGCGCTGGCCAGCGGCGCGCCCGATCCCTCGCGGGTGATCTCGACCGAGAAGTTGAACGAGGTGAACGGATAGCCGGGCACGCTCACGCCTCCTCGACGACCGTCTGCCGCTCGCCGCGCTGCATCAGCCGCAACGTCAGGAACTGCAGCGGCAGGGCCGGCGCCACGCGCAGTTCGACCAGCAGCCGGCCACCGTCCCGGTCGGCGGGCGTCGCCCCGGCGGTCACCCGGTACGACCGGGCGGCGTCCGGCCCGGCGAAGGCGCCGCGGCGCAGAAGGTCGCCCAGCAGGGTTTCGAAGCCCCGCTCGACCGAGCGGGCGAGAATGTCGTCGTTCGGCTCGAAGACGAACGTGCTGCCGCGCCGCATCGCCAGGCGGCGCAGCAGCATCATCAGCCTTCGCACGTTGATCGGCCGCCATTCCAGCTCGTCGGCCAGCGTTTCGGCGCTCAGGCAGAGGAAGCCGCGGGGATCACCGCACAGCGTGTTCACCAGCCCGTCGTACAGCGGCAGCAGGGCTGCTTCGGCCGGTGCGGGGGCCAGCGCCACCACGTCGATCAGCGGCTCGTTGGCGGGCGCGATCCAGGCGCCGCGCGCATGCGCGCGGGCCGCTGCCACGCCGAGGATCGCGCCGTCCGGCGGGCAGAGCCGGCGCTGATCGGCCTCGGGCGCCAGCCGCAAACCGCGGCGGATCGCCGCCCGGTCGTTCGGCACGGTCGCATCGCGGTCGGAGACGGCGCCCGCGATCACCCACGGATGATAGAGAGCGCCGTAGGACAGTGCTCGACGCTCGTCGAAGCCGAACGCGAACGCATCGCCGCCCGAAAGCGCACTCCCGCGTGGCGCCCGCAGCCGCGCCGCGTGCGCGATCGCGTCCACCTCCCGGTAGTGATGCGGCAGGCCGAGCACCGCGAACAGCTCGCCCGTCGCCGCCGCCAGCCGCAGGACCGCCCGCTGGACGGCGAGCAGCCGTGCCTCGCCATCGCTCCCGAAATCGGCCGGCGCCAGCACCTCCCACGCGTCGGCGCGGACGACGACGGCGACGGTGTTCGACAGCGGGCTCTCTTCGCCCGCGATGATTGCGCGTACCCGGTAGTAGAAGATGCCGTCCTGCGTCAGATTGGCGACGAACGCCTCGCCCGTGCCGCGCCAGACCTCACGGGCGAAGCCGAAGTCGGGCGAGCGGGCCTCCTCGAGGACGTGCACGGCGCCCTCGACAGACGGGGTCCAGCTCAGCCGCACGAAGCCGTATCCGACCGGGCCGGTGGGCCCGTGCAGCTGCGGTGCCGGAAGCGCCCGGGTGCCGCAGTCGAGAAAGCGGCTGAAGTCGGGCCCCGAAGCCGCCACGCCCACGGGCGCTGCCGCACACGGGCCGCGATGGGTGAACCAGTGGGCCGGCGGCGGCGCCGGGGTCGCCGGCACGGACGGCACCTCCGCCGACGGGCGGCGGCGCCAGCCGACGTGGGCTGCGTCCGGAAGCGCGATCAGGCTCGCTTCGTGATACAGCCCGTCGGCAGTGCCGATCGACAGCGCCGCGTGCAGGCCGAACAGGGGACGCGGCCGGTCGGCCAGATAGCGGATCGCGTCGGCGTGGGCGAGGATCGTTTCCACGCCCAGAACGGCCAGTGCGGGATCGAGGAACAACTCGGCGTTCAGGCGCGACAATCCGTCCCGCTCCAGCGCCGTGCCGGGAAGCGGCAGCGGCCCCGCGGGCGGTCCGAACAGCGGCGGCACGGCCAGCGGAATCCAGGCCAGAGGGGGGCCGCGATCGGCGAGGGACGCGACCTCGTCGTCGTCCGCCGCGAGCGGAAAGCCGGTCGAGGACAGCCCGTCCGCCGCTCGTTCGCTCCCTTGGCCGCTCCCCCGTTCGCTCCCCTGGCCGCTCCCTCGCCCGCTCCCCTGGCGGTCACGGCCGTCCGCGGCAGCAAGGGACGCGTCGTCGCTTACCTGCCGCCACCAGCCGGCCGGATGGGTGGACGTGAGACCCATGCCGTCGAGCCGCACCCCGCCCTCGTCCAGCGGCGTGTGCACCGCCAGATCGACCGTCAGCAGATCCGCCCAGCTTGGCAGATCCCCGGGCGGAGCCGGTGGCAGGCGCGGCGGCACCTCCCGCCATCCACGGCCGGTGAGCACCAGCCGCACGTTGGGCGGGCTCGCCGGCGGCGAGCCGGTCGGCGACGTCGCCTCCACCACCTCGATCTGCATCCAGACGACCTGGGACGCATCGTCCCATCGGGCCCACAACCCGGCGGTAATGCCCTGGGCGGAAGCGGCCTCGAACGCCAGCCGCAGGCGTGAGCCGGGACCGGACGACAGCTCCCCTGGCAGGGCAGCGGGCAGGACGCCGGCCATACGGACCTGACCAGGAAGCGATGCGGCGGGAGGCGATGCGGCGGGCCCGTCCCAGCTCTCGAAGCCGGCGCACAGGCTCGCCGCGACCTGGAACCCCGGGTTGGCGACGACGGGTGCCACGGCCTCGATGCGGGCGAACAGCCGGATCGGCGCCGCACTCGGCGCACGTCCGCCGCCGAGTTCGATCAGGTCGCCCCGCTGCAGCCGGATGCCGGTGACGAAGCGCAGGTCCGGCGACGGCGGCGGGCCGGCTGCCTCGATCCGCAGCGGGAAGCGCACCGCCTGCAGGGCGGCTGACAGGCGCAGCCCGTCGGACCAGGAGCCGAGGCTGCGCGCCTGCGCGACCGCCGGTTGGACCGCCTCGGCCGGACCGCCCGCGCTCAGCATTCCCGGCACCGGGAAGCGGTTGGCCGTCGCCAGATCCGCGCCCGGAACCTCCGCTTCCGAAACGCCCCGCCACAGCGCCTCGAGCGGCCGGGTCCGCGCGACCCGGATCACCCAGGCGCGCCGGCCGCCGTTGCCGAAGAACAGCCGCACGGTCGCCGCCAGATTGCCGAACGCGCGTTCGCCGCGGGCCGCGTCCCAGGCCAACGGCGCGTCGGCGCCGAACACGGCCTCGAACTGGCGGACACTTTCCACGACCACCGGCCGGTGCGTCGGGCCGCGGGCCGCGAAGCCCACCAGGACGGCGATGTCCATGCGCGGCAGCACCTCCGGCGCCGGCGGCGGCGCCACGTCGATCTGCAGTCCCGGAAGGCGGCCGAAGGCAGGCATCGGTCCGTCACTCCATCGACAGGCTTTCGTAGGCGATCACCAGCTCTTCCATGGCGACATCGGTCCCCTTGGCGTTGAACGGGCCGCTGGTGTGCTTGATGATCCGCGCCTCGTTCAGCGTCCAGGTCTGCACCACGGCGCTGCGATCCTCGTTCTGCAGGAGAATCCTCACCGGGCGCCTCGCGTTCTGGTCGCCGCGGCGGATCTGGTCGAGCCACTGGTAGAGATCGAGGTAGCCCATGACGCCCCGCTTCATGGTGACGTCGGGGGACTTGTTCATGCCGGTCATCTTGAGGACGTGATTGTTCTTCGAGTTGCCGGCCCGGTATTCGGCGACGGTGACCTCCATGCCGATGCCGGTCAGTTCCTGGAAGCCGGCCTTCACGCTGTCCGTTTCCCCGGTCCCCAGGTCGACCAGGAAGTTGAACTGGACGTACGGGCGCTCTCTCGCTGTCGCCATGGCTGAACCCTCCCTAAATCCGGCGGTCGGCCGTCCACTGGCCGATGCGGAAGATGACGAACTCGGCCGGACGCAACGGAGCGACGCCGATCAGGCAGATCAGCCGGCCGTTATCCAGGTCGTTCTGTGTCATGGTCGACCGGTCGCATTTGACGAAGAACGACCGTTCCGGCCGGTCGCCGAGCAGCGCGCCGCTCGTCCATTCGTTGAGCAGGAAGTCCTCGATGGTCCGCCGGACGTTCGCCCACAGCAGCTCGCCGTTCGGCTCGAACACCGCCCACTGGGTGCCCCGGTCGATCGAGCGCTCCAGGTAGGCGAAGTAACGGCGCAGGTTGACGTACTTCCACTCCGGATCGGAGCTGATGGTGCGCGCGCCCCACAGCCGCATCCCGCGGCCCTCGAAGAACCGGAAGCAGTTGATGCCCTCCGGATTGAGCACCTCCTGCTGCGACTTGTTCAGCAGTCTCTCGAAGCCCAGCGCCAGGTTCACCACTTCGTTGGCCGGTGCCTTGTAGACGGCGCGGTTGACGTCGCTGCGGGCGTAGATGCCGGCGACGAAGCCGGACGGCGGCAGGTTGATCTCGTTCTGGGTCAACGGATCCAGGACCCGGACCCAGGGGTAGTAGAGCGCCGCATACTTGCTGTCGTACTGGGCGCGGAAGGCGCGAACCTCCGCGATCGTCTGGTCGTTGCCGCAGTCGAGCACGGCGATGCGGTAGCGCATGCGGTCGGCGTGCGCGATCAGCAGGCCGGTAATGGCGCGCGCCGGGCTGTCGTAGCCGTTGTTCAGGCCGAAGGTCGAGCCGGGGGCGGCGACGATCGAGATGTCCTCCAGGTCCTCGAACTGCCGCAGCCCCGTCTTGGCGTCGGTCGCCGGATCGACGGTGCCTTCGTAGTCTGTACCGCGCGGCCGCCGGCCGTCGTTGCCGCCGGTCAGGTTGAGGACCACGCTGCGCGCGGCGGCCGAGCTGCCGTTCCGCTCCAGGCTGCTGCGCAGCCCGTCGGGCGGCGTGGTTGCCGGGCTCGAGTCCGGCTTCGCGGCGAAGAACAGGTTCAGGACGTCGACGCCGCTGTCGGTGGGATCGGTCAGCCTGACCACGATCGGCAGCGACCGCGCCCGGCCCGGGTTGGTGGGCCTGTCCTCGAACGTGGCCGACAGGGAGTCCGGCGTGCCGGCGCGCTGGTGCCCCGGGTCGAGCGGCAGGTCGGCGGCGACGAACGGCAGCCCGTCCGGCGACCTGGGCTCGACGGTGACGGTGACGGTGACGACACGCACCTCGTGCCCCGACGGTGATGTGCCGTAGGTGGCCGGAGAGAGGTCCGTCATCCCCAGGGTCGCGCTCGCCAGGTCGCCGGTCGGGCCGAACCGCCACGTCTGCAGTGCGGCGTCCCACAGGGCCAGGTAGTAGCCCTCGCCGGCGGAGCCGGCTCCGCCAGCGAGGTTGTTGATCCAGACCACGTCGCGGTTGACGACGGAGCGCAGCACCCTCCTGTCGTCCTCCTCGGTCAGGAGGTTCTGGCCGAGGTTGAAGGTGAAGGTCACCCGCGCCTCGCCGAACCGGCCCGGGAAGCGCGCCAGCACCCGCAGCCCGGGAGGCGTGGTGCCGCCGAGGGGCGCCGCCGCGCGGGCTGCGGCCACGTCGTCCTGGTGGAAGACCCGCGAGACGTAGAGGCGACGGCCGCCCTCCTCGAAGAAGGCGCGCACCGCGTGCCAGAGGTAGTTGTCGATCTCGAACGTTCCGCCGCTCTCGTTCAGGAACCGCAGCCGCTCGCGACCGCCGTACGTGCGCTCGAATTCGACCAGACTGGTGACGATCTCCGGCTCGATGTTCAGCGGGCCGTAGCGGGTCGGGCCGATGAAGCCGGTCGTCGTCGTGCTCACGCCCTCGATCGACCGGGCGCGGAACGAGGTCTCTTCCACATAGACGCCGGGAGCTAGGTATTCCGGCATGGCGGCTCTCCTTGCTGCATCGGGTTCCCCATCACTCCGTGCCGAGGTAGAGGAAGGGCGACGCCTCCGCCGGATCGGACCGGTGGGGGACGCTCAGCGGCACGGGATACGTCAGTGGCTGCGGCTGCAGTGGCTGCGACTGCGGCGGCGAACCGGTGACCCTGAGGACGGTCGCCGGCTGCGCCAGCTGGCCCAGGACCGCCGTCGCGTCGGCACTGTCGGCAACGGGCGCGCCGGCCGGGCGCGACCGATAGAAGGCCGACAGCTCGACGATCCAGCGGAAGTCGTTCCGGGCCGGCGCCGGCGATGCCAGTGCCGGCGCCGCGCGCTCCGGATAGGGGAAGACGATGGTGAGCCGGCCGTCCTGGTCGGCGAGCCCGATGCCGCGCGGCGCACCGTCGACGCGGGCGACGGCAAGGCACCAGGCCGCCGGACGGCCGGTGTCCAGCTCGCGCACGTCCGCCCGCACCACCGCCATGCCCTCCGGCACCGGCCGGCCGGGTGCCGTGAACAGGGGCACACCGATGGCGGGCGGATCGGAAAGCCCGGCGGGGGACGAGGGATCGGTTGACGGAGCCGCAGACGAGTCGAGCATCCGCGGCGGGGCGGTCAGCAGCGGCAGGTCGATGATCGGACCGGGCCGGGGAAGGTCCACGTCGAAGGCCAGCGGCAGGAAGGCGCCCGAGGGGTCCCGCACCTCGATACGGTACGGCCGGCCGGCCGGCAGTGCCGTTTCCGGATCGCTCAGCTCGAAGTCCCGCAGGCCGGGGACGTCCAGCGCCTGGAACACGCCGCTGCGGTTGAGCCGGCAGCGCACCCGGAGCCAGGGGCGCCCGGACGGCGCCAGGTCGACCTGCACGCCGTCGTCGCTCACGAAGCGGCCGAGCGCCACATCCCACAGCCGCAGGCCGAACGGCGCCCGGCGGTGCACTCGCTCCAGGATGCGGACGGCCGTCATGGCGCCCCCCCGCCCAGGCCGGCGGGAACGTCGCCGGTGAACGCGAAGGTGCGCGCCTGGACCGGCGGGCCCTCGCCGACCTCCACGTCGGAATCGACGCGCACCATCCGCAGCACGTAGGTGGCCGAGGTGGGCAGTTTCGGGAACCGGTCCCAGATGGTGAAGTAGTCGTTCAGCGCCAGCGGCTCGGCGACGATGTCGACGGTTTCGGCAGGCGCGAAGGTGTCGGTTTCGGCGATGTAGTGGTTGAGGTGGGCGGAGCCGAGAACGCCCAGATCCTCGATCATCCGCATCACCCAGCCGAGCATCCGATCGTGGCGCTCGGCGTCCTCCGCCCAGGGCGTGATCATGTAGTAGAGGTCGAGCGGCAGCGACGGACGGAACACGCGACCCTCCGACGTGCGCCGGAGGTGCAGGTTGCGGATGGTGCCGTTGACCGCGGTGCGGTAGAGGAAGACCGAGAAGCCGTCGGTCATCGGCGCCTCGAAGTTGCGGGTCTGGTAGATGTCCACCGTCAGCGCGGTGCCGAAGTCGCCGCGCGGGTAGCGGTCGCGGATCAGGCCGGCGATGGTGGCACTGATCGCCCCCAGGGCACGATGGCTCGCCATCCGCCGGCCTCCCCTGTCCCGCCGCCCGCCGCCGTTCGCCCGCGCCTCAGGCGAACGGCCTGACCAGGATGAGGACCGGGTCGTGCGGCTGGTCCTCGTCGAAGACGACGTCGTAGATGCCGGCCGTGGCGCAGTGGAAGTTGCCGAACGGCCAGTCGGCGTTGTTCCAGCCCAGCCAGTCGGACAGCCAGCCGGTGCGGTGGCCGACGAACTTGAAATCCTCCTCGTCCAGCCGCACCCGGCCCTTCCACACCCGGCCGCCGACGCAGGCCAGCACCCGGCCCAGGTCGCCCCGGTCCCAGCCGTTGCCGCTGCCGGCGATGCTGAGATACCGGTACTGGCTCTCGCACCGCCGGATCGCATCCCGATCCGGATGGTCGGCGGTGATCCGCAGGCCGTGGTGATCCTCGATCCGGGCGGAGAAACCCCATTCGATCTGGGTTTCGGCGACTGCCGCCAGCAGGATGTTGGTGCCGGCATGCAGCGTGATCGGTGCGATGGTTTCCAGCGCGTCCGTCAGATCGTTGTCGTCCGCGAAGGGAAGCTCGTCTTCCTTTTCGATTTCCACGCCGTTCAGCCACATCCGCAGCGCATCGTCGTGTCGTAGCGCCAGCCGGGTCGCGCGTCGGTCGGGGCTGACGACGTAGATCAGGAAAAATGCCAGCGCATGATGCTTGCCGGCGAAGTTGAGATGTTGATAGGGATCGGCCGGATCGACGGCGTAGTCTCCGCCGAGATGCGTGTGGATATTGTCGGCCACGTCGTAGCGCGCATCCCAGTCAAGTCCGATGAAGCTGCGCTTTCTCCAGACATAAGGCCGAGGGGTCATGAGAGTGCCGCCGTAACTGCGGACAATGTCGCCATGGCCTGGAGAACCCGCCGTATTCGCGGTCAGTGCGACGGGATCGACCTGTGTATTGTGGTTGTCGATCGCCAGGACGATGTCGCCGGCGGACGGGCGGGTGGCGTCGGCGAAATGACTGCCTGGCTGGTGTGCCGGATCGAAGATCGGCCCCAGGACGAGCCATGAGCCGATGTACGGGACGTCGTCGGCGAACGGCGGTTCCGGCGGGGTGGCGCGCAACTTCGTATCGATCACCACTTCGCCATCGTGCGGTACTGCGAGGCCGAAGGCGTTACGGCTCAGTCGCCGGAGGCCCGCTCCTTTGATCCTGTAGGTGAAACGGTCCCGGATGTCTCCGTGACGGGCGACAAACCCGAAGGCTCCGGGTGAATCATCGAGGATTTCGAGTGTCTTGCCCTGAATGGTGACGGTTTTGCCGGTGCGGCGATATCCGTTGACGATCCAGATCCAGTCCACTGCGGTCTTGTCCACGGATGATGCCGGCAGCACCGGAGCAGCAGCCACGATGTTGATGACGGGGCGCTCGACCGGCACCTGCCTGACGTGGACGGCTAGGACAAAATCGTGGTGCGTCCGGCCGTCTTGCGGCTGGGGATAGCCCGCGCCGCTGACGTGGGCGGCTCGCTCGACCGACGAAAGATTGACGAAATCCATGTTGCGGCGCATGCCGCTCTGCACGAAGTTCACCGCCTGAGACGAACTCAGCTGAACGAACATGCACTGGTGATCGCGGGGCGGTTGGTAAGCGGCGGGGATGGCGCTGCCCGGCCAATCGGCAACCACTTCGCCGTCGGCGCTCGCAGCAAGATTGATCGGCGGAGTGGGATTGCCCGCCAGCGAATCCGGCTTCGTCCACAGAGGGAACACCGAGTTGTTCAGGCCCCAGTTTGCGAACCGGAATTCGGCGGTGACTTGGGCTGCATCCGTCGGACCGGTGTTCTGGATGCGCGCCACCAGCCGATTGACGCGATCACCACGAATCTGGTGTCCCAGCGGGCTGTTCGCAGGATCTGTATTCGCTCGGACGCCGACCGAAGTCTCCATACCCTGGAACAGGCGCACGCCCTGGCCGAGTGAAGCCCCGATCACCGCCTCGCCGTACCACAGAGGGTCGATCTGGGTGGCTTCGGAAACCGGGCCCACGATGGCGTTGTCGGTCGGGTTCTCTGTATCTCTCGGAAAACAGAACTGGACAATCCCCGCCGGACTGCTCGGCGTTTCGCGAAAGACGCTATAATAGAGACCAAAAGAACTCGCGTCGGTCAGGTCGATCCAGTCCGGTCCTCCGGACACGGGGGAGAGAGGTATCTTGACTTCCAGACTCCAGGCGAATTCCAACGGCTGCCCGCTCGGTACAGGCGGTTGCCAGGATCGGACCCGGACATTGTTTTCGCGGAATCCCGGAGGACCGCTATAACTGCTCCAGGGAATTCCGCCCCCTTGACCTCGCCAGTGATCGATGTTGCGGGCGAGACGATTATTGCGAATAGAATAAAGGGAGGCGTTCGTGGGATCGCCGGGTCCGCTACCACCTCTGACATCGGAAGCGCCGACGCCATCGATCACAGGGTAAATGTCGATGCGGCGAACCGTATCGTCATGCTGCTTGTTGGAAAATTTTTGTCGAATACTTATAACGATGACGTCGACGGGACTGAATGACTCACAATACCTAACGAAGAACGACAAATAGATGAAGTCGGATCCGGCTTCCCGGATCGCCTGTACGTACACGGGAGCGAGATTGCTGCCGTTCGCGTAAGTGATGCGATGACCAAGGCCGTAGCCGGCCTCCCCTGCTTCCAGCGTGATTACGCCTGCGTCCTGAATGCCGGTAAATCCGTCGAGTAGAGGTGCGCCCAGGACGGGATCATTGTCCGGAAAGCCGATTCTGTTGACGATCACGTCGATCCTCCCACTACCTTCTTGTCTGCCTCAGTACCCGCGGATGGGGATACGTAGAAAAGAAGAAAACTCGTCGGCCGTGTCGTCGGCATTTCGCCGGCGCGCATAGATCTTCAGGAAACGGAGTTCGGAAGCTGGTCCGTTGGCAAGGCACTGCACATTGACCAGTACGATCTGTTCGCTATCGCGTTCTTCCGAGGTGATTGTCGGGCTGGTTTGCAGAACCGACCACAGACCATCCGGGTTCTCGACCTCGGCCTGATAGCGGTAACGACCGCTCTCCGAAAAGTGCGCGCGCGCCGTGACTGTGGTGGTCTGACCGTAGGCGATCTCCGCCCCGTTCAGTGTCAGGCCGCCGACCGTGATGAGGGCGTTGCGGATGTTGGGGACGAACAGCCCCAGCCGGTCGTCAAGCGTCAGCGTCGTCCGTGGATCATTGGGCTCCGGGGCTTGGCCGACGCTGATCGGAATGACGAACGACTTGGTGAGCTCGGCGTCGTTGTTGAGGGACCGGGCCTGCAGCACCAGTTGCGCGTTGTTTGCGCGCTGCGGGACGGTCACCCGTGCCCGAACCGTCAGCGGCTGGCCCCGGGCGATCTGCTGAACGCCGGATGGCTCGAGGGTTGTCGCGTTCTGCCACGCAGCCGCGGTCGAACCATTGACCAGCGCGTAGCTGACCGACAGGGCGTAGAGCTCAGGGACATTCGTTTGCGAATCGATTGAAACGACAAAATTGTAGCTGGACCCCGCCACGATGTTTCCGATGTTTCCTGTAATGTCGCTGAATATGACTTCTCCCGCCGGCCGAATAATTAGAGCGGTTTCCGGCCGCCGAGAATCGCCGGGGATTCCCAAGAGGTTGATTTTGTGATTCAAGCTGCGTGCTGGGGATGGAGGCCAGCATGCATGGGGCTGGGACTTTCGATGGATCTGCGCCGCCGGGTGATCGCGGCGATCGAGGA